>Ga0209358_10000500_pt1 | contig 34104 bp, 36 predicted proteins | sample LauGreFa1BDMLBSN_2_FD_187574 | JGI IMG/M metagenome (GOLD analysis project Ga0209358, IMG submission 187574) | Freshwater lake microbial communities from Lake Michigan, USA - Fa13.BD.MLB.SN (SPAdes) (version 2) | ecosystem: Environmental > Aquatic > Freshwater > Lake | place: Lake Michigan, USA... | reverse complement strand
ATATTATATTTTTTACAAATAAACGCATTGTGACGATGATGCTGTGCTAGATGTAGCGCTCAATTTGGTTCCACATCATAATAGGTGTGGGCTTAATGGTATGTTAGATTTGTGACGACAAATGGTCTGCGCGCCAAACATTTAATTGTTTTTTTTGTGACGATGACAGTCTGACACTGGTTATGATGTTATATTGATATTATTATACATATTCCACACGATAATGTGATGATAATATAATAATTATTGATTAAATTATGCAAACGGCGATATACTGTTCAAATTTGGTCTCAACTTTTCGCACCATTCTTGCTCTATCTTTAAAGCCTCTTCTTTACAGTTGCATACGTAACTTGATATAACTATCATTTCCCAATGTTCCCAACCACCTGTATCTCTAATAGTTTTATAGAGCTTTGTGTTATCAATTTCGGTAGATCTGATATGTTCTTTTAGTCTTCTATCTTTATCTGTAGTATGTCCAACATACATATAAAAATTGTTATGTTTTGGTCTAATCATGTAGATTATTGTATTCTTATATTTACTGTCATTTTCCATTATTGATTTTATTTTTTCTTCAATATCTCTAATTTTTATTTCAAGATTCAATTTTTGATTCATAATTTCATCATAAAAATACTTATATTTACTCAACTCTAATCCTAAATTTTGTATTTCTATATCTATTGGATCTTTATTAAATAATATTGAATCATCTATTACTCTACATTTATGTTCATTAAATTTATTATCCGATTTGATTTGTTTTCTAATTTCTGATTTAACGTTTAAGTTTTCACACTTTTTTCTATCTAACACATTACAACCATAACTTATTTTTTTTGATCGTCTCTTTGCTTCATAATCACTATTAGAAATGCTAAAACAATATGTAGTTAAATTCCAACGACTAAAACCCCTAATTGGACCATTTTTTATTTTTAAATTTATAGATGAATTTTCATAGTCATATAGTCTATCTTGGGTTTTATTATATACTTCACCATAATTTGAAATAAATATACTGTCTTCAAATAAAATGTCATCATAACCTTTTATTTGTTTAAAAAATTCATCTCCAAATTTGTTTTCAAACTTTAAATTAATTAACATTACTTCTTCACTCATTCTATATTAAATAAGGAAATTTTTATTTAAATAATTTTAATTAAAACTATTTAAATTCCTAAATATTTTTATTTTCTTCTAATTCTTTTTTAATTTTTCTGTTTAAATAAGCTGTTTTTCTGTACTCTTTTAATTTGTCTGGATTTTCTTCTTTTAATTTTTGTAAATATGATTTACTTTTTTCCATAACTGTATTTTTATTTTTTTCATAATAATTTTTATGTCCTCGACTATTTGTGTATTTTTTTAATTTTTCATTTAGTTCATTTATTTCTAATTTAAATTTTTCATTTTCTTCTATCAAAAGTTTATTTTGTTGTATAAGTTCTTCGTTGTTCATAAAAAACATATAATAAATTATTTTTATATAATTTATTATAATCTAATTATAGCCTATTCGCACACGAATTAGCACACTAACCTGATGACAAATATAATATGCGGCTATATCGATATCAACTTGACGTCCAGCGACGTCAAATTTAGGCGCTATGTATTTAGGAAACAGGGCAAGCCCTTAGCCGTTTAGGCGTTTCCTAAATACATAGAAAGCTAAATTGCTGTTAATATTTTCTCTCTTATTTTTTGTTTTATATTTGATAAATTGACATCTGTTTTAGACTTTTCGGTTTCATGCTGCATGTTTTTACAATTATTTTGTCTTCTAATCTCATTATAGTTTTTAATTTTTGTTTTAAATTCATCGCTGCATATATAATTTAATTTATTTTTAGATATTTTCCATTTAACTATACTTTTGATTTCTTTACAATCCTTTTCTTTTTTAAAATCTCTTCATTTAGTTCCAATTCTATCTTTTCTTCAACAACCGTATTTTCAAACTCTTTCATTCTTAAACCTTTTATATCAAACGCGGAGTTCATATTTTTATTTCTAAGGATAATACACGATAAAGACACTTTTGACTTTATATACTGCTTAAATTTATCACCTGTTATATCCATTTCATTTATAATATTTTTGTTTTCTTGTTTGAATCTACTCCATAAATCAGTAGATGAAACCGCTATTTCACCACCAATCGTTTCAATATTTCTAATCCACCAATCATCAAAGAGAGATATATTTGAAGTCACTATTTCGGTTGTTTCTGTTTCTAATATACCTCTTAATTCATCGTCCATTACTTGAATTAAATTTCTTGTCGCATTCATCGACGTATTTATTTCTCTTATTGTCTTTCGTATACCTTTCACTTTATCCATCAGTTTAAAATTCTTTTCTCTCAATTCTGTTAACTCTGTTTCATCCAAATTAACATCTTCTATTAATTTGTATAATTCTTTGCATGTAAACCAAACTATTCTTAAAATCTTTTTGGGGTCTTCAAAACTCGAGAGATTATTTATATACACTATACATTGGGTAGTATTAATCCATTCATACATTATTGGCGCCTTATCATATTTTTCTATAGATGTATTGAGAGAAACTAACCAAGCAAAATGTAAATGTTCGTTTTTCTGCAAATCTTTTTTAATTTTTTCTCTTTGGTCAACAGGAACTTTCTTTTTGTAATTTTTTGCGTCAACTAATACATCAAATTCTTCAAAATGTAAATGGAAGTCTCCAGCTCCACCTTGCGTATGTTTATCGATTATTTCAAAACCCTTAAAATCTATAAATACGTCGGCATATTCACAAAATGTTTTTTCGCCATCAGAACCTTTATGTGATGTGCTTTTATGAGATTGTATTAACATTTTTTCATAATTTTCATTCATCTTATCCAATTGTTTATCCTTTTGCTCAAGTAGTAAATCATATTTCTCTCTAATCTTGTCGACCTCTTTTTTAATTAAATCTTTGTTTTCATTTTCATATGTTTTTAATTGTCCACTTAACATTTCGTTTTGTTTTTCTAATTTTACTATTTGCACTTCATACATTTTTGCCATTCTCTCTTCCATCTTTTTCATAAGTTCCTTTTCCATTAGTATATCTAATTCCAATTTTTGGATTTCGTCCTTTGATTCATCCCTTATTTTTTGATAAATCTCTTTTTGAGTGAGTCCAGCCACTACTTTTCGACCTTCTAATAAACAACTACTTCCTATTTTTAACATTAAATAATTCTCTTCTGGAGTGAAGCTAGTTATTTCTGACAATAAATTTTTATTTTCTGGAATAGTTAAATTTATTGTTTTTAACGACATAATACATATTATATATGGTTATATTTATGTAATTTATAAATAAGTTAAAAAAATTTTAACTATATTGTTATAATGAAAAATGTTTTGATAACAGGAGGCACTGGATTAGTTGGTTCTGCCATTAAAACTATTTCTAAAGATTATGAAACAAAATACAATTTTATCTATGTAGAGAGAAAACATTGCGATTTATTGAATTATAATTCTACATTGGCATATTTTATGGAAAATAAACCAGATTATGTAATTCATTTAGCCGCGAATGTTGGTGGACTATTTAAAAATATGGAAAACCCTGTGCAAATGTTGGAAGAAAATCTTCTTATAAATTTAAATGTAGTTAAAGCGGCTCATTTTGTTAAAGTCGACAAATTAATCGCTTGTTTATCTACCTGTATTTTTCCTGATAAAACTACATATCCTATTTCTGAAAACGACTTGCATAATGGTCCACCTCATACTTCCAATGAAGGCTATGCATATTCGAAAAGAATCGTGCAAACCTTATGTAATTCCTATAATAAACAATACGGAGATAAGTTTGTTTGTATTATTCCTACCAATATTTATGGACCATATGATAATTTTAATTTAAATGATGCACATGTTATACCTGCACTAATTCATAAGTGTTTTTTGGCGAGAGAAAAGCGAGAAAAATTTATTGTTTCTGGCACTGGAACACCATTGAGACAATTTATATATGCAGAAGATTTGGCCAAAAATATAATGTGGGTTCTAGAAGAATATAATGAATCTGAACCTATTATTTTGGCCACAGATGAAGCAGATGAAATATCTATTGAACAAGTTGCTAGGATTATAGCGAGAGAATTCGATTATGAAACATTTTTAGAATTTGATACAACCAAAGCTGATGGACAATATAAAAAAACTGCGTCCAATCAAAAATTTCGTAAATATAATCCAGATTTCAGTTTCTCCAAAATAGAAAAGGGACTCCAAAATACCATATCGTGGTTTACACAAAATTATCCAAATATTCGCAAATAATACATAAATATATGAATCATCTATTTATGTATAACTATTCACAGTCACATTCAACCATATCTCTTACTAATTCTTCAAAACTGCATTTTGGCACCCAACCTAGTTCATTTCGTGCCTTTGTGCTATCACCCAGTAATTCATCTACTTCTGCTGGTCTAAAATATTTTTCCGATATAAATATCAATTCTCTACCACTAACTGTATCGTAACCAATTTCTTCTACACCTTCCCCCTTCCATTTAATATTGAAACCTTTCAATGCAAACGCCTTCTCCACAAATTCTCTAACACTATGATATTCACATGTAGAGAGAACATAATCTTCAGGTGTCGCTTGTTGTAACATTAGCCACATACCTTCTACATAATCTTTTGCGTGACCCCAATCTCTTAATGAATTTATATTCCCCAATACCAATTTATCCTGCTTTCCTTTTAAAATATTACCTAATGCTATTGTTATTTTTCGAGTAACAAAATTATGACCTCTTCTAGGACTTTCATGATTAAAAAGAATGCCACAACATGCAAACATATTATACGATTCACGATAATTCTTAGTAATCCAATGACTATATAGTTTGGCTACACCATAAGGTGACCTAGGATAAAACGGAGTGGTTTCCCTTTGTGGCACTTCAACAACCTTACCAAACATTTCAGAAGTAGATGCCTGATAAAATCTCACTTTTTCTAGAGGAATACCGCTCGTCCTTATCGACTCTAATAAACGCAATGTTCCCATAGCATCCACATCTCCAGTATATTCTGGCATCTCGAATGAAATTTTTACATGACTCATGGCACCCAAATTATAAATCTCTAATCTTTCCATGGTTGGATAGGTGTTTTTAATCTCCATTAAAATATTTAATAGATTTGAACTGTCTGTTAAATCTCCGTATCTTAAAATTAGTTTATGAAAGATGTGTTCTATTCTGGTGGTCGCAATATTAGACGACCTCCTTATTATACCCCATACTTTATAATCCTTTTCTAATAATAATTCGGCCAAATACGAACCATCCTGGCCATTTATTCCTGTTATAAAAGCTACCTTATCCATTTATTATTTTTTATTATAAAGTATTTAATATATTTATTATTAAATATAATAAATCATGTCGTATGTTTATTTGTTAGTTTCAACAAATGGAAATACCTATGTAGGCGCCACTGTTGATTTAGAACGTCGTTTAAGACAACATAATAAAGAAATCAAAGGTGGTGCTCATGCTACAGGTATTAAAGTATCACAAGGAGAGAATTGGAACAGGGCTGCACATGTTTCAGGATTCCCAGATTGGCAAGCAGCTCTTCAATTTGAATGGCGTTGGAAACATTTGTCTCGTAAATTACCCTTAAAAATGAACCCTTTAGAGAGAAGAATAAAAGCATTAAAAGAACTATTGTCATTAGAGAGACCAACTAGTAAGGCAATTGCCTATTCCGAATGGCCTTCACCACCTAAAGTTCATTGTGAGATGGATGAATCTAAAATATATTATGGTTCCGTTTAAGATGATTTGTCTAATAATGTTTGCATTGTTACTATCTCATCTTTTTGTGTTTGAATAATATTTTTGGCTAATTTTGCTACATCGTAATTATCGGTTTTTTTCAAAATTTCCTCGCTAGTTAAAATACCCATAGAATGATGTTCTATCATTCCCTCTAAATATTGTTTATCTTTTATAGCAATTTGCTTTCTATATAAATAGATAAATAAACCTAAACTGGCTATCAAACTTACATATAAATTTACACTTAAAACGTGATATTGATGGTCATGCATTATTACTTCTAATAAAACCATAAATAAAGCCATTATTACAGACATGTACACCTTACCTATGTTGTTTGTTATTTCCGCACGATTATTCACCATAATTGGAGGCATTAAAAAATATTGTATCAAGAAACTTCCCACAAACATAACAACCATTGTGTGACTTACCTTCATTTATATTTACGTGTATTATTTTTTCTTACCGCCAGTGTTTTTTTAAGTGTCTTTTTTTTGGTGCTTTTTTTTACGTTTCTCAAACCCTTTTTAACGAAAGATTTTATGCTTTCTTTTTGATTAAGCATCATATCAATCACATTTTGAAAATAACAGCGAAATTCTGAACGCATTTTTTTTAAATCATCAACACAAACCCATTTTATTTCTGCTTTTTCAAAAATCTTGGTGGTTTTAAACACATTTACTGGTAAACGTTTTTGTAGAAAACGTTGATTATTATTATAATAATGCGGCAACCAATGATTATACTCAAATGGAAAAATATGCATACGATATGTAGAATGACCGTCGGTCTTGTGGTCTATAGTATAAGTACCATGTTTACGCAACATTTTACGAATATCCGTAGCGTTACCTAAAAACCCTGTAAATTCTTCACCAGCTTCTCTTATAGCGGTTTCTAAAAAGGTTTCGTTGTTATCTGTTCCACCCCCAAAATCAGAGAAACCAGGCGCAGAATCCTCATATTTTCCTTCTTTACCGAATAAAAAGTATAGTTTTCCATTATGTATTGTTGTCGGTAAAATTCCTGCTCCCATTATAATAATAAAATATTATTTATTTATATGAAGAAATCAAAAAATCACAAGAATCATTTAAAAAGAAAACACAACAAAACTGTTAAGCATAAAAGAGAGATTATAATACCTAGTAAAACTTCACTTAAAGTCCGTAAAATGAGCAATAGAATCGCAGGTAAAATAAAATCACATTCATACACGCCAACTATTAACAATGAATTAGTCACATTAAAATCTATTCCACGAAAAGAATTGTTAGATTGTAACATTGAGGCAGCATTTAATCTAAAAGAACCTTTACAAATCGGAATTGCTGGTTCATTGTATGACAAGAAATGTTTTTATTATTATATGCCTGAAGCGAAACGTTTTTTATTAAAAAATTTAGCCGCTGATAAACATATTGATATTTCAAAAATAATCCCTCCAATACAATCACAGTCCAATTGTTGGTTTAACGCAATGTTTGTTACGTTTTTCGTTAGCGATAAAGGACGCAAATTTTTCCATTTTTTACGTCAGCTTATGATAGAAGGTAAACAAAAGGACGGCTCTGTTATACCAGATAAATTACGCAATGCATTTGCTCTTCTAAATTTTGGTATAGATGCGTGTCTGACTGGTAACGAATATGCTTATAAATTAAACACAAACAGTATTATACATTTGTTATATAAGGGTATTCCAAAATCATTTAAGAACAAATATCCTTATATTGTTGATATAGATGAAGCAGGTAATCCACTATTATATTACACAAGTATTATCAATTACCTAAATAATAATTCTATTCAAATGTTATTCATTAGAGGTGCTAACAGTAAATGGAAAGACAAAATTGTAGAATCTGTTCAAAAAATGGCACATTTACCACATATCATTGTTCTCGAAGTATATGACGAAATGGCTGGAGAATTCGATAAAAAACCTCTCTCTTTTATAGTAAACAATGGTAAATATCAAATAGATAGTGCCGTTGTGAGAGATATTTCAAAACAACATTTTTGCACAACAATTACATGCGAAGGTAAAGAAATGGGATATGATGGTATGAGCTTTCATCGTCTTGTTCCTTTAGAATGGAAACATAAAATGAATACTGATGTTGATTGGCAATTTGAAGGGACGAATGATTATGACGGCACTCCTTTAGAATGGAACTTTACTAAAAGTTATCAACTTCTCATGTATTATCGTGTAAAATAAAATGCGAGTCGTTTTATATATTTTCATTTTTAGACTCTATCAAATGGGTTAATTTATTTTTAACATTTTTTAATAAATCACTCAGTTCTTCATTTTCATTCGTTCTTATCAATTCTACAGAATCATACCAATATGTCTTATTTGGGTCATCCGACCATCGCCATTCGGATTTCCCTAATAATAACCACGTTTTAACATTCAAAATACCTGCTAGATGTACTATAAAAGTATCAATTGTTATTAACAAATCTAAATTTTTCAATAAATGAATAGTGTCTTCAAATGGTTTTTCTTTATCAATATCGAAATAGTGAATACGGTCTTTGAAAGGTATATCATTCAAGTCCTTTTCGATATCTGATTTTCTATGTATACATATCAAATCTATATCCAAATCGCACAATAGTTCAAATTTTTTCAAAGGTATATATTTTTCTATGAATGAAGATAACAAACCATTATACACAAATCCAACCTTACATTTTTTTAAATGTGACGTTTTATCCTTCCAAAGTTCAAGCTTGGTTTCATCGACATTTATATAATTTATACTATTTGGAACAATGTGTGATAAATTTAATATTTTTGGTAGAGACATGATATATAGTTTGAATTCATAATTCACAAAATGCATCACTGTCAAATTTTTGATAATTTGAATGTTATTGTATGTTTTAAATAAATGTGCCAACTCTTGTTTGCAAAAAAAAGTTATTTTCATATCTGGATATTTCTCTGACAACTCGATAACAAACCTATAATATTGCATATTATCTCCTAATCCTTGTTCTGCTACTATTAATAAACTGTTGCATTTATCTATTCCATTCCAATATTCTAATGGCACGTCTAATCGGTCTTTCAATCCTGTCTGTTTGTTAGTGTTATTAAATTTTAGTCTATTTTCATACAATTCAAACCCCATTTTAAACTCTTTAAGCGCTAAGTAAGTAAATGATAAATTATATAAATGTACGTAATCATCCTTTGGTATTTTATGTTTTTTATAAAATTCTAATGATTTTCTATATTTTTTTGTATAATAATACATATCACCTAATGAGCTAGTGGCTCTGTTATTACCCTTATCTAGTTCATATGCTCGTAACAAATTTGTTTCAGCATCGGCATAATTATGCATAGCAATATAAGATAAACCAATATTTACATAAACGTCTGGTATTTCTTTTATTAATAAAACCTTTTTAAAATAATGTATTGCCAATTTAAATTGCTGTATATTAAAATAACAAGACCCTATTTGGTTTGTTAATACGCCAATATTTGAAATATTTGTTTCTGTTTTTAAAATTTTCACGTAGCACTCTACCGCTTTGTAAATCATTCTTTGTTTTTCATATAATTCACCTAATTCTCTATAATACTTGTTTATATCTGGAGGATTTAACTCTATAATTTTATTGTAATTTTCTATTACTTTTTCATAGTCCAAATTTTTCACATGCTCATCTATAGTTTTATAGATACTTTTAACCTCTTTGCTCATATATAAATATATACAACTTTATTTATATATATTTATCCTAATATTTTGCATAACTTTTTATATCTGTTAATTCCGAATTTAAAGCTAAATTTATTTTATTTTTAACTTCGCTCCTTTTATCATTTGTTATATAGACTTGTCTTGCTAAAGATATAAATTCATCGTCAAATTCTTTTGCTCTCTCTTTATCTCTTATTTTATCTTCAATATCCCATAATTGTTCATTAATTTCTTTTATCTCTGTTATCAGTAATGCATCCAAATTAAATTTGTCTACATATGTTTTCAGATAATCCAATTCTTTTTTAACTATAACTAATTTATTTTCATTTTCTATTCTTTCTTGTTTAATTTGTAAAATAGTATATTTATCATATAATTCACCTATTGATACTGGAACATAACACAACCCTTTTTCCATTTATAATAAAGGGAAATATTTTATATTTATATTTTTAACATAAAATATTCGTGAAAAAGTGTATTATTACGACTGTCATTTATCTTAGGTCTTCTTTATCAATTGTAGTTACATTTGTTATCTTTCTAATAATTTTATCCTCTTTCTCAGCATCATTATCACCAGCTCCTCCCATAGATTCTATTATTATCTTGTTATATTGGTCAGAATATTTGGAAGAAGCTTTCCTGTAATCTGGATAGGCCTCTCTAAATTTTTGAATTAGCATTTGATTCTTCGTAGTGACCCTTTTTACAACTTTTCGTAATTTCTTCTTTGTTTCGTCTTCCTTCTCCCATTTATTTTCATCTTTAATATAAATGGTTTCCCTTTTTTTATCAGTACAATGAATAGGTCTTTGTGTTATATCTAATGCTTTTAGGTTTGTTGTAATAATATTAGATATTCCTTCCACATAACCTAGTTTACCGACATTTTCTAAATCTGATAATTGTAACTTTATAGAATCAACGAAATCCATTATGTTCATAGCATCCTTACAAGTTTCATTTAAAAAGAATTGTAAATTAAATGTTTTATTGTTAGAGTTTGTATTATTTGAAATGTTAGTCGTTCCGTGTTTTAAAACTTCCAATAGTTCACTATTTTGTTTTATCAACATCATTATAAGTTCTTTGTCTGTAAGTTCTTTATCAATTAGTTCTTGTTCTGTAAGTTCGTTGTTATATACTTGAATTTTATCCGATTTTTCGACTTCAGATTTTTCAACTTCACATGTATTTTCAAGACAAATTTTTTTGTGTTTCCATAATCCAGAGTTTGTTGCGAAACTTTTGCCACAATCACAAAAGTAAGTTTTTTTAAGTTTTTTTATTTCCGACCCATTTCCACCAGAGCATGTTGAATGTTTAGGTGTGGACGTATGTCTTAACCAATCAACTTTCATATAGCATTTAAAGTCACATTTTTCACAAAAAAATCGAGGTAAGTTTTTTTTAAGTTTTTTTATTTCCTTAATTTCCATATAATGGAAACCGAAAAAAACTTAAAGTCTTTTTCCGCAAAAATAAAAAATTTTATCGTCACAAAATAAAAAATTTTTTTTTAGCGACCAGACCATAAAATTCAATTATGGTCACAAAACACGTTTTTCGCCATAAAATATTTTGGATTTTCAAAAATGGACAAAAAAAATGTCCAAAATCGATTTTTCAAAAAACTTTTCCCAACAAAAAATCATCAACAGTCACTTCACGTGAAGGGACCTTATTAGAAGCAAAATATCGCATTATCTCTACAATTATGTAGATAAATTGGCTTAATTTCGATACCTCAATAACTAGTTAAAATCGAATCTACCAATTTTTTACTTCCTATGGCAGACGGTTCTATACCAAATGAAAAATCTTCTGCTTGGGTTAAAATATTACTAATTTTTAAAACACCATTTATTCGATTTTTTGAATCACCTGCATAATTATAAAGCATTTTATTCCATTCATTTATTACTGAATGATATTGTTTATATTTCATATTTTCAGGATAATAAATATCTAAAACAACAAGATTTGCCTTCGGTATCTTATTTTGAATATTTTGTATTATTTTTTTATATGATGATAACATAACACGCAAAATACTTGTATTTGTACTATCACTCTCTTTATCGACATAATGGGATAATATATCGTTTCCACCAATCGAGAGAAAGACGGTTGTTAAATTGTCATTTAATTTATCAGGTATATTGCTAATTTGTTCATACACATCTACTATTTTTGAATGGTCCGCAGCTAAACAAAGTGTTTTGCCATTTGTTTTATTTTTAAGCATTTCATCTACACTTTCACCGTGTGAGACATATGCGTCGTTTTTAAAAATACTATCACCTAATAAAATAAATGTTTGTTTTTCAGCATTAAACGACTCTATATTACTAGTTGTAATTGTATTAAAATAAGAAACAGTGAAAAGTATGCAAACAATAATAAATATATATAGATAGAAATACTTCATATATATTTTAATAATATTTTATGTTATTGTATATATAACTGAATTTGAATAATTCGTATTACCAGTATAATTCTGATTTACTCCTGGACTAAAATTATTATTATATACACTACAAACGACCACATCATAATTTCCAGTGGGTGCATTTAGCGGAACAACAAAAGATATATCGAATGAACTGTAAAATGTTACAGGTAAATTCTTAAAAGAACCAAAATTAACAAATGTAACACCATTACATGGCGGATTAAAATTAGAACCATTAATATAAACAAGAGAATACACACCTGTTACACTAGTTGTTATCGAGAGATTCGAAATCACTGGTGTAAAACTAGGTAAATAACCCTTATTTTTAACACATCTATGTAAAATAGTTGTAACTGGTTGACTTCCATACGAATTTTGATAACTAACATCTCGTGTGCACACCATTTATATAATGCAATATTATATAATTTAGAAAATATTTTATAAATAATAAAAATATGTAAATTTCAAAATATATACACTTATATCAATATATGTCTCGGCAAATTAAAACAACTCCTTTATTTAATAATCTGGACGACCAAATTATTATAAACCAAGAAGACAGTGAACAAGAATTAACAGAAGTTATGAAAGAATTTTGTGCAACAATTGGAGAGAAATTTTATAAATTTAAATTCGAATTTCAGAAAAGCGAAGATATCTTACAGAAAAATTATTATAAAAATGAAAATAACGTATATATAATGAATAAAAATTTCGCAGAAATAGAACTAATTGAAGAGAATCTGGATAAGTTATTTTATAGATTTAAAGTAATCAAACAGGAAATTGCAAAAGCTAGAATCGCCCATCATTATATAGAATGTAAAAGATTCGAAAAAGAAGTCGATAAAATAAATACAATCAAACAATAATAAATATATATAGATAATCTATATATTTATTGTACATGTTTGCGACAATATTTTTTTGTGTATCATTCTTATATTTGACTAATTCGCTACAAATAGATTTAGTTCAACTGAACACTAGCGTGTGGTTAAGTGGGGCGGCTTATTGTGGAAAAGAAAAATATGAAACAATGCGGCTAAGTGGTCCTGCAGCTGATTTTGTTTATAAGGATACCTTATATGATAGCAGCACTGATTTACAAGGTTTTATAGGTATTATAGCCTCTACTAAAACAATTTACGTCGTAATACGAGGGTCATCCTCAAAAATGAATTGGCTAGATGATTTAGAAGTGAGAAAGGTTGAATACACTACATATCCAGAATGTGATTGTAAGGTGCATAATGGGTTTTATCGTTCAGCTCTAGGGGTAAGTAATCATACCATAAGTGCGGTTAAAACCTTACAAAATATATATCCAACATATTCGGTTCTAGTTACAGGTCATTCATACGGTGCTTCTTGTGGACAATTACTCACTATGGAATTAGAAAGAAATGGAATAAAAACAAAGTTATATAACTTTGGTCAACCGCGCGTAGGGGATAGTAAATACGCATCCTTTGTCAATACAATTATAAGTGAATATTATAGAATAACTCATAATAAGGACATGGTTCCACATGTTCCGCCAACAGATGGATTCGGTTATTATCACAGTTGTAGAGAGATTTTTGAAAATGTCGATGGGAAACTAAACATGTGTAGTGAAACAGAGTGCGAAGACCCTACATGTGCAGACCAATATAGTCTAATTAAAACAAACACAGACGACCACTTATATTATTTAGGACATCGAGTATCGTGTGAAGAAAGTATAATATAAAACTGTATTATCTATTTTTATATTATAAATAATCATCCAAATTTATATTGTTTTTTCTTAAATTTATAAGCAATCTTTGAAATATGCTATTTGTATCTTGTTTTTCATTCAGATTATCCATATTGGTTACTGAATTATCAATAGAAGACATTCTACTATTATTGCGTTTTACATATGGAGTAGACAACGCAGATGCGACTAACTCCTTTGTGTTACATAAATGACGTATTTGTAAATCTATAGGGATTATCATTGATTGACACTTATTTAATAATAAAGTAGCTCCCTTTTTTGTAACAACATAACCCTGCAAGCCGTATCCTACAAAATTTTTATTTGCATCAAACTGGTTCATTTCTTCATTAATGAATAAGATATGGAGATTCTTGTTTATTTTAAGATTTGTAAAATCATCGCGTAAAAACTCCACCCCATCTTCCAGTATTAGACAACTGTCTAAATTATTATCTACTATATATTTCCAACAATTATAGTGACCCATAAAGCAACCAATTTCTCCAAAAAACGACGCCTTATTTTTTCTAAATCCATTTCCATTTATGTTAATTCTATTTGCTGCTATCAATTGCAATAATAGGTTGTTCCCATCTTGTAAAACAACCCCTGGAATACGTTGCACTTTTTTATTTTCCTTTGTCCACGTGGTTCTAAAATTCTCTAAATTATCCCATAGGTCCTTTCTAGTATCTAAATTGATAATTAAACAATTCGTTATCATTGTATAAAATAATGATAACAAATTTTTATATCTATATTTACACTAATATTTTTAACAATATTTGTCACAATATGTATTATAAAGGTCCATAATCATCTGGTTTTTCTGTAATGTGCCCTTTTATTTTCTCTCTTGCTAAGAAGTATACAAAATATCCAAAACCGCATCCTACTACCGCACCAATTATAACTTGTAAAATGGTATGGTGTTTGTATATAACGCGTTGAATCATTGTCAAAAAGGACATTAGTAAATAAGCATACAACAAATTCTGTTTCCTGAAAGAGAGATAAATAAATATTGTTGAAAAAAGTGAAGACTGTGCATGTCCAGAAGGCATACCAAATATATCGTGTGGAATACCATCTTTAAACAAAAAACGTTTACCACGTGTTAACGCTAAATGAAACGTTTTGGGGTCTTCTGAAGGTCTAGGCTGCTGTATTATACCTTTTATAATTAAATTTAAAAGCGCATTTACAAAAAACCCAATGTTGTAGTAAAAAAATAGATTATGATTATTCCATAAAAGATGAATGGACCAAAAATATAATATTACAGGGCCAAACATTCCAACTTTATCAAATAATTCTGTTAATATATTCATATATTATGGTGATATATTATCGCAATCATTAGTATTGGTATAAACATTCGCATACAAAAGTACAGCACCAATCATTGCCATTTAAATTCAAAACATTTCCTTTATCATCTAATAATTTAATAGCCATTCGCTCTATATTCACAGGTCCAAAATACACTCTCGTATTATCTTGTAAAGAACCACTAAATTCTACGAGTAAAGAACCAGTTGGAACTCCAGTAGATGTTTTCACTGGTATAATAGCAAGAATATCTGAAGATGTCGGTGCTTTCGCCAAGTAATTTGTCAAGTTATTATTGTTTTTGTTTATTTCATTAATGGTATAAATTTGAGCACGTGTAAGTGTTCGTGGTGCACTAGGCAGAACTATTTGTGTTGCGGCATAGTCATCTTCATATTTTCCAGCGATTAATAGCCCATTTTGAGCATTTACTGTTTGATTATCAAACAATGACTGTAAAACAACACTATCCACCAGTTCTTTTAAATTATTACCTTGTTGAGCAGGTGTTAAACAAGTATAGGGTAAATCAGGTGAATAATAAGAAGGTATTTTTAAGTTATTGGAATATTGTGAAATAGACACCAAACTATTATTAACATGGTTTTGATTGTAGTCATCTAAAACAAGTATTAAATATTTGGTTCCATTTAAATCTAATACAGAAGAAGCGGTGTTGCCGCTAGGGTCAATATTAATATACGGTAATTTATAACCCATTATCCAACCTAACGTGTTATTAAAATAGTGATTAATATTGCTAGCACAACTTACATTACATTGTAAAATTCCTGTAAAATCGTAAAATACAATAGATGTTTCACTTGTAATCGTAAACGATGTCAAAACCCCTTCTGGGTCATTAAATGAGCCATCATATAAAAATAGTGTTATTTTACCATTATTGGAATTATAATATACTGGATTATCCGCCTCCACATAACCTGAAACAGCTGGAGTGGAAAACCCAGCATTTTGAAACGACGTATTTAACTGCGTCTGAAAACCAGTTTGACTATAATTGCCTGACGGAACTGATACTGGAATCGTATTATTTGAACTAGTGTCCACTACCCAAAAACACGTATTTCCATACGCTTCGTCAATTACATACCAACTAAACGGTATCTGATAGGAATATAAACTCAAACTTAAGGCATTTTTTAATGTATCCGAGAGGTCAAACGTATAATTTGTAGAACTAGACTCTGAACCACTCGTATATTGTCTAAATTGACTATCTAAGTTCACAAAACGAGTTATCGTATTTTTTAAATTCGGATTCAATGAATCTTGTTTTACAGGTAAAGTAAACGTATCTGTTGTAGCAATTTGTTCGCGTTTCATGGGTGCATGTTGATTCCCAAAAACACCTATTTTTTGTTTTCTTTGGGTAATCTTATTTTCCTGATTTTGGTCACTCTGGGTAAGATTTTCGTTTTCATACCAATCAGTAATTTGCTTTTCAGCAGCAGGATATATGGCTTCATTGCTCATATTTCCAAAACCTTCTATCGAAGAATCTCTTGGAGTGACAACAATTTTTCCACTAGTGTCATCATCAGAGTCCACTTCTAAATCTTGTGCATATTGTAATAACTGCATTTGAACCTCTTTAAAAAAATTGGATAAAATAGGATTTTTCACTTTAAATTTCTTAATTAAATGGTTTGTTTTATCTAATATGTCATCATAATTAATATCTTCATTTTCTATTTCAACTATAGTTAATAATTCGGATAAAGTATAATTAGAAACATTTGTGTCAATATCTGTCATATTAGACTTATTATATATTTGTTTTTAATAAAAAACAGAGCAAATAATATTAGTGCTCTTTTTTCGGTGCTCTTTTTTCAGCCACATATTAAATCTTCATTTTTCTTCCATATTTGTGTCATCATCAGCGTATTTGTTGTCTCTCAATTTATCTCTGAAATTATATATAAATAATTCTTTTATTTCTTTTACAATGTCTATACCCACATTATCTATATTTATTTTTAAAAATTTTTTGGGAAATCTAGTTAATCCTGTCCCTCTTTTGGAATGAGTATATCCTTTGAATAATATTTCTTCCAAAGCATAAACAAAGAGTGAATTATAATCATCCATTGTCGCGCGGTCTATAAAATAATCCCCAATATAAGTATATCTGTTCGTATTACTGTCAGAATGAACTTTGTAATATTTTTGGGTTTCTGGTTTATTTCGAATCAGACCAATTCCTTCGATTTTATTAGTGAAATTGTTCATTTCTATAACAAATACAGGTGTATTATATAAAATATGTGGCGACAATTCTAAGGGTGTGCAATACATGCATGCAAAACCGTGTTTTTTTCTGTAAGCATAATTCGTATCACGTGTCTCATTGTTAAATCTGCTGGTTACAATAGATAACATTATTTTATATTTTATATTTTATGTGTATTTTATCTGTTTTGTAATAAATATGAATTATAATTTTATTTTTCAATTTTAAATAAAAATATATTGTAAATGAATTGTTGTATATGTGGACCTGTTAAAAATTGTGGACCATATTTAACAAAGGTTTTTGAAAATATTGAAAAAATAGGTTCTCTCTTTGATGATTACAAGATAGTCATTTATTATGATGCATCAACTGATAATACATTAGATTTATTAAAAGAATATCAACGGAAAAACCCACGATTACTCTTTTATGTAAATCAAAAACCACTGTCAAATTTTAGAACGCATAGAATAGCTATTGCACGAAATCATTGTTTGAGTTATGTTAGAGAAAATAAAGATACCTATCCATACTTTATAATGATGGATTTTGACGATGTCAATTGTAAAAATATAAATGTAGAACCTCTTAAAAAAAGTTTAATGAGAGAAGACTGGGATGGTTTGTCTTTTAATACAAGTCCTCACTACTATGATATTTGGGCGTTATCTATATGGCCATTTTGTTTCAGCTACAATCATTTCCAAAACAATTTCCATTATCATAGTGTGATAAGAGACTACATCATGCTTAAATTAAAATTTTTAAAACCAGGTCAACTTTTACCATGTATTTCATCTTTTAATGGATTCTCTCTATATAGAACAAATAAATTTTTAAATACGTATTATGATGGCAGAGTTCGAACAGATTTATTCCCTCAGGAGTTTATTAAATCACATGCTATCGCACAACGTTCAAAAGGATTAGTGTATAAAGATTATGGTCATGTTAAAGGTCGTTATGAAGATTGTGAACATAGAGCATTTCATCAAATGGCGCGGAAGAATAACGGTGTTAGAATAATGATTAGCCGCGATATATTGTTCACTTCCTAATATTTAGCACTAAATATGACAAATAATATTTATATATATTATAATGAAAAAATTTTTTTCTACTTCATACGACAAGAATTACGAAGTCAAATGTTATCCACCTTATGATAGTAATGGATATTTAAAAAACCCTGGAGATAAAGTAAGATACATTAGTAGAATTCATGTGACACCAGTGATGGTTGCTGGTAAGTCTTTTAGCAATGACACCCCTCCCCAATATAAATTTTACATTAATAAAACCGATATTGACAAAATACAAACTGGAACTCTTAGTGAAATTAATACAAGTAAGTTTGAGAGAAACATTATTGATTATAAATTAATAACATCGGATGGTACTACAATTTCAAACACTGTAAATTCTCATCATGTTAATGGTTCTTTCGAATGTTGGAAAAAAGGCACCTTACTTTTTTTAGACGAAACGAATCCTCCTACTGGCGGTAAAAAAAGACGCTATACAAGAAAACAACGCAAAACGAGAAAATCAAATCGTCGTGTAAAGTCATATAAACGCCGTAAATAAAAAATTTACATTTATACCCTTGGAATAAAAATATACATAGAGCATTTCATCAAATGGCACAGAGAATAATGATTAGCTCGATATATTGTTCACTTCCTAATATTTAGCACTAAATATGTCAAATAATATTCATATATATTATAATAAATGTTTTCTACTTCTTATGACAAGAAATACGAAGTATCCTGTTTTCCGCCTTATGATAGTAATGGATATCTTAAAAAACCAGGAGAAAAGGTAAGATTTATTGATAGAATGTATATCACACCTGTAAAGGTTGCTAGTGGGATGGCTGGAAACGCAGCAAAACCAGATAAATATAAATTTTATATCAATAAAACAGATGTTGATAAAATACAAACAGGGACTATTACTGAAATTTCCTCAGGAGATTACGGTAGTGTTTATTATACATTAACAAAACCAGATGGAACCAAAATTTCTGGTGATGGAAGTTCTAATTTGGTTAAGGGCTCTTTCGAATGTTATAAAAGAGGTACCATTCTTTTTTTACAAGAAACAACTCCTCCTACTGGCGGTAAAAGGCGCTATACAAGAAAACAACGCAAAACGAGAAAATCAAATCGTCGTGTAAAGTCATATAAACGCCGTAAATAAAAAATTTACATTTATACCCTTGGAATAAAAATATAAAACAGGAATTTTATATTTTTGTAATTCACATATATTATCGAAACTTGTATATGTTTTTTTCATGCCATAAATCCGCGTAATATGCGTGTTTTTGACAGACCTTTTGTTCAGCTCTATATTCATCATATATTTTTAAAATGATTATTTCTTTTTCACCATCATTATACGCTATATAAAAGTTATCTCTGCCATATGCAAACGTATTTTCAAAGTGCATATTCATCTGTTTTTTTTGAGTTTTAGTGAAATATTCACCTAGTAATGCAGGACCTGTAGGGCATAATGCATTTACACCATAAAAGTTTTTGTTAACATTATCGACAATTCTTCGTATGCAATGAAATAAAATCAGGTTACCTGGTTTACAAACCATTAAACCAGTAAGTGTTCCTGCCGGAGGGTCTATATCTCGCACAAAATGTTCACTTTCAGTTAACGCAATGAATTTAAAATTATTAATACATTTAAATTTAATATCCATATAAATTCCACCATTGATAAAAAGGACACAGTAACGCCACAAATCGGATTTATAAGAGCAAGGAATCAAACGGTCGTAAGCATCCAACACATCTGGTTTGAAGTGCTTCCGAATAAATTCGCGACAATCATTTTCATCGTATAAATGAAAGGAAATTTTTGGGTTACTCTCTATTAAAAAATCATAATTTGCTTTCATTAATGGTGGTAAATCTTTGGTATGCCAACATGTATATAAATGTAAAGGAATGATACTATCATAACTATTTTTTAATTGAAAACTCCGCATTAGTTTATTTTTGTAAAGCCTAATCTTATTGTTGTCCTCTATCTTTTGTTCGAGCTTGTCTTTTAGGTCTTTTATTCTTCGTTGATGTTCGATTTTATTAACTAGCATATAAATATATCATATAAATAAAATATATATAATTACTATATGCTAAAATTATTAGAAAACAAGAAAAATGCGAATAAAATAAATAAACTCTTACTTTACAATCAACCATACAAATTTTTTAAAGAAAACTACAATAGTGTTATACCACTTGATATTTATCAAACTTGGTATACCAAAGATTTACCCCAAAAAATGAGAGAAAGAGTAGAATTATTAAAGGCTCAAAACCCTCGGTTCAATCATCATTTATTCGACGACAATGATTGTCGCGAATTCATTCGGACTCATTTCAAACCAGATGTGTTGGATGCTTACGACCGTTTGATTCCTGGGGCATACAAAGCCGATTTGTGGCGCCTATGCGTCCTTTTTATCAATGGTGGAATTTATATGGATATTAAATTTTGCTGTGTAAATGGATTTAAATTAATTGAACTCACCGAGCAGGAGCATTTTGTAAAAGATAGAGTGCCTAATTCCATATACAATGCATTAATATCCAGTAGAAAGGGGAACATGTTTTTATTTAAATGTATTCGGCAAATTGTCGAAAACGTTAAAAATAATTATTATGGTAAAACGCCTCTGTCACCAACAGGCCCTGAAATGATGGGTTTAGTTATTATTCATAATAAGTTGGGTGCCAATATTGATATGATACATTATGAAGGTGGTGGCTATATAATATATAAAAATAGGTTTATTATTTCAACCGAATATCCTGAATATGACAATGAAAGGACTATACAAAATAATAAAAACAATACCAAAAGATATGACAAATTGTGGAACGAGAGAAGCATTTACAAATAAACCCTTCTCTCATTCCACAAAATAGAATAGTGTTTTTTTCTCGAATATGTATCTCTCTCTGTAGCATGACCGTTGTAACTTTTAAAAATGGGTATATCATGAAAATAAATAATTCTATAATTAATGTTGTTGTTTAGTTCTTTGTGTTTTAAATCAACAATTGCATTGCTTGCGGAAATAAATTTCGTTAGCAATTTTGGTCCTGTAGGCTCTAAGAAACTACCACCATAAAATTTATTTTTAACATTTTCTACAATCATACGGATAGCCTTAAATAATATTTGGTTTCCTGGGAGACAAACCATCAGAGCATTATAAATATCTACACCATTTATATCAGATACTAAATGTTCACTTTCGGTTAAATTAATAAATTTGAATCCATTTAAAGGTTTATATTTTATATCCAAATAAATACCGCCTTTGATAAATAGGATACAATATCTCCATAAATCGGCTTTGTATGCCCCAGGAATCAAACGGTCGTAAGCATCCAACACATCTGGTTTGAAATGATTCCGAATGAATTCGCGGCAATCATTGTCGTCGAATAAAAAATAATTAAACCGAGGGTTACTTTTTTTAATATTGATAATCGATTGTGCCATTAAAGGCGGTAGTTTTTTTGAAACCCATGTTTGAAATATATTCAGTGGAATAATGCTCTTATAATTTTCTTTTAAAGGATATGGGATTTTAAGTTTTTTGTTCATTTCGATAAATGCTTTGTCTTCCACTACATTTTTTTTACGAATAATACTACTCATACCTGTTATCATTTAATTATATTATCCATATAATTAATTTTTTATAATTAATAATAAATTCTTTATAATTACACAATAATTTCTTTATCAAGTTCATCGCCCATAATTCTATATCTTGCATTTTCTAAACTTTTCTCTAATAAAGCCCAAGGTGTGCAAGATTGTAAAGCATTTACACCTTGTTCACAAAATAAATTCAAAAGAGCTGGGCTAAATCCTGACATCATTGAACAATTTCGTTGATTGGATAATGTCGGAAAACCATTGGTGCTTCTTAAATTCCAAAATAAAATGTGAGGAGGCTTATATGGTTTGCCATGAACACGAATACCTGCGGTTTCATACTTTAACTTCATATTATCATATAATACTTGCGTGTTACATTTATCTCCGCTATCTATTTGCATATCAGATAATATAACGAGAACCAAATCCTGAACGTCTTCTGGAGCCATTCTATTTTGGATAATTGCGTCTAAAATGGTGTCTAATGCAGCGTGAAAATTTGTATTCATACCCCATTCAGCGTCTTTTATAATGCCCACTTTTGAAACAAAATCGTCGTAACCATTTAAATTTATCCAGCTTGGTTTGGTGCTAAATGTCATGACGCGCTTCCCAAGAACCGATTTTTCAGCGATTCTTATACCAAGTGCGATGGCAGCATTCATAGGGTCTCCTTCCATAGAACCAGAAACATCTACCATGGCAATCATCTTACCAAGCTCCCCTGTCTGACTAGAATTGTTACGCCATTGAGAATTCAATAAATCAATCTCCGTTTGATTATTATTATTTTTATCTATGAATTGCAAAGCTTGTTTGGTAAAATCCGCCATCCCAACACGTTTACCCTTCACATCAGCATCACCTTCTATAGTTTTTTGAATATACATTTTAAAATTAGTAGAACAATCAATTCTATCATTCGTAGGAGAGCGAAGTTGACCATTATTTTTAATATTTAAAAACGCCTTCTTTTGTTTATAAAGGGAAATAGATGTGACCTTATTAAAGTCAATAGAAGACCAATTCTGTCCACATTGTTTTATTTGAAGAGTATCTATGTGTTTATTTAAAGTAGTCAACACTTTACGATACTCCGTTTTACATTTAGTCACCGCTTTAATATAACGTGTAGTCGTATCAGCAGTTAATAAATAATCACTAAAATAATCACACGCCAATTCACGGTATAACCAACCAAAAGAAGATTTTTCTCTAGGAACCCATTTTGCAGCTAACGAAATATCATCTAAAAATGTAATATATTTCGTATAATCATTGTAAATTTGTTCATTTGTAAGTTTCACTGCATATTGTATGAGCGGATGGGTGCTAGGTTCTCCTTGACTTTTACAATAATGACAAAAATATTTTATGTCTTTCCAGGAACCATATGGATGAGTTTTATCGCCCAAATTAACGAAACAACGCAAAGCGAATTTTGACAGTTCTGGATAAAATGAATACCATGTATAAATCATCATATAAGATAATGTGTATTCCCCTTTTCCATCAATAATATCGCGCGTGTGTCCAATCATTTTATAAAGTATAGAAATGTAACCCTTTGCTACCTGTTTATTCAAAAGAGTTCCCTGCTTGATATTGTGCTTTAATGAGAAAAGTAAAACCTTTAAAAATTCTTCCAGATTCTTAATACCTTTATCATTAGTTCTATTTAATTGAAAACTAAATTGAGCTATTTTTTCTCTTATACTATTTGACCATCCATATTCTACATGACCATTTTCTCCAATTTGAGTATTTGTATAATTGTCTATTGCGTTTACGAGTGCAGCCATTTATGATGATACAAATACTATATCTTATTCTTTATATCTTATTCTTTATATCTTTTTTTAATTGTTTTATCATGTCTTTTACTTTTATCGATTGTTTTTTTGGCAAAATAAATTTTTTTCGTGCATGTGTTAGGGTTTACCTCTTTTAACTCTTTAGATTTTTCATAAAATATAAGTATTAAATCATTTAAATCTTGAAACATATGAATCGTTTTTTCAAATGAAAGTGCATCAATATTTTTAATTACCATTAAATAGTTATTATATTCGTTGGGATGTAATATAAAATTTTTCACGTCGGTTGTATCCAAATTGATATTATATCTTAAAATTGCTAGCAACGAGTAATTTGTCTCATGTATACTTATAGACCTTTTAAGTATTTTAAGTATTTCTTCTCTCGATATCAAATTAGGAGTGGACATTAAAAAAGATTCTTGGTTTATTTTTTCGATTTCATTACTTCTATTTATATACACATATTTCAGGTTTACATAATAGACATCATCTTTATAAAAATCTTGGTACAATTTATCTGTTTTTTCGAAATTACTAATCCAATCATCATTTAATTTATTAAATTCCATATCCATAATATATTATATTTTGCGGATATAATACATTATAATATTTAACTCATTACAACACTTGAATTATTATAATCAATTATACGTATCATAATCGACGAATGAATCATCATAATATTCTTCATAGTCACTTTCCTCATCATCTAATGCCATTTCTTCATAATATAATTCATCTAATTTGTCAAAATAAGCATAATCATAATTTGGGAATTCGAACATTTTTTCCCATTGTTCGTAACCCCACATTTCAATATAATCATGTGTTCTTTTTTCGTGCAATTCTACTAAAGTATCTAATGCTTCATTCGCTAAATCAGACGGAGTTTTATTTTGTCTTGAACTAAATAAATCCTTCGATTTAATAGTTATTGTGTTATTCTCTTTTTTAATAAGAGTCCACCCTTTTCCCAAATTTTTATAATCGGTTTCAATCGATTCAGTTTCTTTATTTTCGACCAAACTTTGTAATTTTTCTGAAAAACTTTTATCAATATTTGCATTCTTTAAAGTGACAGATTTTGGTGCTACCAATTCAGGAAAATTTTCTATAGACAACGAATCTGCTATTTTGTTCCTATCATCTTTAAATGTTCTATCATGATGAGCTCTATTATTTTTAAATGAATTATTCGCAGTTTTTGTTTTTTCTGTAGTAGGTTGTTTTTCTTCATTCAATACAGGTCTTTTTTCTTTATTATGAATATTAGGTATGACATTTTCCACCAAAGATGAAAAACGCGAATTTTTCTTGAATTTACTCATTACAAATATATAAACAACTAGAGAAACTATATATACTATATTATATTGTAACAGTTTTAAATATATTTATAAATATTATAATAAGTATTATAATAAGTATTAAACATGCAAAGGGTTTAAAGATACAAGCTTATATTATTCATCTCCTCACAGCAAAACATATTATAGTTTAAACTGCATAAAATTCTGTGTCCTTATATATTTTTACAGGAGGTCGCAAATAATTTGTTTATTTGCATATAATGTAAATTTGTGTATATTTTATAAAATTTATTTGAATTTGATATTAGAATAATATTTTAAAAAATTGGGTGCAACAGTAGGTAAAAATTTGGGTGCAACAGTAGGTAAAAAATTGGGTGCAACAGTAGGTAAAAAATTGGGTGCAACAGTAGGTAAAAAATTGGGTGCAACAGTAGGTAAAAAATTGGGTGCAACAGTAGGTAAAAAATTATGATAAATGTTGTCGTTTATCACAATTTTTAAAATTTATAATTTATTTTAGATGTCATCAACATCTACTTCTTCTCCATCATCCGTTGTAATAATACGGTTAATATCTTTCGAAGAAGAATCTATTTGAGCTTCAATTAACTCTTCGTATTCTTGAATTTTTTCATCGGCAAATACAATGCCGTCATCTTCTTCATTTTCTTTAGAAGTAAATAATTTATTATCGTTATTTACAAATACGGACCAATTTACACTTGTAATATTATTTTTTAATCGATTTTTATCTGCGTCATTATAAACTTCAATAACGTCACAATTTAATAATTTACCAGGCGCGGGCTCTTTTTCCCATTCTCGCAAACCCACCAAAAGCCATGTTCCATTACCAATAAAGTTATCACGTTTGCTACGCCCTCTAAATTTACCTCTAATATGGCATAGAAGAGACTCACCTTTTAAATTAATAACTTGGCAGCTCGCACCACCATAAATTTTCATAACCTGAGCATACATTTCTGCTTCATCTTCTGAAACTCGTAATGCGTTATTATTATTTTTTACAATAACATTTTTTCGAGCAAAACCTTTATGTTTACTTCCGCCAACTGTGTTCTTGACCATTTTAGATTTGTATATTATTGTTTTACATACGAATGTAAATTTTATTTCAATTTTATTATTTTAGAATAATACAATAACAAATAAAAATATTGGTGTATTATATAATGCAAGGAGGTAGAAAACTGAGTCCATGGAATTTGTTTGTTAAAAAAATATATCGCGAAGGTAAAGCAAAAGACGATAATTATGAATTTAAACAAGCGTTGTCTGATGCGAGTGAACGCAAATCTGAAATGAAAGGTGTAAACGCGAGTGGTGTTAACAACAAATCAAGAAAAACAAAAAAATCGAGAAAATCAAGAAAATCAAGAAGAACAAGAAAATCTAGAAAAATGAGTCTGGCTCTAGCATAAAGACACCATTCACCGTTTTTATAATCTATAATTATAACATTATAAATTATAACCCTAATGTATCGAATAATTGCGGCATCATATTAGTTTCCAATTTAGTAACAAAATCCCATGTTTTTTCACAAGAGAACAAGTTATTATAGTTATCTAACAAATTTTTCAAACTATTTCGCTTTGAAGGGTCTGGGTGAATATTTTTAGAAAGTTCCATTGCAATTTTATTGATAAATGTTGTTTTTAGAGAGAAAAATTTCGATACATGTCCAAATATATACAAATATAATACACTTAAACTATATACATCCCAGGTTTCATATTTGCTCAAAATATCTAAAATAATATCGTTTTTTGGTGTATTTATATATTTCTTTAAAGATTCTATAGCTGTTAATTTATACGACTCTCTATATTTTTCTGAAAACAGGTCCAAAACCGTTAAATTCTTTGTAAAAATGTCACAAATTTCTTCGATAAATGAATACGAAATGGTAGACATGTTATTTTGAATTAAATAAAATAAAACATGAACTTCCAATGGTTTATGCGTATAATCATTATGTTTTTTAATTATTTTGGAAATATAGTCTTCATTCAGATTAGAAGTGATTAAACTCAATTGAAAATCCATTAATTGGGGCTTCTCTCCATAATCTATATTAAAAACTATATTTTGCGGAGATAAATTAAAAAAACATATGCCAATATCGTTTAATTGTATTAAATTGTTTAAAATATAAGAAAATGAATCGATAATATGATGAATAAAAAATGTGGGTTTTAATAAAGCAAACAAAAAATCGTTGAAATCGACCAAAATATCATTTTTATATGTAAAAAGCAAATATTTATTTTCGGTTGTTAATGCAAGTTTTTCTATAAATTTATCGTTTAATTGACCAATGTTTACAAATTCGTAATCTTCAACTATTATATAATGATTAGAATAATACGGTAATTTTTTTATTTTTTCACTCATTTTGACTTCATTTATCGAATAAAAATCATAATTTACTATTTTTGTATTGTATCTCTTATTCATATTATTTTTTGGGTCATTTTTCGAATGAGACAAAACAATATGTTTATTTATATTCGTTATTTCGATATTTGTATCCATTCATTTATTTTTACTAGTTTCTTTATTATTTTACTTTTTATTATTCTTTTATCATTTTTTTTACAAAAAAAATTTATATGTGCTATATTATTTTTTATGCTTTTTTATTGCGTTATATTTTATGATAAATATTGTGCTATTTATGTTTGACCTGTAAGAAATATCGGTTTTTATAAGTTTTTTTTATTTTTTGATGTATTTCTGTTGTATTTGTAATGCCATTTTTTACAAGTATACTGATTTCTTCTTGTAATATAGTTATGTTGTTTTTACAGAAATCATCAAAACTTTCAGAGGGTTTACAGTCATTTCTATTTATTTTAGACATAATGTGATTATCCATAGCATCAAGTAGGTCTTTTTGAACCCCTATATACTGGCGCCTTTCTACTGGTGCCTTTTTTTCGGTGCCTTTTTTTCTAAAATAATATCTTGCGCTTTTAAACATTTTGTCCAGTATATTACCATCATAACCTAAATTGATTAATCTCCTGATTTCATCATTGACAATATCGTCGTTATCTTCTAGCCAAATATTCCAAGCATCCTTGAAATCCTTACGGTGGTCATATTGGTGAACCTTTGAAAATGTAAATAATTCGGCCGTGAAGTCATCGGTAAATTTATATCTATAAATATTTACATTAGGTGCATCGTCAAGATGATTATTTTTATGAATTGTATTTTCGCTTCTCTCGGCATCTGTAGTTGTATCCAATCTATCGTCGCTTGTTCCAATTCTATTATTAGAGTTAGTGTGAAGGTTATCAGCGCCAATACTATTATTGGATTGTTCAGATAATTCAACAACATTGTTCATTTATGATTTTAGTTGCGTGTAAAGGTTAAATAAGTAGTTGTATATGTTAATTGTAAAAGTATTTTTATTTCAATTTTATTTTTTTATGTCTGCGACAAAACGCGAAAAATAAAAATTTTTATTATTCTATTATAATTTAATAACTTTTATTTGCGACGTTTTATCTATATTTATGCATCTTGTTTCTCCTTCATAGTTTTCTTCGGTAAGCTCTTCTTGATAGCGAAATTTCTCAAATATGACTGAATCTACAGGTTTACAATCTTTTTCTAGTTTTACAGGGTTTTCAGGTGTTACATCAGGGAGGTCCTCCTTATTTCGCTGCTCCTGATACGATGCCAGTGATTCATAGAACTCCTTTACTCTTTTATTAATACGTATTTTACTAGCGTCAAAGGATGTTAAATACAAACCATCTAAGCTCTTGACTCTAGATAAGGCCACGTAGGTTTGACCGCATTCAAATATTCCACTTCCGACGTCAATTTCCGCCGCATCCATCGTCGCCCCCTGCGATTTATGAATCGTCAAAGCCCATGCCAAAATGAGCGGAACTTGAGCAACTCCAATACCAGGAATTTTATCACTCGCCCAAATATTTCGTATCATAACGCGTTCAATCCCATTATTGAATTTCACACGAGGACACCCAGTTACTTCACAAAAATCCGTAACGATACCTTGGCTACCATTACAAACTTCAATACCAGTATCCGATTGTATATTCACAATGCACATAACTTGTGAACCCATTTTTAATTTCATTTCTTTATCGCAAATGAGATTACTCGCCAAGAAATCTAATTCAATTTGAATATCTTTCTCATTGTATTCAATACGTCGCAGCCTTTCAGCTTTCGTCATTTCCAAATCTTTTAAATACTTGATTTTGAAGTCTTTCTCGGCGCCTTGTAGGGCAGACATTTTGGTATTGTTTATATTTTCGACCTTGTTGCGTGTAGGATATAATTTCGTAGGTTCCGCGACCAGACTCGCGTCCAATGCGCGCCCTACATATTGAAGGAGTAATTCATTCGATTTGCGTTTTATTTTCCCCTCGCGGATTTGATTTAAAATGGTCGAATAAATTTCGTCGGTTTGGCGGTATATTTTTATCAGTTGAATTTGGCAGTCGCGTTGAAATACTGAATTCCAATGTTCACTCTCAAAACAGAAGCGTTGGGTATCTGGGTCGTCTTTATCGCCAACTGGTGGCAGTTGAAAGAAGTCGCCTGAAAATATCAGCTGAATCCCTCCAAATGGTTTGAAATTACCTCTTACCGCCTTACCGATTTCATTCAATGTATTAAAGAGTTTCAAGGAAAGCATACTCACCTCATCCACCACTAAAATATCCGTAGTTTTCCACGCGGCTTTGGCGAATTTATTCTTTTTTATTTTGGTGACGAGTTGGTCAGTGGTGCCATATCCCAGACCAATTCCTGCCCATGAATGAAGCGTTTTGGCTTTACAATTCAATAGAACAGATGCGCATCCAGTCAGAGCGGTCACTTGAATACTTTTAAATTGATGGTAGGCGTGTTTATGTATTATTTTAATTAACGCGGATTTACCAGAACCACCTGGTCCTGTAATAAATATGTTTTGACCTTGGCTATATTTATCAAATGCTATTTGCTGTTCTTTTGATAGTTCCATTCATTGTAAATTATATTTATAATGAATTTTATAATCAATTTTATAATTTAACCTACTAATTAAAAGTTATATACGACATTCGTATATTACCGTAATACAATCTGGAGCTGTCTGTATCTACTCGGATTGCATAATAGTAGTTTCCAGTGGAAGGGAATCCAGTGTCGTATGCTTGCATAATAATGGTGGTTCCGTTTACGGATTGATTCCCTGGATTTATAGCACTTAAGGACCACAACGAAGTATTTAAATCATTTAAACTTGTTGAACCAGAGTGTAGCGGCGGATATAATACATCTGACTGAGAATAATTCGCCAAATTGATAAATTGCGCTGGTAAAGATGTGCCTGACATGAGTGAATTACTTCTGAGAATAGATGAGGATACATTTGCTATTCCTGATGTGCTCAATATTTGACAGGATGCATTTATTAAATATTTGTTATTTACATTCGTGACATTGATGGGGCCTAAATTTACCGCATCTAAAAAATATTGCCCTGTGGAACCTGGTAAAGCTGGTCCAGTATATCCTGTATTGATAAGATAGGAAATATTTACATTTGTTGCTGGACCTGTAGGTCCTGTGGGTCCTGTTGCACCAGTGGAACCTGTGGAACCTGTTGGACTATTATTGTTAATTAATGAAAATGCTGGACCTGTGAGACCAACGCCGCCAGTATTTATGAGTTGGCATACCAAATCAGTATAATTACCGCCAGTAGGACCAGTTCCGTATATTTGCCAACCACCTACCGTGCCTAGTAATGCAAGTGGGTCTATAGCTGGACCGACGTTTATAAAAGGGGTAGCAAATCCGTATTGAGAATAAGCTATGCCTGATAAGTTAGAACCAATCGTCGCAGGTATAGAACCAGTAGGACCTGCAATATTTAATGAACCTGGACCCATAAATACCTCTTTCCATCGTAGTCCAGTATATCCAAGTGAATAAACGTTTGATAGTGTGGGGACTATATTCCCAGATATATCTAATTGTTCACTATTTGCGGCTAATATACCAGAATAATATATGTTATTTGCATTATAAAGCAGCACTGAACCAGTACCTACGCCTAATACATTGTTTGAACCAGTTGGGCCTGTAGGGCCTGTAGGGCCTACTGGACCTCCACTAGGTCCTGTAAAACCTGTAGGGCCTATCGAACCAGTAGGTCCTGTACCAACCGTGCCAGTTGCCCCAGTTAATCCTTGTAATAAAGGTGAAATTGCGATGGAATCAATTGTATCCACATTTGTTCTACTTTGCATTATAAATTGTGCATAAACTGCTACATTAGTTGGCGAATTATATGATATAAGTAAATTCCCATTTCTATAATAAGATACCTTATCTGTTGCAACCACGATTGAAAACCTATTATTTGCTGCGTAGGTTCCAGAATAAGACTGTAAAGTTCCATTAAAATAAATTTGAACACTTGTGCTACTAGTGTTTCCTAAATAAAACGCATGCCATGGAGTTCCAGTAAATTGAGCAAGAGCAAAACCTACTTGTTTTTGTCCATAATTTGTATCTGAAATATTAACCGCGCGAAATGATATATAATAATTATCTCTAAATTGGTCAACTGTGGCAGCGTAGTAATTAGTAGCTGCAACACCACCACTTCCTCGTTGAACAGTATTACTTGTTGGAAATGTCATAACAGTCGAATTATTTGTTGTTAATGTAAATAATGCTGGACCCAATATTCCAGTAGGACCAGTAGGGCCTGTGCCGATTGGACCAGTTGCACCAGTTTCGCCAGTAGGACCAGTGAAACCAGTAGGACCAGTATAACCAGTAGGACCTAATTGAGTATACATTACTTGTTGCACAGTTGCTATAACAGATGGTATACTTGGTGTTCCTGGTGCGCCTAAGTTCGATAGTAATATGATTCCAGCATCATCTGAATAGCATATTATTTCAATATAATCATTCGTGTTTAATTGTAGCATAAAATTCCATGCCGCAACATAAAAACTGGTTTGGTTATCTAAACTTAATTTAGTATTGCTAGATGGAATGTCTATTCCATTTTTCCTGAACCAAATATAAATTATTCCGTCTCCTGGATTGGTCGTATCATTTAATTGCGCTGAAAATTGAATATTGTACACACCTGCATTTGAAACCTTTAATTGACTATTGTTTACAACAGAAACACCAAAGTTGTCAGGGTCAGAATTGTTATAGGTCATGGTTGTTGGAGTGCTAGTGCCTATATTTTGACTTATATCAGACCAAAATGAACCCCAATATCCTAATGCACCTCCTGCGCCTGTTGGACCAATAGGACCAGTAACCCCAGTAGAACCAGTATTTCCAGCTATCCCAGTAGCTCCTATAATATTGTCTAATTGTGTTATCGTAATACGTGTTAAAGCTCCAGCAGAAAGAAGTGTCACGTCTCCGCCTGATTCTTGACCATAATACACTTCTACATATTCACCTGGTGATAAAACAATAGTACTACTCGTTGTTGTTGCTGCGGTAGAATCAATTGCGGTAACTGAAAATGTATCAGTACCGTTTTTAACAATTTTAAAAACACCAACTACATATACGCTTCCTGTATACACGGATGAATTGACAAAGTAGATATTTCGTGTAGACGATGTGTTTGTGAAACGATATGTGCTTGTATTGTATACACCTGAAATGGTACCAATGGATTGCGCAGTGTCTAATGTATCACATTGCAGAAGAACATCTGTATTTGTTGGAACTGTTTGGTTTGTAGAAAGTGTATATGAAATACTTGCTAATGTTGCAGGAAATGATGCAGGTCCAGTGTCTCCTTTTAGCCCAGTTGGACCAGTAGAACCGCTGAAGCCAGCTTGTCCTGTTGGTCCTGTTATTCCTGTAGAACCTGTTACACCTGTAGGTCCAGTAAAGCCAGGTGGACCTGTGAAACCAGTAGGTCCTGTAGGTCCAGTTTCACCTGTAGAACCACTGTTACCTGCTTGACCTGTAGGACCTGTTTCACCTGTAGGACCAGTAGGTCCAGTAAAGCCAGGTGCACCTGTGAAACCAGTAGGTCCTGTAGGTCCTGTATCACCTGTAGAACCAGTGTTACCTACTTGACCTGTAGGACCAGTGGCTCCTATTGGTATTGGACCAAATGCGATAATATCAATTACAGTAGTATCATATTGTGTACCAAATAGTGCGTATAATGATAAATTACCACCAATGAGTGATGTCTGATATATTTGTGTACCATTTTGATAAAAATAGGCGCCTGTATTTGTTGCTGTAATTGTAAATATATCTCCTGATGTCGCTGACGATGCTGGAAATGAAAATACAGAACTATTGTTTATATATATATCAAATGCGCCATCACTAAATATTACAATACCATATGTGTATGTATTAGTAGTTGTATTTGTTGTTAAAGAACCTACTATTGTATTTCCTGAAAGATTATATCTAAATGTTAAATATGAGTTCATATAACTATATGGTTCTAACGAATGTGTAAATTGAATTGGCGTTGTTCCACCTGATATTTGAGTAATTTTATTTGCTGGATAAATTGATAAATTTGTATTTGTTTGTGATAATGTAAATAAAGCAGGTCCGTATACACCAGTAGGACCTGTGGCACCAGTAGGTCCTGTAAAACCTGTGGCACCAGTAGGTCCTGTAAAACCTGTGGCACCAGTAGGACCTGTTGAACCAGTAGAACCTGTTGCACCAGTAGGTCCTGTAAAACCTGTGGCACCAGTAGGACCTGTTGAACCAGTAGGACCTGTAGAGCCAGTAGAACCTGTTGCACCAGTAGGACCTGTTGGGCCTGTAAAACCAGTAGGAGC
>Ga0209358_10000499_pt1 | contig 34113 bp, 30 predicted proteins | sample LauGreFa1BDMLBSN_2_FD_187574 | JGI IMG/M metagenome (GOLD analysis project Ga0209358, IMG submission 187574) | Freshwater lake microbial communities from Lake Michigan, USA - Fa13.BD.MLB.SN (SPAdes) (version 2) | ecosystem: Environmental > Aquatic > Freshwater > Lake | place: Lake Michigan, USA... | reverse complement strand
CTCCCCGGTCGAAACGGCTTCAAACAGCGGTCGAATCGGGCGTCCCGCTCCAAGTCATAACCCGCCATCACCTCCACGGCCCGCCGGCCGGCCATCGATCGTGAGCGGCCTTCCCGGTGCGGGCAGCGCCGACGAGCGGCATCAGGAACTCGTGGAGCTGCGCGACGACCGTTGGCAGGTCAGGCGCGTCCGCCATGCCCATCTTGCGGAGGAAGGCTGCCCACTGCGCCTGCTTCATCGCATCGGTCCCGAAGGACGCTGAGATCCCGGTCGGTGTGCCGTCGGGCACGGTCGTCTGGCGGCGCTTGATCGTCTCGGTGACTGCGCTGGCGAGAATCGTGCCGTCGAAGTCCATCGTCCGGCAGAGCGTCCAGATGTCGAAGTAGTCCTTCATGCGGCTGTTGGGCAGGCCGAGGACGAGCATGGCCTCGAGCTTCTCGGCGATGACGGTCTCCGGCGGATACGTCCGCACGATTGGCGCGGGAAGGTCGAGCAGCGGGCCGAACGCCATGCTGCGCGGTTCGGGCGTGATGCTGTCGCCGAAGCCGACGTCGACCTGCAGCGGGATTCGCGCCTTGCCGAGCATGGCCATGACGTTCACTCGGATTCCGTCGTAGACGGCATCTTCGCGGATGGGGCGAGCGATCACCGATACCGGGTCAAACGCCAGCCCGTCAGGCTCGACCGCGGTCGTGCAAATCTCGCGGAAGACCCGTTCCAGGCGTTCGGTCGATGGACTGCCGAACCCGAGCAGGTCCAGGTCCTGGGTCGGGCGGTGGGGTTTGTCAGCCCAGATCGCGAAGAGCATCGCGCCCTTCAGCACGAACGCGTCGGCGTGCGGACTCCGCATCATGCGGTAGAGCAGGCGTTCGACGCCGTAGCGCATCAGCAGGACGTTGAAAGTCTCGCTCCGCACGGCGCTGAGGTTCAGCAGCCGCTGCTTGACGGACTCCCGCCAGTCCGCTGTTGGCACCTTTGCTCACGCCATGGCCTCCAGATACGGCCGCACGACCGATGCGACGCCGCACTTGGTCGCGCACCGCGCGATCGCATCTGGCGTGCATCGGCGCCTGCGAAGCACTTCGCGCATCGCCTCGAGGGCGACGTCGAGCCCGACATGCCGGCGGTAGCGGAAGCAATCGACGACCGTCTTCGTGGGGTTGTAGACCTTTACCGCCTGTCCCTCGATCTTCACGGAATCGACCCCCTCTGTCAGCGATGGGCCAGACGCGGTGATGAACCGCATCTGGGGTCGTTCGACGCGCGGACGATGGGAGCGCGCCGGGATCATCATCCAGACTTCATGCGGCCGTTGCGTGCCGATCCGGTGGTAGGCCAGGGCAGACAGCAGGCAGACCACGCCGTGTGGGCCGCGCATCGCTGCCACCGCAAGGTCGGTGTGTTCGGTTATCTCGCGGCCCGGCAGTTCGTAGATCCCGCGCTGTGTGCGAATGAGTTCGCCTGCGGCGACGAGGCGACGAAGCACTTCGGGATGGATGCCCTGTTCCACGGCGTGGCGAAGGCGAATCGCACCGCGTTGGCGGGCAAGCGCGAGCGCCTTGCCGGGCATGGAACGGGGCGACATGATGTGTAAGAGTATCGCACAATGCGGCTAGACAGCAACAAAAATACACACGGGTTTTGGTCGATAGCGGCAGGTCGGCACGGTCCGGAAAATCTTGCAGCCGGTTCGGCTCAGGAATCAGGGGGGAAGACCAGCGGATTTGCGCGCCGCGAACTCGAACCACCACGGTTCAGGCTTCGCCGCCGGCTTCGCCACCAACCCAGAGGATCAGATCCGGTGACCGGTATTCTGCAAAGTGCGAGAGCCTCTCAATTGGCGTTGCCCCAAGAGCGCCGATTACCGCATCTGGAATCGGCGAGCCATGTGGGTTGTGAATGAGGGCCTTGGGAGGGAATGGCGGCCCGTGATACGTGAACGGTCGCTGGCCATAGCCGAGCGGCTCTTCACGAGTAGCACGCATGATCTGATGCTGGTGCCTTATCAGGAGCACGCCATCAATGCTTGGAAACCTGATCGCCTGATCAAGGGCATCTCTAAGGAAACTGCGCTCAGTCAGTAGCCCACTGTTGGGATGGCACAGTGCCGCCACTGCTTCCTGAACGAAGTCATCCCAGACGATGGAGAGAATGGTCGACGCAACGGGACGACGGGTGCGATAGGCGACGAACTTGGACTCAGCGGAGACGAGGAAATCTTTGACTGGATTGTCTCTGGGCAGGCTTGCTGGCCCCAACGACGGCGAGTTCGCGAAGCGAGCTGTGATCTGAAGGTGGTGTGCTGCCCGCTGACGCCCGTACTCAATGAGTCGCGGCGTCTTCACCTCCACGGAGAACCAGTGCCCCGACGCGCAGGCTTCGCATTCCGGATTCTTCATCCCGACAGCGATACCAGGCTCATGGCCGAAGCAGACGTTTCCTGCAGGGTCGAGATCTGCGGCACGAATCGCACCCTCGACGACGTATATCTCGGAGAGGATCTGAATGATGCCTTCGTAAGGCACCTCGCCGATGCCACGAACAGCAGCCAGGCGCTCAATGAACTCAATCGCCAGAGACGGCCACGCTCGATCAAGCGTCGCAAGGGCTTCAGCCAACTCTGTTACGAATGGCCTCACGTTGTTGTCCGCCGCATGGGCTGCGAACCAGTGCAGCATGTGCACTCGTTGGTGCGGGATTCGCGCGGCGAACTCGTGGATCACTGCCGCTCGGTCGAGTGGGACGGGCGTTGACGGCACGGCTCGATCCTATTCGTGGCACGGCGACACGTCCGAAGTCGCAAGAAAGGCCCCCGAGAGGAACCCTGCTGTTAAACTCGCGGGGTCTGTCAACCGGAGAGCGCGAGAGTCCGAGAGGGTTATGCTCGGTGGCCCGAGAGGAACCGTGACGGTTGCGCTCGGCCCCCGAGATTCGGTTTCGGAACAGAGAGCGCGGCTGCGGGAGGGCGGAGGTCGGCCCCCCCCGCAACTGCGGGAGTTTGACTCGATCCTCCTCGCGGCCGGTTCATGGCCCGAGCTGAAAATGTTCTTCACCCCCGACTTGATGCCACTCGAGCTGCGAGGATTCTGGGGGAAGACCGACACCATTCATGGGTTGTTCGTTTCGCTCGCAGCGGCGAGTCGAACCAGCTCCCTGATCAGTTTCTCCGTAGGATTGCCCTGGGCTTTCATAGCTTCGCTGTAGGCGAGCGCGACGCCGTCCTGTCCGTAGACGATCCGCCGTGGCTTGCCGGGCTCGACGAGGTCGAGCGCCGTAGCAAGATCCGGTCCAGCGAACTCCATCGTGTGCCACCATGCACGCACGGTCGCGCTTGTGGCTTCCAACTCCTTGGGCATCGGAACGCCCTCGGCTTGGTACGCCAGGAACACCTGCTGCTGAACGTAGTAAGCGTTGTTCAAACCGTTGCGCGCATCGTCCGCATGAGACTTCCCCGGACCCGAGCAAGCTCCGAAAGCGAAGGATACGAGACAGGCGCAAGCGATTCGGCGAATCATGGGAAACACCATGGCGCAATGGTCCGGAGCTCAAAGCGCATACGGGCCGCGAGGCACCTCTCGTATAGGGGATCTTCCGGTGGAGTGCCCGGAATTGGCCGGAAGGCGCAGTCCGCTCCGGGCGGGCAGGATGGCGTATCAGGAGTTGGATGATCAAAGGCCTCAGCAAATGCAAGGGCAGCCGCGGAAGTCGGTGTCAATACATCACCCGCTACCGGAGTTTCGGAACCCAGTGACAGCAGAGTTCCGTCTGTGGCGAATGTCGCAGGAATGGACAGCCAGATGGTGAATGGCCCACGGAACAAGCCGCGCCGCGAGCGAATGGTGTACCGAACTTCCGCTCCGAGTGTCCCGCGACCGCTAGCGTCGATCGAGTAAGAGCAGCGCGGGTTCGAGCCGATGAGATCCAGTGTCGCCGCTTGGTCGTCGTTCCACACATCAAGGGTCAGCCCTACCACGCGGCCTGTCCGCAACCCATCCGTCTGCGCGGTAGGACTTGTTAGGGCTATCAGCCCGGCTGCAGTCATCGTCTGTGAATGCGCCCCCCGCACGACCGTCAGGGTTGCACCCACGGGAAGTGAGTACTCCCGAGACTGGATGGTGTCGTCGGTGGTCTCAACGATGCCGAAACCAATTCCCAAGTCACGCAGTGCACCGACCGAGGACTCCTCAGGCACCAGTTGTCCCATGATGTTTGCTGCACGAAGGCCTGCTTGTCCACTTTGTGACAAGGACCAATCAAAACGAAAGACCTCAGTTCGCGTGAAGATCGCACCTGGATTAGCCATTGCGGCGCCGCCGAAAATGTCACTCGCGGGGTTGGGCTTCAGTGGGACCTTGAGCCCGCATGCCTCGCCAGCGCGTATTAGATTCGACAGCAGAGTATTGAAGCGGTCCCACTCCTCATTTTGGCACGCTTGATAGAGCGCGCCGAGCCCCGTAGTCGGCGACTGTGCGGCGCTGATGATATCTGAGAGACAATCCCTACACGCTGACTGTTCGTTGGCAGGCCTTCGGCAACACTCATCGGCGGCTATCGCGAGCCGGCCGGCATATGCCCGAGCCTCGATGCAAAATCGGGTCTGTTCGCCACTGCAGCATCCTGCGATGCAGCACGATGCCACGAGCACTGACCAGAAAGCGGTCAACAATTTGTATGTCATGTTTGTTCCTCGCAGAAAGGCGGTCTCACTCCTGTTACTGGCACAATGACAGGGGTGCGCTGAACAGGTACACCCGCTTCGAGAGACTCCTCTCGGCCAACGGGCCGAGAGGAGTCTTCGCTTGATGCGTTCGAACAGGAAGCGGCACCGTCCCGGGGAGGTGGTCGCGAAGCGCCTTCCGTCACGGGCAGAGTGCCACCCATGTGCCCGGTACGGAGTGTCACCTATGTGACTGGATGTACGGTGTTCCATCACCCCTATCACCGTCCGACCCGCCCCGACGTGACCGGCCCGGCCACCAGATTTCCGATTTTTCTCCCAACTACCCCGAACCGCTGCCCCAAAGACGAGAGCGCCGAGCCCCCGCCACGGTGCGCCTCGCAGGCCCTCCCGGCCCCGGGCTGAGGGGCAACCGACAGGGCGGCCGCTGCGCGCCGGCCCCAGGCTCAAGCGAAGTCTCGGAGCTCCCTCTGGAGCCTAGACCTGATCCTCTGCCAGCGCTTGCGGACCGTTACGGCTTGCAGGCCTGTGGCAGCTGCGACCTGGTCCCACGGGATGTTCTCATTCCGCATCCGGACAATATCTCGATCGACAGGATCGAGCGTGTCCAGCGCGGCTGCAAGTCTGGTTCGCAACTCTTGATTCATCCCTCCGGGCGATCCGAACGACCCCGACCCCGGAGCTCGGGCCGAACTGTCCACGTGATCAGCATCCTCCGGCATCTGCTGGCCGGCGAGAAGTCGACGTCGCGCCTTCCGGATGAAATCGAAGGTCACGTGTTTCGCAAACCGGAACCCCAGCCTTCTGATGTCCTCCTCTTTGATGAAGCGTGGACAACGCAGCAGGAACACGAAGAGATCCTGCATGGCCGTGTGCGCGATGTCGCTCGTGTGCAGGTCGCAGGTTCGACGCCCCTTCCTGCAGGCCCGGATGTACGGATAGAGCGCCTCGGCAAGCCCCTCGGGGATTCGCTCATGGTTGGGCAGTTCTGGGTGACTCTCCGGCATCAAGACCCCCGCGGCGGCTGCTGGCCCCCGCGGGCGCAAGATACAGCAGGGTGCCGATGAGTGCCCCGATCGCGGTCACCGTGACGATACTGCGGAGGATGCGAGCCTTCCGGCTCTGCTCCTGCAGGCGATCCGCAAACCCCGCCGCGTTGAGTCCGCCATTGATCGCCTCAATCGAAGCAGTCGCGAGGGCACGGCGCATCGTCGGCGGCCCCCACGGGATCGCTGCACCCTTGCGCGGCAGACAGCCGAGCGAGAGCCACAGGCCGAGCGCTGCCAGGGCCCGCACGTCGCGGTCGGCTGATGCCGATCCACCCGCCCCGAAGTCGAGCATCCTCAGGTTGCCGCTGCGGTCGAGCATGATGTTCATGGGGCTGATGTCGCCGTGTCCAAGGCCCTCGGCGTGCAGCATCGAGAGCGCCATCGCCAGCAGCGCCAGCTCCCGCATGGCGCCCAACGGGTCAACCTGCCGTTCGGCCGCTGCGATCGCGGCGAGCGTGAGACCATCGACACGCTCCATGACGATGTAGGCGGCACCGTTGGATGCGTCGCCGGAGTCGACGATGCGGATCCCGCACGGCGCCGCGACCTTCGAGGCGAACCGCGCCTCGGGGTGCCATGGGTCAGCGCTGCGAGACACCCGCGGCAGCAACTTCACCACCAGGTGACCGGGCGCATCGTCGCGGAGATCCACCTCGGCGTCGATCGGAAGCGTGCTTCCATCGGACTGCAACCGGTCGATGCAGCGGTGGACGGTTCCGCCTGATCCCCTCGCGATCCTGTCGCCTACGAGGAAGCGCGGTTTGCCATCGGCAAGTTCCGGACCGACCGCTGCAGGCGCGGTGTCGTCGCGGGGCACGTCATCGATGAGCTCAAGTGCATTGAGTGCCCGGCTAAGGGTCACCAGCCACGTGGGATGACGATCGGCCAGCCACTCCCTGACCGCCTCTCGGTGCGGACCACTCGCCGTCAGCACCTGGTGCGCCACTTCCTGCGCGGCAAAGCGGTTTCGTTCCGGATCGACCGCGGGCGAGTACCGGCGGATCGTTGGGATGAGAAGGTGCTCGCGGAGGCAGCGTTCCGCGTCCTCGGCCACGCGCTCGGCGAGCTCCTGATCGAATCCGTCGCTGGATCGTGCCGCGACAGGCGGCGCAAATCGCGAAGGGCGCCATGATGCAGGCGGCTGCTGGCCGATGGGCGAGTCACGCCCCACGGGGAATCCACCTTCGGAGGCTCCTGGTCGCGTCGATGAAGGCCATGAACCAGAGCAAGGCGGCAACGAGTAGCGAGATCCTGACGGCGCGCCACGCAGCAAGTTCGTACCAGGGGATCCCGCTGTCAGAGTACGGACGACCTAAGCCCATGACGGGAAGCAACGCGATCAGCACGGATGTCGTGAACCAGACTGCGGCCGCGATGATTCCCCGTCGATGGACGTCAATGCTGCGCCATACGTCACTCTGCTGCATCAGATCGGCTTGGCAGGTCACGCGCATTCGCTCGTACGACCGCGTTCGGGACCAGAGTGCGGCTGCGGTTGCGATGGTGGCGCATGACAGTGTCAGGTACACGACGAGTAATTCGGGTGACCTGTCATGGATACCGATTGACCACGGAAGAAGCACCGCCAGCATCGAAAGGGCTGCGCCCGGCGACACCCCTTCCAGTCGCTTTGCGATGGCGTCGGCGCGAGACCGCGGCATCCACGGGAGGGCGGGGAACTGCCGGGCCGCTGCGTCGAGTTCCACGCAGGTCCAGAGCGAGGCAACAAGAAGCACGAAATGGATTGCCCTGAAGGTCGGACTGAGCGCCGCTGGAAACACACTCCGTTGGCTTGCGGCAGTGGCCCCGATCGCCACGAGAAGCAGAAGAAATGCCAGCGCAATCGCGATCGCGAACCAGTGGAAACGCGAGGCGCGACGAAGCACGGGAGCGGTTGCCTTAGCTACCGCAGCGCCCCGCACGTTGAACTCCCGGCAGCAGCTCGCGCATAGCGGGCTCGATCCATCGGCCGGCATCTCCGTTCCGCAGCTCTTGCACGCCCCTGCGGGCACTTCGTTGCGGATTCCCGGAGGGTCAGGCGGTCGTGACGGTGAGGTGGTCATCAGAAGTTCTCAAGCGACCCAATCGAGCAATCAAGCCAGTCTGCCATGTACTCAGCCGCCGCCACCGCGCGACAGGCACTCGGCAGCACAGATCCCTCACATCGGCAGAGTGACTCACAGTAGTCGCGTTCTGCCTTCACTTGGCAGCAGTAGACGGTCGGAGCGGCGGGGTCGCAGCCGGGCGGAGTCGGCCACTGCTGGGCGCAGTTTCCCATGCATTCTGTCGTCGGGGCGGTTCCGCCGGCTTCCATCGATGCCTTCAGGTTGCTGTCCGTCATGGCGGTACGGAAGACCTGCCAGGCTGGGTCGGCGCTGAGCGCCTGCGTGCCGATCGTCGTCGGAGGAAGCCCTGAGCCCGGCGGGGAGGGTATGACAGCCGCGATCTGGACCCCGCCGCGGGTGACGAAGAAGGATCGATCCTGCAGGAGTATCACCGTGATCTCGGCGCCGCTCTTGGCGTGTCTCGCAACGGAGGAGATGTTGCCCCCCGACTCCGTGATGCTGATCGATCCGGCTACGGACGGCTTCCCCACCACTTGGCAGAACCAGAGGTCAGATTCCGTTCCGGCGTCCGCTTCGGTCGCTACCTCGTATGTCTTGATGCCGGCGAGCGTCTCTTCGGTGCCAGCCGCGATGGTCGCCTCGACTTGGGCGGTCGCAGGAGCGCAGACGAGGAGCGCAAGAATTGTTGCCGATCGACCGGCATTCGCAAGCAGTGAAGACAGGCGCGGATTTCCGCTTCGAGCGATGTACATGTTTCGGGTTCCTTCTGAGGCGAGGGATCCCCGGCACGATGCGGGGGCTCGTAGGCGTCACCGTTCGCGATCGGAAGTTGTGACCGGAATTCCGGCTACTCGTGAAAAATCGCGCTCGCGCCACGATGCCCGGCCCTGTGACAGCGAGAGGGTTCGCTTCGCTCGTGACCCCCGGCATGCGGTCTCGGCCCCGGATGCGGGCCAGATGGATTGAAGCCAGCCGTCAGCAGGGCCCTCGCCCCGGCAAGTCTGCGAAAGTCATCAGTTTGCCTGTCACGTCTTGCGATCTCGGACGGTGTCAGTGATGAACAGCCCGAAGGACTTCGACCATGACCACAGACGCGCAGTGCAAGCAAGAGACGACCGGCAGCCAAGAGACGGCGGACGACATCCGCAAGTCCCTGTCGCGTCGTGCCTTGGAGTATTCCCGCTTCGGCCACGAGAGCGCGTGCCAGGACTGGCGAGACCTCGAGACCAAGCTTCGCGGGCTTGCGGGAATCTCAGGGATCTTCATCGGCGGCATTGCGGCCTTGGCGGGCAACAATCGAATCGGCGAACTAGCGCGCAGCCCGCTCATTGCGGTCGTAGTGGTCTTGGCAATCTTGGCGCTGGCACTCGGCATCGTGTTCGCGCTCCGCGGTCTGCGCGTTCGAGATCTTGAAGTGCCCCGCCCGGCACGCGAGTTTCTTGAGGATGCCGTGGCCATCGGCAGAGATTCGAATGATGATGTGGCGTGTCTCCGAGCTCGTGCACGCGAGTGGACGGCCAAGGCGACGATGCAGTACGCAGTCTCAGAGGAGTCGATTCGCACAGTGAACGCGACGAAAGCTGAGCAGGTCGCCCGTGCCGAAACCTGCCTGCTCATCGGCGCGTGTCTTGGGGCGATTGTCCTGATCGTGGTCGCGGGTGGACCGCTGTGGGCGGAGCATCACGTCTCCAGCCCCGGGGCGTGCCGCACACGGAACCTCCGCTCCCCGCGTACGGATTGCGGGTCACCTGAGACATCGGCGGGTTGGCGCGACCTTTCGCGAGCCTGGGCCTCAGCCGAGTAAATCTCAGAGCAGCAGATGCAGTCGCTCACGGAAATCTCGATTCGAAACTTCCGATCCTGTAGAGATCTGCCGTCGGTCCCGCTCGCAGACTTCACCCCTATTGTTGGCTACAACAATGCCGGGAAATCGAATGTCCTCGCCGCAATCCGCTGGGTCCTGCGGAGGTCAGTGCTCGAGCGAGAAGACTTCTTCGATCCTTCAGAAGCCGTATGGGTCGATGCTGTGATCACGGGGATCGACGCAACTGCCTTGAGCCTGCTTGAAGAACGGCATGCCTTGAGGATTCGGCCGTTCCTCGACAATGGATGCCTCAGAATTCGCCGGCTTCAACCGAGTCCTCGTTGCAACCCTGGCGAGATTCGCCTGAAGGTCTTCGACCCATCGAAGTCAGCTTTGGACCCGGAGTCGTGGAACGACAATCCTGCAGGAATCGACAATGCGATCGCACTCCTTTTCCCGGAGCCGATCGACATCGCGGCGATGGATGATTTGACCAAGGATATCGGCAAGTACGAGTCGGGATCGACCATAGGAAAGTTGTTAGCGCAGCTGATGACCACCGTGCGAAGTGCGCGCGCGGGCGAGATTCAGGAGCGCGTCGACGAGTTACGGAAGTTGTTTGAGTCTGACGGCGCCGACCGTGCCTCGGAATTCGCCGAGTTCGATGTGAGGGCCAATTCGATTCTCTCGGAGTTCTTTCCTGGTGTCGCGGTGAAGGTCCACATTCCTGCTCCTGAACTTCCAATGCTCTTCAAGGGTGGATCCCTTCGAGTGTTCGATCTTTCGGCACGCACCGAGGAGCCTGAGTCGGAGGGGCGTGATGTGGCCTCCTTGGGGCACGGCGCTCAACGCGCCGTTCAGATGTCGCTCATCAAGCTTCTCGCGGACTCCTCGGCTTCGAACGTGAGCGGCAGGACCCTCTTGCTTGTCGATGAGCCTGAACTCCACATGCATCCCCAAGCCATTGTGAGGGTGCGAGCGGCGCTGCGAAAGCTAGCGGATGGGCCATATCAAGTCGTAGTTTCGACCCATTCGCCGATGATGATTGGCCGGAAGGACATCGGGACGGCCGTGATGCTCCATAAGTCGGAAGTTGGCGAAACTTTGGTACGGAAGTCGCTTGGTGGCGCCAGCAATTCGCTTGAAGCTGAGAAAGGTGCCCAGCTCGACGAGTTGTTCTCCGTGGCCTCTGCCGCCGAGATCCTGTTCTCGAACAGGGTGATCCTGGTTGAGGGCAAGACTGAGCGTGAACTGCTCCCCGAGCTGTTCGAAACATGTCTTGGCTTCGATCTCGGGTTGCGGCAACTGGGACTTGTCGAGTTGCGCGGATCCGGGAATATCCCAAAGTGTCTCGACATACTTCGTGCTGCCGCGATTCCTGTGCGTGCGCTCGCGGACCTCGATTTCGCGTTTGCACACGCGGTCAGCGCCAGGCTTCTTCAGCCGGAGGACCCGGATCTTGTCCTGTGCTTGGCGTGCCTCGCGCAGGTTGAGAAGCAGATCACGTCAAGTCGTCACGGCGCTTGCAAGTTCGACAGGCAGAAGCGTCGTGAAGAAATCGAGCGTATGGCACAATCCGATCCAACTCGATCGGCAATTGAGCGATTGCACCAGAGGCTCAAGGAGCGTGATGTCTGGCTGTGGACCGGGGGCTCGATCGAGCATCACCTTGGGATGCGTCGCAAGAATCGTCTCGCCATAGAGGAAATGCGCACGCGCCTTAGGAGTTCGGGATCGCAAGCGGTACGTGACCTTGACGAAGTCGTGGCTTGCCTCCGCTGGCTATCTGCTGAGTAACGTCGCTGTTTCCTGTTTCCCGTCGAAACTGAGTTCTGGGGGCTTCGTTCGCCTGGGCTATTGCTGCCCGGCGCCGTCGCGCATTTCACGCGCGCAGGCGCAGATTTCCCATGTTCAGGGTCCGTCATGGAAGGCCTCCGTGGCCGCACGTGGCGGCTTCATCTGGGACCTCGCGGGAATTGTCGGAACTATCGGGAAATGAGCCCCGCGTGCGCTTGCTGACGCCGCGACGTCATGGCCACATGTGCCACGCGCCGCCGAATTGCGGCAAAGGAGAACGCGATGAAGAACAGCAACGACAAGAACGCCCGCAACACGAACCGCGCCACGAAGAAGCGCGACGAGGCGATCGAGGCGATCGCCCGGAACATCCTCGAGATCGAGACGCTCGCCGAGCGCAAGAGCGACTCCCTCGACTTCCACGAGGTCTCGGTGTGGGGCCTCCGGGACGCCCTCCTCGCCGCCTACGAGCTCGGCCTCGCCGCCGCGAAGAAGGGAGCCTGAACCATGGCACGCACGAAGCGCACGCCCGCCGCAGCCGCCGACGCGGTCCGCCTGGTCGCCGAGATCGCGAGCCTCCAGGAGAGGCGCGCCGAGGTCCTCGCGAGGCTCGCCGCCGAGGTGCGCGAGATGGACATCGCGATCGCCCGCGCGACCGACGCCCTCGGCTTCGAGGTGAGGAACGCCCGGATCCCGACCGCCGACATGGCGGCCGCGGTGAAGGACGCGCTCGCCGAGAGGCGGGTGAACACGGGCCAGCTCTGCAGCCGGTTCTGCGACGCGATGGCGCGGCGCGGGGCGCAGGTCTGGCCGCCCGAGTACCGACCGATCACCAACGGCTGGGACGTGGTCCCGGCCATCACCACCCCTTGAGACTGCAGGAGATTCGACATGAAGACCGCGACGAAGAACGTGAAGAAGCCCGCCCCGAAGACCGCCAAGGCCGCGCCGAAGAAGGCGACGCCGAAGCCCGCGCCGAAGGCCGAGCCGAAGAAGACCATGCCGCTGGTCGACCCGCGCATCGCCGAGAAGGCGAAGGCGCTCGACGCGGCGGTCGCGAAGCTCGCGACGCCCGGCCTGAAGGCCACGCGCAAGGAGGCGCCGAAGTCGGAGCCGAAGCCGGGGGCGAAGACGGAGCCGAAGAAGGCGCGCAAGATGGGCGCCCTCGACGCCGCCGCGATCGTCCTCGCCGACGCGGGCAAGCCGATGCGCTCGAAGGACCTGATCGCCGAGATGGCCAAGCGCGGCCTCTGGGCGAGCCCGGGCGGCAAGACGCCGGAGGCCACGCTCTACGCGGCGATCCTCCGCGAGATCGGCGCCAAGGGCGCGGCCGCCCGCTTCGCCCGCGCTGGCAAGGGCGAGTTCGCCTCCACCAAGAAGGGAGGTGCCTGAGCCATGCGCGACACCGAGATCGAGGACCTCTTGCGCCGCCTCATCGAGGCGGCAGCGACCGGCGACCAGGACGCGCTCGAGGAGGCCGCATCGGAGGTGGCCGACCGCATCGGCGGCGTGCGCACCTTCGAGGACGAGGGCGTCCTCTCGATGAACCGCGGCCTCGTGATTGACGCGGTCGAGGGCGGGCGCGAGTTCCAGATGCAGATCGTGAGGAGCCGGTAGGCCATGGCCGACGACCCCATCGATTCCCGGCTCGTGGAGGCAGGCCGCGCGGCGCGCTTGGTGGCGGCTGCATGCGGGGCTACGCTGGCGCAGGCTGATGCGGCGCAGTCCGCGGCGGTCGAGCGCCTGCGTTGGGCGCTCCTCGCGGAACGCTGGTCCGGCAGCGACCGCGCACGTGCGCTTGCCGAGAGCGAGCACCATGCCGGGCACCTTGCGCGCCTTGGGGCGCGGCTCGGCTGCACCTTCGGGGGACAGTGACCCATGCGGTTTCGGATCACGGCCGCTGTCCAGGCGGGGCTCGCGCGCGACCAGCACAAGCTCGACCACCTCGACGTCATCGTCGGCTACCGCCGGAGCGGCGTCTCGTTCCCGCGCGGTCGTGACGAGGGGATCATCGTGTGGGAGGTCGCATCCCTGCCGTCGGTGCATGGCCTGCGTGCGCGCCTCGAGCGTGCGCTGCTGGCGACGCTCGACCACATGGGCGTCAATCCCGAGCCCGACGCCATGCTGCGCTCGGTGCGCATCGAGGGTCGCGATGACGGCGAGTGACATCACGCGCCGCCCTCCGCCTGGACGCGCTCTGCCTTCTTGCCGGTGAACTCCTCCCAGCGCCGCACGACGACATCGCAGTAGCCGGGGTCGAGCTCCATCGCGATGCACGCGCGCCCCGTGCGCTCGCAGGCGATGACGGTCGTGCCGCTCCCCGCGAATGGCTCGTAGACCGTGTCGGCCAGGTGGTTGCGCACGGGGCGCTCCATGCACTCGACCGGTTTCTGCGTGCCGTGCCCGTGGCCCGCGTCGTCGCGCGCGGGGATCGACCAGAGCGTCGTCTGCGTGCGGTCGTCGGTGCGGTGGCCCTTGCCGCCCTCGCGCACGGCGTACCAGCATGGCTCGTGCTGCCAGTGGTAGTCGCCGCGGCTCAGGGCGAGGCGGTCCTTGGCCCAGATGATCTGCGCCCGGATCGCGAAGCCTGCGCGCTCAAGCGACTGCTGCACGGTCGAGGCGAAGACGCCTGCGTGGTAGACGTAGGCCACGTCGCCGGGGAAGAGCTTCCATGCCTCGGTCCAGTCGGCGCGGTCGTCGTTCATGACCTTGCCCATGCGGGCGGTGTTCCCCGTGAGCCCGGCGTCCATGCGCCACTCGGGGTCGTACTCCACGCCGTAGGGCGGGTCCGTGACCATGAGCGTGGGCACGGCGCCGTCGAGGAGCCGCGTCACGTCGGCCGCACTCGTCGAGTCGCCGCAGAGGAGGCGGTGCTTCCCGAGCAGCCACAGGTCGCCCGGCTTCGTGACCGGGTCGACCGGCTTCTCGGGGACGGCATCGGGATCGGTGAGGCCTTCGGTCCCTGCTGGCGCGAGGAGCTTCGCGAGCTCCTCCTCGTCGAAGCCAAGGAGCGTCCAGTCGATGTCCGCGCCGCGGAGGGCGTCGAGCTCGATCGAGAGCATCGCGGTGTCCCAGGAGGCGAGCTCGGCGGTCTTGTTGTCGGCCAGGCGGTAAGCGCGGACCTCGTCGGCGGTCAGGTCGGTTGCGACATGCACCGGCACGGTCGCGAGCCCGAGCCGCTGGGCGGCGCGGAAGCGCGTGTGCCCGGCGACGATGACGCCGTCAGCATCGACGACGATCGGCTGGCGGAATCCGAACCGGCGGATGCTCTCAGCGACGGCCTCGACCGCGTCGAGGTTCTGCCGCGGGTTGTTGGAATAGGGGCGGACGGCATCGAGCGGGCGGAGCTCGACCGACATGGGCGCCGACATGGGCGCGGTTGCTTCAGGCGACATGACCTTCTCCTCGGTTGACAGGGTGAACGGGCGACGCGCACGGAGGCGCTACGTTGGCTTCAGCGGCGTTCCTCGCCTCGGTGGCGCCGTGACCGCCACGAGCGCGGCGGACGCGTCCTGGGGCCTCGTGGCGCGAGCGGTGGACCAGAGGCGAGAGGCGCGATCCACGCGAAACAAACTCAGTCGCGATCGCCTGCTCCTCCGTCGGGCCAAGCGAGGCTTTCAGGCGCCCGGGAGGACCCATGCGGCGAGAAACTTCCGAGATCTTGCAGGCGGCTGCTTGAAGGATCTCGGGCGCGCGAAGGGCTTGGTTTGTAGGGGTTTCTGAGAAAAGAGAGAGATACTTCAATTCTTCTTTCTCTCCCTCTCCACCCCGTACGCACGCGTGTACACGCATACGAGGCCGTTGAAGGATTGAAAGATCTGAAGGATCTCCGCGGCGCCCCTCCTCCTGGCCCACACTCCTGTGCCGCGAACCTCGATCACTCGAACGAACCTCGAGCGCGCGCGCAGTTAGTTCAGCAGGGTGCCGCCAACTGGCGGCACACCTGCATGGGGGGTGTGGGGGGAGTGCGCGCGCAGTTGGTTGGCGATCAAGGTTGAGGCCGAGGCCCGCGCGGCACGAACCGACGTCACCGACGAACCGTGAGCAGGTGCGCGCAGTTGGTTGGCCGCCCGACGGTCGTGATGCCCGGGGTGCGCTCACGCGGCGTCCTCCACCTGCGTGCCTTCCTCGGCATCCCCGGACGTCGCGTCGTCGGCCTCGGTGCCCATGGGGGCCGGTTCCGTCGCCGCGCCCGCCTGCGGCTCGGCCGTGCGGCGGAAGCCCACGGGCCCGCCCCGACCGCGCATCTTGACGCGCTCGACCAGACCCAGCCGCTCCGCAGTGCAGATGAACCCCTTCGCCCGGCGCCAGGAGAGCCCCGAGACGCCCGTCGTCATCTCCTGCAGCTCGGGGAGTGCGAGCGGCTCGTCGCCGATGAACGCCTCGACGAAGCGTTCGGCGTCCCACGGCTCGGGCGGCTCCACCTCCCGCGGCTCGCGCTCGCGCGGGGCCGCCAGGCGCCGCTGGCCGCGCCGGTCGCTCTTGAGGAAGCCGGGGTCGAGCATGCGGTCGACGTTCCAGACGGGGAACGTCCACCGCAGGCAGACGGGTTCCGGCGGCGGGAAGCTCCGCACCGCGGCCTCGAGCACCACCACCCCGTTCTCCTCGTGGGGCCGGAGGACCAGGTGCGTATCCGTCGCACGGCTCTGCGCGCCTGCGCCCGCGCCCATGTCAGTCACAGACTTCCCCGACTGGCTCCCCTTCGTCGAATGGTGGATCAGGACGAAGCTCGCCCTCAACCGCTTGGCGATGGCGTCGATCGTGTTGTAGATCCGGGCCATGGTGCCGTTGTCGTTCTCGTCGCCCCCGGCGGGCATGAATCGGTAGAAGGCGTCCAGGATGATCAGGCGATACCGACCCGGCTCGATCGAGGCGAAGTACTCCACAAGATCGTCGATCGACTTGAGCCGTCCGCGGAGGTTGTCGATGCCGATCCGGTCCTGGAATCGCTCGAGCGGGATCCCGCGTGCCTCGGCAACCCTCGGGATGCGGTCCGCGCTCGTCTCGCAGTGCAACTCGTTGTCGATGATGAGCACGTCGCCCGCGACGGTCTCGAAGGTGCCGAGCCAGAGCTCCCCGGTGGCCACCGCGATGGCGAGGTCGATCGTCAGCCAGCTCTTGCCCGTCTTCGGGCTCGCGATCACGTTCATGGTCTCCCCCTCCCGCAGCAGCCCGTGGATGACGGGATTGCGCATCTTCGGGTAGCGATCCCGGAGGTGACGGACGGTGAGGATCATCGGCTGGTCCCGCTCGTGGCCAACGAGCCGCAGCGCAGGCGAGGTGGGGGACGCGCCATGCGACACGGTGCGGCGCTCGGCCGGGGTGCCGTAGCCCTCGGCGGCAAGCCTGGATGCCGCGGCCGAGAAGTCGCCGCCATGCTCGAGCAGCGCGTAGACGGCGAATGGCGAGTAGCCCTTCTGTGGCTCGAACGGCGCCGCGTTCGAGCTGAAGACGTAGAAGACCCGGTCCTTCAGCGTCGCACTGGTCCCCGAGGACTTGCCCGGCCTGCACCAGTGCTCGTTCTCGCCCCCACGCACGCGGCACCACCCATGGCGGCCGAGCAGTTCACCCACGTCGCCCCGGCGGTTGAAGTCGTCGCCCGGCCGGACGGCCGCGCCCGACGCGTGCGTCGGCTCCGAGCGGCCGACGACGGGCTCCGGCACCTCGTTGAGCGCCCACGCGGACCCGAGCAGCAGATCGCGCTCGTCGGCTGTCACCACCGGCGGGTTCCTCAGGTCGCCCTGCAGCACGACGTAGCCCTCGCTCGGTGCGCAGAGGAAGAGCCCGCCCTCGCCGCGCGTCTCGATCATTGTCACCGTGATCGCCCATGCGCCCGACGCGTCCTGGCGCGGCACGTAGGACTTGGCGCCGACCACGATCGGTTCCGGGCCGTCGGCCTCGATCCGCCGCTGCGCGAGCTTCAGGTTGCCCGACACCGCCGACATGGAGCGGTAGACCACGTGCCTGCCGCCCGAGGGCGTGCTCTCGACGACGAGCCTCGCGACGAGTCCGGGCGCCGCGGCCTCGACGGCATGGCGCCATGCGTCGAACGCCTCGCCGCCGAGGTCGAAGTCGATCATCTCGAGGTTGCCCGAGACCGCGCCGCAGACGAGGCACATGGCGCCGCCATCGGAGGCGAACCACGAGCGGATCTCGTCCTCGCTCGGCCGCCTCGACTGGAAGGGCTTCCACGACGCGAGCGCGACGCGCTTCTCGTCGCCGGTTCGCACGGCGGGAAGGACGCACAGTCCCGTGCCCGCACAGGCGAGCGCCTCCTCGAGGAGCGGGTTGGGGACGGGGACAGTCGGCTGGTCTTCCATGGTCGTGCCTGTGCTGGGAGATCGGGAACGGACCGCGCCTGGCGCAGCCCGAAGGGCGGATGTCAGGAATCGATGCGGGCGGGCGCGCTTCCCACGGCGTCGCGCCAGAGCGAGCGCTGGATGTGCCAGTCGGGCTCGGCGACGATGCGCCGCAGCGCGGTCTCGGTGAGGGGGTCGCGCCCGGCATGGACGCGAGGCAGCTCCAGGAGCGCCAGCTGCAGGTCGGGCGCCAGATGGAGCAGGTTCATGACCTGCGTCATGCGCGCCCGGCTCACGTGGCCAAGGCGCGCCGCCCCCGCCTGGTCCCTGATCGCGCCCGCGCGGATCAGGCCGTCGAAGTGGACGGCAAGCGCCATCAGCCGCACCACGCGCGGCACGCGTCCGTCGCCCGTCACGGGCTCGACGGGCTTCGGTCCGGGCACGACCTCGCGGCGGCCGCGCGCGCGGACGGCGAAGTGGAACTGGCGCATCACCTCCTGCCCGCTCATGCCGCCACCTCGCCGGGGGCCGGCACATCGGTGCGGAAGGCGATGCTCACGCGCTCGTTCGCGCCGTCGTACTCGATCGTCCCGACCAGGAGCCGCACCAGGCGCTCGCGCTCCTCGGCGCGCATCGAGTCCCAGAGCGCGTCGAACCCCTCGACCGCTCCCGAGAGCTCGTCTTCCTCGCCGAGCCGTGCCTCGAGGGCATCGGCTCGCTCGGGCTCCCTGGCTTCCCGGCGGGCATCGGCCTGCTCGCGGAGCCTCCTCCGCGCCTCGCTCACCACCTCGGCGACGAGGGTCCCGTCCTGGCCCACCTCGCGCAGCTGGCCCACCACGAAGCGCTCGAGCTCCGGCGCAGGGACCGACGGCCCCGGGCACGCGGACCATCCCTCCTTCTGGGCGCGGCTGCAGACGTAGTAGCGGTACTCGCGCACCGACCCCGACCGCGTGCGGCCGGTCGTGTGGTGGTGCACCATCGCGCAGCCGCAGGCCGTGCACCGCACGAGCCCGCGGAGCAGGGCGCCCCGGCTGTTGCTCGACCCGCGTCCGTCGGCGCTGCGGTTGGCGCGCAGCCGGCGCTGCACCTCGGCGAAGAGGTCCTCGGGCACGATCGCCTCGTGCGCGCCGTCGTGGAGGTCGTCCTTGTGCCGCACCTTCCCGAGGTAGGCGTGGTTCGTGAGGAGGCTGAGGAGGCGGCACTTGTCGAAGGGCCGACCCCCGCGCGGGCGTCCGTCCCGGGCGGTCCAGGACTTGGTCCCCCAGCCGAGCTCGCGCAGGCGCGCCACGAGCCGCAGCAGCGAGCCGCACTCGAGGTAGGTGCGGAAGATCGTCCGCACGCGCTCGGCCTCGTCTGGGTTGACCGCCAGGCGGTTGCCGCCGGGCCTGCGCTCGATGTCGTAGCCGAAGATCGGCCGTCCGCCGCCCCAGAGCCCCTTGCGCCGGGCCGCGGCGATCTTGTCGCGGGTGCGCTCGCTGATGATCTCGCGCTCGAACTGGGCGAAGGAGAGCAGGATGTTCAGCGTCAGCCTGCCCATCGAGTGGGTCGTGTTGAACTGCTGCGTGACCGACACGAAGGAGACCCGCCGACGCTCGAAGGTCTGCATCATGCGCGCGAAGTCCATGAGCGACCGGCTGAGGCGGTCGACCTTGTAGACCACCACGCAATCGACCAGGCCCGCCTCGATGTCCTCGAGGAGCCGCTTCACCGCTGGGCGATCGAGCGACCCGCCCGAGAACCCCCCGTCGTCGTACCGCGTCGGCAGGCAGATCCAACCTTCGGCCCGCTGGCTCGCGATGAACGCCTCGCCCGCCTCGCGCTGCGCGTCGAGCGAGTTGAAGTCCTGGTCGAGCCCCTCGTCGCTCGACTTCCTGGTGTAGATCGCGCAGCGGATCGGCCGCTTCGATTCCTTGGTGTCGCGCGTCATCCTTCCGTCCTTTCCCCGTCCTGGGTCCCGAGCCTGAAGAAGTGCATGCCGTTCCAGTGGCCGCCCGTGATCGCGTGGGCCACCGCGCTCAGCGACCGGTAGTGCCCGCCGTCGAACTCGAAGCCGACCGGCATCACCGTCACCCGGTAGTCGTGGCCCTTGAAGCGCCGGACGATCACGCTGCCGGGCGGCGGGATGCGCCCGTCGCGGGGGCTCGCGATTGTGCCGGTCGCGATCGGTGCGCCGGGCGCAGCCATGGGCGGCGCCGCGGGTGCACGGGTCCGCAGGTCCGCCTCGCGGGCCAGGTCGCGCGCACGCAGCCGCACGGCGTCGATCGCGCGCTCGGCCGCGCTGCCCTCGGCAAGGGCCTGCAGGCGCCAGGCGATCCGCCGCAGGAGCCACTGGCGGTTCCCCGAGCGCGAGGCTTCCCCGAAGACCTCCGCGTAGCGCTGGCGGAGCTCCGTCGGCGTGAGCGTGGCCAGGGTGCGCAGCTCCTCGGCAAGGGCGCGGGGGGCGCAAGCGTGGGGCAGGGTGCGGGCGGTCGTCGTCATCGGGTCGTCTCCTCGGGCAGCGCATCGCCGGCACCGTCGCCGGGCGCCACAGTGAGCCCACTCGCGCCGAAGATGGCAAGTCGCCCCGGCTCCCGATGCGTAGCGTGCGCTCCGATGCGCGATGCGACGAGCCGCGCCACGGCGGCCCCGAGCAGCGTGACCACCTCACGCCGCCGGTTCGATCCGGGGCCGGAGAGTGCGAGTGATGTCCACGGCCGCGGCATCGCCGCGACCCGCTGCTGGGTCTTCATCGTGTTCCTCGGTGACTGGAGGGAGCGGTCCCTCCGAGATGACTTATGACGTCTGCGCGGCAGTGCTCCGCCCACGTGGCGGATTTCGCTCAGTTCTGTCCGTTTACGGGCCTCCTGTTGGTCGGTGTGGCATGGTGTTCACCCTGTACCGACACGAGTCCGGGTCGAGCGGGCGGGAAATCCGGCGAGTTCACGAAGAAAGTTCGAGATCCGGTGGCGGGAGACCGGGGGTGGACGGCTGCGCGGTGCATGGACGATCGGTGTGGGCAAGAGTGTGTTCCTCTACCCCTGTATCTCCGCAGCCGAAACAAGAGTCCTCCGCTTTCTGCGGGATTCGTGGTGACTTTCCGCGGCGTCACGGCGTGTGCACGGCGCAGGCCGCCTTGGCGGAGATCTTTCAATTCTTCAAGAATTCCCGGTCACCCCGGGCGGCGTCAGACGGTGACAGGGGTGTCCGGCGCGTGGGCCCATCGCCCGCTACCCAGGAATCCACGAGCGAGGAAGCAAATGACATTGCAGCCAACCGACACCGAACGACTGATCCTGTCCAACCAGTTCCGAATCCTGGCCAAGCTCGAACCGGAGCAGGCTGTTGCCCACGAGCGCGTGGGCCGGCTGCTGCTCGAAGGGCACACGTGGGCGCTTGAGTCATTGGGGGCGATCGAGCTCCCGCACGCCCTGATCACGGAGGACGTGGTGAAGTTCGTGTTCGACGTGCTCGACATGTACCGCGCACTGGGGACGGCGGCCGCGCATCACGGGATCGACATCGATTCACCGCGCGCCGCGTCGGCACGATTCGAGGGATTCGATGGCAACAACGAAACCGAGCACCTCGCAGTGGCCAAGGTGCTACAGGAAAACGGTGACCGATGGACGGAGTCGCTCGGCCAGGGGGACCTGAACTCCCATCGCCCGTGCTTGGAAATGTATGAGCGCATGCTCGCGGTCTGGCGCAGGGTTCGTATCGATCGCAGCGCGACGCTCAACATCATGTCGAAGGAGAACCTTGAAAGGATCGTCGCTGCGCGCATTCACCCCGATTATCGCGATGACCGTGGTGGGGCGTCCGCCGCCACTACGGAGGCGAACCGATGACGAGTCCTGCATCACTGGATCTTGACCGGGTGTTGGAGGCGGCTCTCGGCGCCGTCCACAGCGCAATGCGCTCATGGTCAGAAGGCGGTCTCCAGACGGAAGAGCCACTCCTGAACCACCTCATAGGTGCGCTTTCACGAAAGCGGCGCGGCTGCGACGTCGGCGGACCCGCCGCGAATCGGGTGGCAAACCAGGTTGCGCTGCTCCATAGGAAAGGCGACCACAACACTGATAAGTTTGGCGCCGATCTTGCGGTGACGCTGTCAATTGCCGACGGGAGATTTCTGAAATCGGCGCTCTTCCAGGTGAAGGTTGGCGATGCATTCACGGGTTCATTCGCACGGTCGCAACTCGAGGACGCGACCTCGGACCAGCAGGTCCGCGAGCGCGCCTTTGTCTGTGTTTTTGATCGGGGTCGCCTGCGAACGCGTGTCAAGCAAGCTGATGCCGTGCTTGCGAACTTCAAGTCCGGCGCAGCGAACTCATCGCAGACTTGCCACGATTGGGACACGCTGGGCGAGTGGATTTGCAAGTGGCTGGCGTGCCAGATTGGAAAGCCAAGTCGCGTAGACGACCCGAACGGCATTGAGCGCCGCTTGAGCAGCTACGTAGTGGAACGTCGCAATGAGACATCGTCTTGGACTGAGCCATGGAGGCCAGAGGGTGGGCAGACAGTGAACCGTGAGTCAAACGGGATCATTCCCGCGAAGGCGTGGCTGATGATCTTCGTCGTGCCTGAGAGCTCTTCGGAGAGGGCATGAGTCGGAATCGCGGTTGGGTCGGCAGACGGTAATCCGCCGAATGCTGCTGGACTGCATCGTCTGGTTTTGGAATCTTCCGTTCGCTGGCGATTCTCCGCCGAGTTGAGGTGTAGGTGTTGCCGTCGATACGGGCGCATGTAGTGCCGGCCGGGTAGATGCTCGCAACGACCGCGCCTTCCGCGATCGACTCGATCGGAACGGCGAGGTCGGGGGTGGTGTTGAGGACGAGGGTGCCGGCGAGGAAGCAGGCGGTGCCCGGCCGCGTGATGGGTCGGGCCAGCGGTGCGCGCCTGCCGGCGATCGCGCTGTGGCCCAGAAATCTGCCGAAGCGGCTCGCGGCGGGTAGGATGCCGGCCGCCACGCCGCCGAGGATCCCACCCCAGGCAAGATCCTGCCCCGCCGGCGCGCGGCCCTCGTACACCACAGCCGCCGCCCTGGCGCCCGCCATGCCTGATACGGTGCCCGCAGCCACGACGCTCGACGCGGTGACTGCGCCGGCTGCAGCAAGGCCGGCCCCGAACGTGGCGCCCGCCACGGCGCCCACGACCGCTCCCTTCGCGGCGCCCGCGAGCACGTCCTCGCCGTTGATGGCGGCGGCCACTCCTCCGATGAATGCGCCGACGACTGCTCTGCCGAGGATGTTCGCGAACTGCCCGGTCGGATCCGTCCCCGCCATCGGGTTTCGCCCGAGGGACGAGTAGAGGCTCGGTCCATCCTGATACCCCGCGAGATCTCGCTCGAGCCACCTGCACATCCCCGGCGTCGGGTCGTAGTGGCGGAAGCGCACGGTGTACGCGCCGATGTCGCCGTTGAAGCGGTAGCCGCAGAATCCGATGTTGAAGTCGGAGCGGGCGTTCGCGGCGCGGGCAAGGTTCGCCGCCGCCGTGGTGTCTCCCGCGGCGGGCTGCGTCGCGCTGCCCGTCTGCGCGAGCTGGCCTTGCGGCAGCGCGGCGACATACGCGGTCCCCCCCGAACTGCGCGACGTCGCGCGTGCTGATGGTGCCGTCGCGGTCCCAGTCCGCGTCAGGGTTGTAGCCGAGCTGGCCGAGCGTCGTGCCGACGGCGCCCTGGGCGAGGGTGGTGTCGGTCTTGTCGACCCTGCCGTCGCCGTTGATGTCCTTGGCGGGCAGGTGCCGCGCCTCGCCGTAGGCGTCGTATGCGACGCGGAAGGCGAGGGTGCCGGTGCGGCCGACGGCGGCGACGCTCTAGTAAATCAACGAGCGGCCTGCTCCGTGACGTCCTCGATCATCCATCGCGCCAAGGTCCAGCACGCTTCCTCCTCGCTCGGAAGAACTCGGGTCGCGACAAGGCCTGGCCGCCGTGCGTCGCGTACCTGAACTCTCCATCCCCTTGTGGACTGGCAGGCCGAGTAGCGCGAGGTTGGACGCTCGTCCCCGAAGCGGAGATCGTCATGCGGGATGCCCAGACGATCGAGTAGGACCACAAGATTCTCGTGATGGAGCCTTTCTGGCGTCACGTAAAGATGGGGTCTACTCGTGGATGCCGCCAACTGCGGGCTTGGATCCCGGTCCCCGCGGTCGTCGCCCTGGCGGAGGCGCCCGCAGAAGAGGAGTGAGTCGACGCAAGCCTTGAAGACTGTCCAGCATGCGTCTCGCTCGTCGTTGCAAAGCCGAATCCGTCGCGACTCTCCACGCTCTATCTCTGAAACTTCCCAGCCCTGGGGTGTTCTCTTTAGGACGATACCTTCGCTCGTAGCGCTTGGAGAAAGGCTGTAGGTCGCGGGGTTGACGCCGAGGCGGTCGAGGAATTGAGCCAGCACGGTCGTGTTCAAGGGATGATCTCCCGCAGGCAGCCACGTTCGACGAGCTGCCTGACGGACATCGGCAACTCGTACTGAATACCACCACCTGGTTGATTGAACCAGGGAGTTGCGGTTCCCTCCCACACCTCGATCGGCCTCAAGACCTCGTAGCGATGGTATGGCGGCACGACACCTGGGCGAAGCGACCGTGCGGCATACGGTGTGCCAACCGGCGACGCAAATCGACCGCTTTCCGGGCCGAATCGATCGATGAGGTGCCCTGAGGGAAGCGACCGTCTTGATGCGATTCCGTAGTGGAAGCCGTTGTTCGGCGGCCACGCCGTGACCGCCCCCTCGCCACCCTTGTTGTGCACCACCACCCCGCACCCGCCGACGAGGTAGCGGCTCGTGCCTCGGACTGTGAGGTTGTATACGGGGATGACCGCGTGGCGGCTACCGATCTTCGTAATCGTGGCCGTGCCGGCGACGCCTTGAGAGGACATCGTGCGGACGGCGTCCCCCTCGGCGAGGTCGCGTGCTGCGACCCAGCAATCGTCAATTGTCTCGAGCCGTTCGGCGCGCGACACGGCCTCTGGGGCTGCGCGGGAGTCCAGGCTCGGCGCGTGCGCTCCCGCCCGTGCGACGAGGAACGGGTGCTCGCCCGTGACCGAAAGTCTGGTCTCGTCGGCTCCAGCGGCTTCTCCGGTCGCTACGGTGATGTCGTAGACCGTGCCCTCGAACGGATGCACGCATGTCGCGTCGATGACTGCTGTCGTAGCTTCGCCGGTCACCGGGTCGACGCTCGCAACGACGTCACCCGCTCGGAGCGACTCAATCGGAACCGCGATCTCGGGCGACGCGGTAAGTACGAGAGTGCCGGCGAGGAAACAGGCGGCTCCGCCCCGTGCGCCACCCGAGTTTCGCCCAATTCGCCCGACCAACTTTGAAGCCACGCCGAAGGCGCCGCCGAGAACGCCGCCGACTGCTCCACCTACCGCAAGTTCCCTCGCTGTTGGAACCCGCCCTTCAGTCACCAAGGTGTCGGCTCCCGTACCAGCCATGCCGGAAATCACCCCCGCAGCGATCAAGGCTGAAGTCGACTCGACACCTCCGGCAATCGCGATCGAAGCCCCGAAGGTCGCTCCGGCAATTGCGCCGACGACGCCGCCGCGCGCAGCGCCGACCAGGATGTCTTCGCCATTGATCGCGGCAGCGATTCCCCCAATCAGTCCGCCGACGAGGGCTCCTGCAGCCACATTGCCGAACAATCCACGTGGGTCGGCGCCCATCGTCGGACGCTGTTCCAGATAGGAGTACAAGCTCGCCCCATCCATGTACCCCGCCGGATCCCGCTCGAGCCAGCGTTGCACCCCGGGCGTCGGGTCGAAGTGCCGGAACCTCACCGTGCCGAGGTTCGGACCCGCGTTGAACCGGTACCCGCACCATCCGACCGTGTTGCCATAGGCGCTGATCCGTCCCGCAGGAATTCCCGCGGTGCCAACCTTCGCGCCGATGGCGTTCGCCTCCGGTAGCGTCACGGTCCCGTCGCGGTCGAGATCCGCGTCTGCGAGATAGCCCGTCTGGCCGATGGACTTGCCCACCGCGCCGGAGGCCGCCGTGGCGTCCGCGCTCGTCACGCCGCCGCCCACGGCACCGGTGATCCCCTCGGGCCAGTGGTGCTGCGCTTGGCCGTATGGGTCGTATTCCACGCGCTCGAGGAGCGCACCGGCGTTGTCGATGACCGCCACCACGCTGAACTGCGTGTCGTTCAGGAACTGGTCGCCGGCGCGGTCACCCGCGTCGGTGAAGTCCGTATCGGTGCCTCCGGCGAAGTTCGCGTTCACGCGCCGTAGCACCAGGTCGTCGACGTAGCGCATCCCCCAGACGAGCTGCTCCACCTGGTCGATGTCCGTGATCGACGTCGCCAGCGGCAGGTCGTTGTCGATGTACTCCTCGAGCAGCTGCCAATTCTGGTTGAAGTATCCGAGCCGTCGCTGGCTGATCGTCGGCGCCGCCGGCGGCACCCAGCTGTCGGGTGCTCGGTCGACCACGCAGCGCATGCCGAGCCCCGAGTACTGCGCCCGAAGCGCGGGCTGTGCGGTCGTGCCGTTGACCAGGTCGACCTGCGTCAGGCGTCCCCAGCGGTCGTGCTTGTAGCGCCACGTGGTGCCGGGCGCGCCCGCGATGCCGCGCTCACGGAGATTCCCGCCCGCATCCCAGGTGAACCCGATCGACTGCGGCGTGCCGCCGAGCGGGATGAAGGAGCCGCCGGTGACCTGGTTCACCAGGTCGAAGGTGGAGGTGCTTGCGTCTGTCGATCCCGTGGCAAAGGTCCCGGCCGTGGACGTATCGGTGCGGGTCGACGGGATGTTCCCGATGAAGTCGTAGGTGAAGTCCTCCGATCCGGGCTTCGCCTGCGTGCTGGGGAAGGCTGCTGAACCGCGCTGGTCGCCGAGCAGGCGAAGCAGTCCGTCGAGGGTGTACGCGTGCTGGGCGAGCATCGTCGCACCGGGCCGGGCGTCCAGCTTGCCGGTGAGGCCACCCAGACGCGTGTAGGCGTAGGTCGTGTCGACGATGGCAGGCTTGTTCGCGAAGCCGCTCACCGAGCCGGGCGCGTAGCCCGAATCGACCCACAGCTGGCGGGTCACCCGCCCGAACGCGTCCATGCTCGGGTACTGGCCATCCGCCTGCGTCCCGGCCTCGGCCATGGAGCGGTCCAGGCGCACGCCCGGCACGGGGTACGACGTGACCACCGGGGTCGCGACCCCGAGGAACTGGTACTCGACGGCGGCGGTCGCCCCGGCGAAGCCAAGGCTCTGGGGGCGGCTGATCCGGTTGCCGACGCCTGTGGTGCCGTAGCCCACGTTGAGCGCCTGGCCCCCGGGGTACGTGGTCCCCGTGCTGCGGATCCAATTGCCGTCGGCGAGCTTGGCCAGCTCGTAGCCTGAGCCGACGCGCTTGGTCGTGCCGACCGGCGTGGTGCCGCTGTACGTGAGCTCGCCGAGTGGATTCTGGTCGAAGGCCTCGGGCAGTCCAATCGCCGAGTAGCGAAGCCCGACCGCGTTCAGGATGGTGTCCGTCGTCGCCGGAGGCGTGACCGTGGAGCGGGGGATCCCGGCCTCGGTACCGATCTCGTCCGGTATCGCCGTGATCCCGCGCTTGATGGTCTTGATCGTCGCAAGGCGTCCGTTGGCGTCGTAGGCGATCGCCACGGCATCCGCCCAGTCGTCGGTCGCGGTGTCCCCTCCGGTCGCTTCGTCGTTGACGATCCTGCCGCCTGCGTCGAAGGTGAACGTGTGCTCGACGCCGCGCTGGTCTTTCTTCCAGCGCATCATGCCCTGGCGGTCGTATGCGAAGATGTGCCGGTCCGTCGCGCTTGGCGCACCGGTCGTCGCATCCGGGTAGGCGAGTGCCGCAACGAGGTCGTTGGATGAAATGCGCGAGTCGCCGCTGCCGGTCCCGTTGGAGACGCCGAACAGGGTGCGCGTGGTCTGGAACTTCTGCGTCCACACTCCCCCGACCTGCGCGAACGTGTAGGCGATCTGGTCGATCGCGGGCGTCGCTTCGGTGATCCGGGCCCGTACGCTTTCGGCCTGGTTCTGGTCGGGCATCTTCGGGTCGGCCCCCTGCAACTCGAGCCGACCGGTCGATGCGTTCCACTGCAGCGAAGCTGTCCCGTCCCAGTTTGCGATCGTGCCGACGATGGCGCCGGTGGCGTCGAAGTAGTTCCGGGTTCGGAGCGGGGTTCCAGAGTCGCGCGGCACCACCGTGAGGTAGGCGCGGCCCAGCTCGTCGTATTCCACGCCCTCGACGAGCGGTACCACGTTGCCCGACCAGGTGAGCGGCGTGCCGCTCGCGGTCGGTGCCAGGCCTCCGCCGTTGAAGCCGGCGGTGAGGTTGGTGCCAAAGTCGAGGTGGCGGACCGTGCGGCCCGCCGTGTCGTACTCGACAGCCGTCCAGGTCGTGACCGACTTCGTGGCGCCGTCGATGCTCCCCGTGACGGTATCGGCCAGCGTGTGGACGCGGGCCTGGTGCTTCACGAGGTCGAGGAAACCACTGCCGGAGCGGAACTGCGGGAACGTCTGCTCGAGCACCACGTGGTTCGTGAGGACCGCAGTGAACGTGGCCCGGTCGAAGACCGCCGCGTAGTTGCCGGGTGCGCCGGGAAGCGGGTCGGTCCCGCGGTCGACGACGTACGTGGCACTGGCACGACCAAGCCCGTCGATCGAGTTCTTCACCATGGGGCCACTGGGGCTCCAGGACCCGACGATGCGCCCGGCGGGGTCGTACCACTCGTGCGACTCGACGAAGTCGTTGTAGGTTGGGCTGTCGAGATCGGTCGAGGTCGGCACGAGGGCGATCCGCGTGCGGTATCGCATGCCGCGCTGGCTGTAGGCGCTGGACGCGAACGAGAGGCGGGTGGCCGCGACGCTGTCCGCGCTCGGGGCGACTGGCGCCGAGATCGGCGCGTTCAGGGATGCCGCCTCGGTGACCCGGCCGAGGTTGTCGTATCCCACGACCGCGTAGGGCGCGACGGGGCCGTTGACGGCTGCAAGCCTGCCACGCCAGTCGTAGAGGTAGTTGGTCGTGCGCGACGCCGGGGAGGTCTCGCCCGTGTACGCGATGGTCGTCGTGACGAGTCCGTTGCCGACCGTGAGCGTGGAACCGGTGGCGCCGTCGTAGCGGACCAGCGACGTGGTGTACGTGGTCGCGGCGTCGGGATCGCCGCCGAGGGCGAACGAGCCCTGGCTCGTCTCGCTGACCCTTCCAAGCGCGTCGTAGGTGGTCCGGCGGATCGTCCGGTTGGGTGCGACCGTCTGCCGCAGGCGTCCCTCGGAGTCATAGGCGTAGGTCGTCGTGTAGCGGCCGGCACCGTCGCCATTGCCGGCCATGTCGTGCCACACCGTGGTGGACTTCACCTGGCCCGTGACGGCGGTCTCGACGGCGCGGCGGGCGACGGGTGTCGAGGCCATCCCATATGGCCAGCCCTTGAAGATCTGCCCGTACTGGTCCTCCTTGGCCGACGCTCGGTAGTCGCAGGCGCCGACGAGAACGCCTGCCGCGTCCGACCACGTCACGCTCGCGGGGCTCACGAAGACCTGGACGTCGCCCTTGTCCAGGAATTCGTACGGCAGCCCGACGAGCGTGAAGTACAGGATGCCCGGGCGCCCGTCGCCCGAGGACAGGTGGCTGTTGAACGCCCGCAGCTCGCGGGTGTAACGGTTGACCGCGCCGCCGGGCATGGTGAGGGTGCGAACCCGGCCCGCCGCGTCGTGGGTCATCGTCCAGGTCATGGAGCCGCCGCTGGCGTTGCGGCCGCTCCAGGAGAATTCGCCGCCCGAGGGGATGGGGCGCTCCATGGACGAGATGCCGGTGCTCGGCGCGTTCGACTGGATGCTCCGTGTCGCACCGGTGGCGGGGTCGAACGTGCGCTTGACGAGAGAGTCGTCCGCGAGCCGCTGGAAGACGGGAAAGCCGCTCGCATCGAACAGCGTGTGCGAGAAGTAGTCGCCCCCCGGACCGTTCTCGGCCGTGGTCTCGGCCTCGAAGCGGGCCTGCATCCATGCGACCGCATCCGGGTTGCCAGTCGTGCGGAAGCCGTACGAGAATTCCGTCTTCTGCACGCGGTCGGCGAACGCCGTGCTGCTCATGTCGGCCGCGGTCATTCCCTCGGCGGTCGCGAGTTCGCTCCGCGTCGCCAGCCACGGCCGCGTGCCGTCGTAGGTGTTGCGAAGGAGGATGCTCGTGGCAGGCGTCGTCCCCTGCCGGACGATCGATACGGTTGCGAGCCGTCCGTCCGGCGTGTACGTGTATTCGAAGTGCGCGCCGCCGCTGGTCGAGATGGTCGAGGTGGGTGGCGTGGGCGTCGATCCGCCCGCCGCCGGGGTGTAGGCACTGATCGCATCGGGCCCGTACGTCGCCGTCATCGCGCGGGGCGGGGTGTTCGTGGTGCTGTAGTCGTAGCGAGTGACCCAGTACGGCCCCGAGGCTCCGTTGCCGAGGCCAATCGCGTCGTGGACCTGCTTGTAGACGCGGACGGTCTGGGAGATCTGGAACGGCTTCAGGTCATGGAAGCGGGTGCGGACCGGCGACCACGTTCCCGATGAGTCCTTGACCTCCTCGCGTACCACCATGGTGCGGCCGGTCGCGGTCGGTCCAGACGGCCACTGCAGGTACTCGTAGGTCTCGCGCATCCCGAGCGTCGCGCCGCCGCCGGAGCAACCGCAGCCCGTGAGCAGTTCCTGGGCCGTCACGCGGTCGGATGCGTCGTATGACGCGATGAATTTGCTCGCAAGGTCTCGGACCGTGACGTTGGTCCCGCCGTCTGTGAAGCAGACGGCCGCATCGGCCATCGACAGCAGGCTGTCCGCGTAGTTCTTGACCCTGTTCCAGGCGGGCGTGCCGGTGGAGTTGTTCCGCTGCGCCGCGAATTCGATCTGCTGCGGGGCAATCACGGCCTTCAGCTGGTGCGCCTTGCCGAGGGATCCTGATTCGCCGCTGTGGTAGCGGTACTGCGTTGCGACGATGTGCCAGAGCTGGTTGGTCGCGGACTGGTCCTCGCTCCGGTCGACGGGTTGCCAGACCTGCACCTGGATCAGGTCACCGTCCGTGCCCACGTCCGAGGAGTGGCCCGCACCGGGGGTGAAGTAGGTGTAGGAGACGCGCGAGACGGTCTGCAGCGTCCCGCCGGAGCCCCTGCGCTTCACGTCGACCGTTGCGACCTGGCCGGCACTGGTCCACGCAAAGTCGATGACGGTCGCGGCGGTGGACTCGCTCTGCGAGTCGACGAGGATCTTCGTGAGTTTCGGTCGCTGAAGCGCCGTGTCCACCTGCCAGACGAAGTGCCGGATGTGTCCGTAGAGATCGCGCTGCTCAAGCGGAAGGCCCATGGTGCCGAGCTGGTTGCTCATGCGTCGGTCGTAGTCCGTCGAGCCGATCCCGGGATCCGTCAGGCGCCAGACGTCGATGCTGTCCCCGCCGATCTGGAGCGTGGTGCTCGTGATGAACTGCGCGGTGCCCCCGCTCGGCTTCCACGTGCCCGCGTTGTCGTAGTCGAATCGGGTCGTGCCGGCCGGGGTGCTGAGCGCGATGAATGGCGGTGGTGTCGTGCCCTGGTCCTGGTATCCGTCGATGTAGAGGCACTGCGTGACGTTGAGGGCCCAGTGCCAGCCGGAGAACCGGGGAAGCCCCAGGTTTGTGTCAGTGCCGGCCGAGGAGGTCGAGACCTGGCTCGAGTAGCTCCGGCTCAGCATGAAGTCGGGACCGGGCAGCGGCACCACGAGGTCGGTTGCGGACTCGAGCTTGTATCCCGTCGACAGGTCCACCGGGTGGCTGGTCGTGGTCGGGACGCCGGGGCCGCAGGTGATGTCCTTGTATCCGGAGGCGCCGCAGGATCCCTGGCCCGCGCCGCCGGCCCCAGGAAGCATCGACCAGTTCCCGGCGCCGGAGGAGTAGCCGGGGCAATTGAGCCCCATGCACGGCGGCGGTCCCGGATTGGATGGCGGCATTCCGCCGACCGGCAGGTCCGAGGACAGTCCGCATCCCATCCCGGCACAGATGGGGTCGCTCGGCACGGGTCCCGGCGGGCTCGGCGGGAAGCTCGGGCTTCCCCCGCAGAAGAGCCCCATGCAAGGCGTGCCCGGAGAGGTTCCTGCTCCCGAGGGCGCGATCGGGTCGAGCAGGAGTCCGCAGCTCAACCCCGCACACATCGGCGGTCCCGCGGGCGCGCTCGGCGCGGGCGTGATCGCCGGCGTCAGGTCGCCGCAGCCGAGGCCCGCGCAGTGGACCGCCGGCTTCACCGGCTCCATCGGCGGGTAGTTGATCGGCGGTGCGCAGTTCAGCCCCGCGCAGTAAGCAAGCGGAGCGGTTGGCGTGGTCGCAGGCTGTTCGGTGAACTCCGGCGCGGGCAGCAGCAGAACCGGACCGAATGGAAGCGGGCTCGGCTGGCGCGCTGGACGCGGGTCCATCGCCGCGATCGCGAGTGCGGAACAGGCGTTCAGCAGCGCGACGCACGCCGCGAGGCGTGCCCCAGCAGGAACGGAGCTCTGGCCAGGGCGCACGTTTCCGGAGTGGTCCATCGTCGAAGCCTCCATGCATGGAGGTCATGGTGACCCGGCGGCGCCGCAGGACGGACGTGCCGGGCACGGCGCCCGGTACGAGGATTCCGCCAACCGCGAGACCGACGGGCCCCCCGGGGAACGCGAGGTGCCCTCGCGGCCCGATGAGCCTCCACCCCGTCACCGTCTGGCTGGCGGAGATGTGACCGGGCAAGTGGCGGGAATGTGCGAAATTCCTGGTGTGGGGACCAGGCAGCGCATGTCAAGCCACTGGGGTCGGGCGCCAGGGGACGACCTCGAGGCGGATCGGGGCGGGCGGGACCAGGCTTGGGGCGATCTAACTCGCAAGTATCACTCATCTGCACTCTGGTCAGGCCGCTGCGTCCGTGCATGGGGATGTGCTTTCTCACCCGCTATCAACGGGCGGGTGGCATCTTTCTACATCAGCAGGTAGGGCAGATTTGTCGCAGCGACTTTGACCCCACAGCTCACGCCGTTGGCTCGTCCTCGTCAGACGCTGAAGGTGCGTTGCCAAGGTCTCGCAACGCCGCGCCGATGGGACGCGCGGACTGAGGCAGCCCAAGTGATGCAACGCCCACGTCGATGGCTGCCTGCAACGCCTCAAGCGCCGCCAGCAACACTCCGAGGTAGAGCGGTGGTTCGGCGAGTGCAGGGAGCCGATGGAACCGATGAAGCGGCTCCTTGCAGTAGCACAGGTTGGCGGACTTGAGGCTTGCCCAGGTCCCGTGAACATCGCCGCTGGAGGGTGTGAACACGAGCCGGTAGAGCTTCTCGAGGCCTGCCTTGGTGGCAAGCGTGCGGGTATCCGACTTCGACCATGCTCCGAGCTCGATGTTCGTGAGTTCGACCGCGAACCCGCCGAGGGAATCAGCGATGTCGGTGGCCGAGCGTCCCTCCACGCTGGTATCGCCCTCGTGCGTGTCTTGGAGATGCAACATCAGCAGCTTGTCTTGTCCATCGCCGTAGTCACGAAATGCCTTGTAGTCAGCAGGCGTGCCGCAGCGCACGAGATAGACGAACGTGATCACCGTGTCCGCGAGACACCTGAGCATGATGCCTGAAGTGTCGCGAGCCCACAGGTTGCAGTCCTCGCAAAGTAGGACGAAGAGCCGAAGGGAACGAGCAAGCAGGCCGAGCCGGACCTCGTCAAGCGTCGGATCGTAGAGATCGATCTTCGCGCGCCGATTGAGCAGCAAAACGTACTCGCGAGCATCCTTTGCAGCAGACTCGAGGGCAGAAGCGATCGCAGGGCCATCCGCCTCTGTCGCTGGTGTGCCGCCGGCCAGCGAGAGGAAGAGCGGCTGGCAGAGCGCGAGATTCGTGTTGTGCCGCCAGAAGTACTTTGGCCAGGCTGCGGGTGTGTATCTAGCCTGCGCCTGGCAGTACATGTTGCCGAACATTCGGCACTGCTGTTCAACGCTTGCTCGCTCAGAATCGTTGCAGCCCGTCGGATATCGCTCGAAGAGTTCACCTCCTGCGAACCCCCCAGCGGGGATCCTGATTCGGCGATGCTTGAGCATGCGCGCGACAGAAAGCGCGCGCACTCGTCCGCAATAGGAGTCCTTGCCGGGGAGCAGCGGCGCCGTGATCGCTCGCAGTCGAGAGATGTCGGTCGAGAGGTCGAGTCGCAATCGTCCTGCGTCAATTGCGGGCTTCACAAGCCACGCAGCCGGGGACTCGGAGTAGTAGGCGAGGGATGCTCCGAAAGGACCGAGAAAGCACTGGTCGATCAGATCGGCATGATCGCGGACAAATCCGTCGCGCACCGCCTCGGGCACGAGCCCGAAATCCGTCACGAGCCCAATGAACGGTGCACTCTCCGATGCTGGCCAGGCCGTATCAATGGCGTCAGCTAACGCATGGAATGTACCGCATCCAGTTTCTGAGACAAGTTGAAGTTGGTATTCACGCGGCCTCCCCGAGGAGGATGCGTCGGTGCGCTGCGGGCGTTCGGTAGCCGATCCGCCCGATGATCCAGTGGTTGTTGAAGCG
>Ga0209358_10000497_pt1 | contig 34257 bp, 24 predicted proteins | sample LauGreFa1BDMLBSN_2_FD_187574 | JGI IMG/M metagenome (GOLD analysis project Ga0209358, IMG submission 187574) | Freshwater lake microbial communities from Lake Michigan, USA - Fa13.BD.MLB.SN (SPAdes) (version 2) | ecosystem: Environmental > Aquatic > Freshwater > Lake | place: Lake Michigan, USA... | reverse complement strand
AGGCAAAGTATAGCTGAATGATGCAGTATATGGTGTTCCTGTTTGAGCAATACCAGGAATGATTCCTCTCACACCCCAAACGCCACCTGCATATGAACGGACAACTGAGCGATGCTTATATCCTGTAATTGTAGCAGGTTTTGCATAATATGGATGTCCGGCAAAACTTGGATTGTTTGCAATGAAATTTTTCTGGTCATATGCCGCACCAGTACCGGTTACATTATCTTCAACAACAATCATATTGATTCTAACATCACCGGAAACTGACTTCACAAAATTTGCAGTGACATCAGCAGTAATCTTGCGAGTTGCCGCATCATATTTCACATTTGTAATTTCAACACCAACTTCCGCATCGAGCGCCATTTGTTGACGAACAAAGTTTGACCAAAGAGAACGGCTTACACCAACTGTTTGCTGACCGGTAAACAATTTACGATCAATTGAACCGCTGGGATAACCTGCCACGAAAGAGCGAAGTGTATCTGCCATAACCTTTGGAATCTCCATTCCATCACCTTGATGCACTTTCACTGCAATCAACTGATTGGGATATTGAGCCATAAGATTATCAATCACGACTGAGCCATCTACACACCAACCGCACCATGCACCGGTGAATTGCTCAACAAAAACACGCTTAACAGGACCTTGAGCCATCAAATTTGGCAAAGAAAGGGCCGATAGGAATGTTGACAATACAAGAATTCGTAGAAACTTGTTCATTTATAAACTCCATTACTTGAATAAGTGATTTAATTGCATTCAAACTATAAAAAAAAAATGGGATGACCCAATATGGATCATCCCATCAAATAATCTCTAAGCTGTATTAGCGATTGATCATCAAAGGCAATTGAACGCCTGAACCGCCCATTGTGCGAGTAATCATGCGATATGCACCTGCAGGCAATTGAGCTGCATTGAATGAAAGTGCATGTGAACCTGGTTGTGTCATGCCTGAGAACAATGAAGCAACTTCGCGTCCCATAGCATCAACAACTGTGATTGTCACAAATTTCTCTGTTTGACCATTGACTGTATAATTGACAACCGCCATATCGCTCATTGGATTAGGATTGATTGCCAATGAAAGTTCTTCATTTGAACCTTCAGCAATATCTTCTGCTGATGCCGCTGCACCTGTCATGAGCCAATCAATGCAACGCTTGAAGAATTCATTTCCAACTGATGCAGTTCCGATTGATTCAATACCAAATGAAGAATACACCATGCGATTGCCATCCAATTCAATACGAGCTGTTGCAAGTTCAGATTGGATATTGTCATAATACAATACAGGTTTTGCAACTGCGGGATTTGAAATTGTGAAAGCATCTGTGTACAATGAATAGCTTTGATTTGCAATTGAACCTTGTTGATTGCAATTGATCAATGCACCATTGTTCAATTTATTTCCGATAACATCACCATTGACACCGCGAACACTGAATGTGCTCAAAGTATTACCACTAAATCTAACTTTTGTTTTGTCATAGGAAAGACCAATTGCATTGTAGAAGTCTTGCACTTCTTGCATTTGACCATCTGCAATGTTTTGTACAACATCATAAGCCCACTGCATACCTTGAGGAGCAACGATCATCACTTTGCGATTGAGTGACAAAGCAACTTCGATTGTATTCAATGGATTTGCATAATTATAATCATCTGGAAGTTTCAATGGATTTCCACCAATTGGGAAAACCATTGCTTGAACTTCTTCCATTTCAGTTGAATATGCTTCTAATAATTGAGGATTATATGGGAATACCACAGCATCAGCTTTCAAAGATGCTGACATTGCATTGTGATAATTAGGTGTTGCAAAGGTTGAGAAACCGGAGAATGTAACAATCTTTGGTTTCTCTGAAAGTACGGCAAAGGCAGTGGTGGAAGCCAAATTGAATTTGTCAGCATAACCCGGAACGCCCTTAACACCAACAACAACATATGCAGCAGTTGCAGGAGATTTCACTTCAACATTTACGGCAATAGAACCACCTGCAGGAACATCTACTGATGATGGTGTAACTGTTGCTGACCAACCTGTAGGAAGTGGGTTTGCATCTGTATCAATTGAAAGACTTACCTTCATATCAGTTCCGGAAGGATTATTCACATTCACAACTTGTGTGATTGTTCCACTTCTAGGAATTGTATTTAGAAAACTGTCCATAGTCAAATTTGCAAAGCCATCTTCTTTAGCATTTGTTGCACCTTGAAGAATTTCTTTTGAATCTTCATCTTGTACAAATGCAACAACATAGAGCATTGATGGATCTAATGCATATTGGCCTGTTGTTGGAATATTGAAGGAGTAATTAAATGACTTTGAACCGCCCGCAGGAATATCAAGATCTTCGCCATTGAGATTTGGCAACATCTTTCTCATGATATCATAGAATTCTTTTTCGCCATTTGTACCAGCATTTGCATAATAACGAAAACGCTCATTGATCACAACGCGCAATTTATTGGAACCAGACAATGCTTGTGAAGAAGCAACTGTGACTTTCACATTCATTGTATTGCCATTGCGTGTTTCTTCGATAGTCAATGTGATTGGTGACATTGTTCCACGAACTTGTTCAACAACTTGTTGCATTGCTGTTGTGTCAGATGGCGCGCCATTATAGAAACTTGCTGAAGAAGCATCCAAGATGGAACCATTTACTGTTGCGCAAGGAACACCAATTTTCTCAATTCCATAATATCTAATTCTGCTATTATGCATATTGGAATCTGCGGCATTCATGATATCTCTGCCGGGGAACCATGCCTGAATCTTAATTGGAATAACCATGTCTTTGTTGTTTTCAACATATGACTGGAATGTTGGGTTTTGACGAGCGCAAGGACCGCAACTCGCATTTGTACCTTCTTCGATAACCACCATCCTGGGTGAATCTGCCTTTGCGGGCATCAAGGATAAGGTCATCATTGCGATCAACATCGCAAAACGGATCATGTGTTTCATGATAATACCTTCATTGTGAAATAGGGAAAATAAAATTTACTTTTCTGATTCTGGATTTTGTGGCCAAAAATAGAGAAAAAACTGCGTCTTTTTGTCATACATGAGACAATAAACGGAGTAATTGTCCTACTTTTTCCAGCTTCTGTTTTTCAAGACAGTTGAATCGAAGGAAAAGACAAGATAGAAACAAGAAAGTCACAAGCTTACAATCAATCAGTATATCGTTCCATCCGCCTGATGTTTTGACCTTTTTTCTTCAATTTTCGCCAATTTTTCAGTCACTACCTTAGCAATTGAAATTCCTCTCGAATTTGCATAATTGTGCAATGCAATGAATACATCGGCAACTTCGGATTCGACAGCTTCGGAGTCAATTTCTTTACCCTTCCAAAGCTTTTTCTCCAAATTGGCCAATTCACCTGCTTCGCCGCAGAGTTCCAAACAAAAGAATTCTGGAGTTCTTGCAATGAAATGCTTGTCTTGATACACTCTAAAAGCACTTTGAATATGAGCGCCTTGTGATTCAATGATATTAATGACAGATTTCGCTTCTTCGACCATGATTCACCTTTTGCTCTTTTGTTCTTTTTCAGGTTCTTCAGCAAACATTGCCTTCTCTGTATCAATGACATATTGCACCCAGCGAGCATTATCAGGCTTTCCGATCTTATAAAATGAATGCATCATCAATGCTCCGATGCGATTACGAATGGAATCTCTTTCCGATTCATTTCGTACTTGCAACCAGGCATGTTGCTCAAAATATGGATACAATTGTTCCAATACTTTTTTTGGTTTTTCAGCGGTATCAGCTGCCAGATTATTGAGGACTCGAGTTAATCTACCGGCAGGATCAATACTCTTTTTGGCATAGGAAGTGTCTTTTTTCGCCATAAATGCATTAAACCGTTCGATTTTGTTCTTCAATTTCTTGACTGATGCTGAATCGCTGAAATTATACACTTTGAATCGAATTCCTGTTTCCGGTCTAACTCTCACGACAATCGAAGATGCATCTTTAGGAAATCCGGCATTATTCAAATCATATACCAGTCCTTTGATTCCTTCAGTGCTTAGATTTGATTTCATGAGAGTGAGTCCGCCACGAATGAGCAATTCGCCCATGATTCCATCAGCTTTGTGAAAATGCCTTAAAATCATTTGTCGGATATACTGACCTTGATTAAAGCAGCGCTGATAATCATCACCACCGAGTCCTTTTCTTGATCTCAGCACTTGCAATGTAGATTTACTGTCTCGGTGACCAAGTAATTCAATCAAACCCATTGCCTGTGAAAAACCAAGTTGAATCCAATAATTAACCGGACCGACTTTGGCAATCTTTCCTGCTTCACTCAAATAAGCTTTAATACCTCTGGTTGCATGAACTATGGTCAATTTATTCTGTGTGGAATCCTTCATACCTGCATCCGCAGGAGTATCTCGAGGTATGGAGACAATTTCTATATATCCACTATCCGGTACTATTGAAATGATATGATTAGCATCTGCTCTTTTGGATAAAGTACCCATTCGAGCATCAACACCAATAACTGCAATATTGATACGCCTGGCAGAGGAAGGAATAGTTCTTGATGAATCTTTTTGATATAAATAACCTGCTTCATTGGAAGCATCTTGTTTGATAAAGGATGAATCATTCAAAAATTCTGATTCAGCAATTGACAATTGTTCTTCATTTTGTTTGGTTTCAAGCGTATCAAGCTTTTTGGCATTGGAATCAGCCTTTGTAATGACTTCACTTTTCAGTGGCTTAGGTTTTTCGAGTAAGTGAATAGTCAGCCATGCACCCAAAAAGAAAATGAGGACGAGGAGGACAATTCCTAATCTTTTTACTAAATTCATGTTCAAAATTGTGTAGGGTTAAGCCCGATGAATGGGAAAATCTTCATTCAACAATTCGTTTTGCCCCATCTTTTAATGTTATTTCATGGGGTTACAATGTTACGGAATACTTGTCAAATCACCTAACAGTACAATGCAGCGTAAAACCTTGACATATTTACTCCTTGTCATCATTGGCACGGTTACGATTTCACTCGCCTTGTCAGCATTGAATCCTCGTCTGAAATCACAACAATGGTTATTGACATCAAAGCCGGACAGCACTTCCTCAGTCAAAACACTGGATAGTACTGTCAAAAACCCAATAACAAAACAAGCAGACAAAGAAATCAATACAGGGTATATCTTCGATCATTTGATTGAAGAAATGATCAAAAGAGACTATCACACTTTGCCAATCGGTGAATGTATGGGGAAAATAGGCAGCATGATGATTGGTACAAGATATGTGGGTGGCACATTGGAGCTCATGCCCGAGCGATGCATATTGGATTTAAACGGACTTGATTGTGTGACTTTTTTTGAAAACACACTGAATATCTCAAGAACTGCAAAAATAAAGCAGCAAGAAATCTTACAAAACCCCAATTCCATTACCTTTCGTGATGTTTTGGATCAGATTGAATATACCCGATACCGTGGTGGCAATTTGGATGGATACACTTCAAGATTGCATTATACTTCGGAGTGGATTATTGACAATGTAAAGAAAGGTGTTGTAAAAGACTTGACAAAGGAATTGGGTGGCAAACCTTTTCCGGTTAATGTTGGATTCATGAGTGCCAATCCTCAATACTATCCACAATTGGTGGCTGAGCCAACATTGGTAAGAAAAATTCAAGGCATTGAAAATGAGATAAATGCGCAAAGGCATTGGTATATCCCCAATGCACAAGTCAAAGAGATTGAAAGCAAATTGCAAACGGGTGATATTATTGCGATTGCAACCAATAAGTCAGGATTGGATTATTCTCATACAGGTATGATCATCAAAAACGCAAAAGGGATGGCCTTATTCCTGCATGCTTCTTCAGCGAAAAAAAGAGTCTATCTAGATAAAAGGATATCTACTTATCTCTCGGAATCTTCAACAAGCATCGGAATTTCAGTGCTTCGTCCTCAAGATCCCAATCAAGAATCAGAAGAAGTGATTGAAGATTCTGATTCAGAATAATATAAGCCTTGCTTATCCCCATAAAATAACCTATGTTTGTAGTCCTTACCGCGGGGTAGAGCAGTTGGTAGCTCGTCGGGCTCATAACCCGAAGGTCGTAGGTTCAAGTCCTGCCCCCGCTACAAATACATAAAAGCCTTGGTTCTTAATGAGCCAAGGCTTTTTTGTTTTACAACCTTCATGCTTCTTGCTGTTTAGTACGGGACTTATTACATACTGCTCTATTAACCTCTACTACTCATATCTCTTCAACCGAATCACATATCCATTTATCCAACGACTATTCTGCTCGTCATAATAAGCAGGGCTATAGGAATATGCCATGACTCCCAGACTCGGAAGATAATGATCAATACTTTGGATTTCTCCTGAATTTTCAACTCTACCCGAATATGTTGTTTGATACTTCAATCGTGAACGGAATTTCCTTCCACTGACTTTCACTGTATCAATCGTAAATGACTCATCGCCATAATATGAGTGCATATATACATATTCAAGAATGCCTCTTCTTCCTTGACCAAGATCTATGTATGTTGAGACAGTATCCTTTGTTTCGGCCAAAGAACTTATTGGGATTTTCATCCAAACTGTTGAATTCCCCAAAGTGATTCTATGTTGCAAGTCTTGCTCTTCATTCACATGATAGAATTCGAGATAACTTGTATCGCGATATTGATTCCGCAAGACATAGACATCAGACTTACCGAACAGGATGGTATCTGCACTTACCACTACACTTGAATATTCAACTGTGGATCCCGGAACGCGATCATTATAGCGATCTATTTCATATGATTCAAAATAGAATGTGCTTCCTTTGATTGGAAATTTAACTCGCATAGATTCAGGACCCAAAACACTTCCGCCATCACAGCTCCAAAGAGAAAGACCCAACAAAATGATTGTAAATACTCGCATTGTTCACCCGGATTTTATATCATAATTCTCTTGACAATATACTATTTTACTCTATAAAATTGTGACCAATACCGATAAATTCCAAGCAGCTAATTTTCATTGAATGCTACAGGTCCAATGCTTGTTACAATAACCTCACAATTACTACACATTTTCTAAATTATCTCTACAAAGCTTACCAAGATTCCGAAAAATGAACTTTGTAAATGTGAATGTGAAGTCATAACCAATCACAGAACATTTTCTCCAGTTTAATGATATAACTCGATCAAAATCTTTGTACCCTAAACTCAGAATATTATACCATGATTACCATCCGAACAATTGAATCCATCATTCCACCACCTCCACCTCATTTTGTCGGTGATGGATTTCGCGTGCATAATTTTTTCCCGGGACAGATTGCTGGTGGCATGAAAAGAACTGATCCATTTTTGTTATTGGATTATGGTTCTCCTCATGTATTTACTCCGACCACACATCGTAGAGGAGTTGATGTACATCCTCATCGCGGTTTTGAAACCGTTACTTTCGCATTTAAGGGAAGCGTTGCACATAGAGATAATTCTGGTGGTGGCGGGATAATTGGTGAGGGTGATATTCAATGGATGACAGCGGGCTCCGGCATTTTACATGAAGAATATCATTCCGATGAGTTTGCAGAAACAGGAGGATTATTTCACATGGCGCAATTATGGGTGAATCTTCCGGCAAAACACAAAATGACCACACCTTCATATCAAGCGATTGAAAACACATCAATTCCTGTATATGAGGGTCAGAAGATTGCGGTATCCGTCATTGCCGGAGAGTATCAAGGAATAAAGGGCGTTGCATCTACATTTACAGATATCCGCATGCTCTTGGTTCAATTTGAGGAAGGCGGTGAATTCGATTATGAATTCCCTTCTTCTTATACTGCCATTGCATTGAATATCGAAGGTGAAATCGGAATTCAGGATCATAATTTCCCCACACATCACTGCGCCCTTTTTGCTAATGATGGTGAAAAATTATCAATGAAAGGAATGACCTCGGCAAAAGCTTTGATATTGATTGGCAAACCGATTCGTGAAGAAATAGTCGCTTATGGTCCATTTGTCATGAACACAAGAGAAGAGATTGCAAAAGCATATGAAGATTATTCAACAGGACTTTTCGGAGCATTATGATCCGATGAGCAATCTCGACAGAAAAGAACCGGGTCTGATACATGCTTTAAACTCTTCGATTGGAATGGTGTATTGAATTGGGTACATGAGGTACTCACACTCCTCATGCATTCCAAATACATTCAAATAATCAAAAGTAATTGCGGTTCTATTGGGATACAAAATCACATTGTCGAGATGTAATTCTTGATCGAGGTTCATTCCGCAATCTTGCATGGTTATCAATTCATCTTCCGCATATTGTTTCAATTGCTCTATGGCCACTTCTTCTGCATGTGAATCTGCATCGATTTTCTTTGTCGCAAAAGCATGATCGATGAGATAATCTGTCAATTGAATTTCTTTCTTTTTGATGAGATCAATCACATGATATGATATCCAAGGGCGATGTCCGTCATTCCTTTCTCGATACACTTTGATGGACGCAATGCCCTTTCGCACCATGAGATATTGAATATCTGAAATGCTGTCTTGTTTTCCCTTCCCTTTTCTCAAAACATTGGGATCAATGGATACTTGCATTATCTTGGCAAAATCAGCTTCTGTTTTGAATAATCGAATGTCTGAACCATACCCTTTGGCGGGTTTCCATAATCCTTCCAAACCACTATCAGATTCATGTAATGTGAATTGTTCCTTCACGACGGTTCTGTTTGCCATGACTTTCAGCACGATGCCCTTCTTTGCCCTTTCTCCTTTGAAATATACGGTATCAGGTTCAATTCTATTTACATACCAACCTGTAAATTGACCGGATTTATCTTCATTCAATTCCATCCATAGAGGCTGAATCGGTCCGGTACTGTCCGGATCGAGCCAGCCCTCGTAAATTTCAGATATTGCATCACTTGTTTGCAAACAATGAAATGTAATAATGAAGAGAAGTAGTCTAAGCATATATGGTGAACTGATTATTGTCTGAATTACCCCGGATCACATGAAAGTTACATGATTTTTCACGAATTTGCAGTTAGAAAATTGCATCTATTTCATATTTCCGACAATTAATTTTTCAAGTGATGAAAGAAACACCTTTAATGCGACAATACAAGGAAATGAAGGCGAAGAACCCGGATGCGGTTTTGCTTTTCAGAATGGGTGATTTCTTTGAGACATTTGAAGAAGACGCCGTGATTGCTTCAAAGGTTTGTGGAATTACTTTGACCAAAAGAAATAATGGTGATGCCGGTGAAGTTCCTCTGGCTGGATTTCCTCATCATCAATTGGATACATATCTTCCAAAATTGGTTCGAGCCGGTTATCGAGTTGCAGTTTGCGAACAGGTTGAAGACCCCAAGCAAGCAAAAGGCATCGTGAAAAGAGATGTCATTGAAGTTGTTACACCCGGAATCGGACTCTATGACAAATTGCTTGATGCTCAGAGGAATACATATATAGCATCAATTGCCGTACATACACATCGTTCGGGTTTTCTCGTTTATGGAATTGCCATCGCAGATATTTCAACCGGTGAATTTCATACAACTGAAATCGCCAGACATGCATTGGAATCAGTATTGGAATTATTCTCTCCCGCGGAAATCATCATATCTCGATCTTTATCCAGAGAATTGAATGACATACTTGAAGACCTTCCATTTGAGCCTGCAATAACCAAAAGAGAAGATTGGATTTTCGACGCTGATTTTGGAAGAGATGTATTGCAAAGACATTTCAATACTGCTTCACTCAAAGGTTTTGGCATTGATGAAATGTCGGCCGGATTAATGTCCGCAGGTGCATGTCTGCATTATATCAATGAGACGCAAAAAAGATCCGCAATACAAATTCAAACTATCTCGGTATTTGATCATGGAGATTTCATGCTTCTTGATCATGCCACCAGAAGAAATCTTGAAATCATCACTTCCATTCATGATCAAAAGCATGGCACATTGCTTTCTGTTTTGGATCATACTCTCACCCCGATGGGGAGCAGACTCTTTAAGCAATGGGTTGCAAGACCATTGAGAAATAAAACTTTGATCGAAGCTAGACTGACCAGCGTCAATACTTTGTGTGAGCAAAAGGATCTTTTAGAAAAAACTGGGGAAGTACTGAAAACAATCGGTGATTTGGAAAGATCGATCACAAAGATCTGTGCCGGGAAATCGGGTCCTCGCGACATGATTGCCTTAAAAAACGGCCTTCTTGCGATTCCGGAAATCAAGCAATTGATCAAACAGCATCCGACCACACTTTTTGATTCGATATGGAATAGATTGCATGATATGACCACAATCACAAGTGCAATTGAAAGAGCACTCATGGATGAAGCTCCTGCGCAATTAGGTTCAGGGATTGCATTCAGGAGAGGATTTTCTTCCGACTTGGACATCTATCTCGAGGCATTGACATCAGGAAAAGATTGGATCAAAGATTATCAAGAAAGAGAAAGAGAGAGTACCGGAATCAGTTCACTGAAAATTGCTTCTAACAATGTATTCGGTTATTATATCGAAATCAGCAATACACATAAATCCAAAGTTCCTGAAGAAAGATATCAACGCAGACAAACATTGGCCAATGCAGAAAGATATATCACTCAAGAATTAAAAGAGATTGAAACAAAAATCACATCAGCTGATGATGGGATATCGGTATTGGAACAACAATTGTTTCAAGAATTACGCAATATGATCATGCAATACACTGAATCAATTCAAAGTATTGCCAAAGCCATTGCAGAATTGGACTGCCTTCGAAGCTTTGCCTCTGTTTCACTTGCCTATCAATATGTTCAACCAACGATTTCAGAACATACATATCTTAGCATCATTGCAGGAAGACATCCGGTTGTTGAAAGAGCGCTCTCTCCAGCAAATCCGTTTACACCAAATGACTCATTCTTTTCAGACGATGAAAAAATGCATATCATCACCGGTCCGAATATGGCCGGTAAATCATGTTATTTGCGACAAGTCGGTTTGATTGTATTACTCGCTCAAATTGGCTGTTTTGTTCCGGCTGAATCTGCGGATATTGGATTGGTCGACAGAATTTTCACTCGAGTTGGAGCTCAGGACAATATTTCTGCCGGAGAAAGTACTTTTCTCGTTGAAATGCAAGAAGCCGCGAATATCATGAATAATGCAACTTCCAGAAGTCTATTACTTTTGGATGAAGTGGGAAGAGGTACCGCTACATTTGATGGAATCTCTATAGCATGGGCAATTGCCGAGCATGTGCATGATATCACTCATTCCAGAATGTTATTTGCCACACATTATCATGAACTAACTTCACTTTCCGATCACCTCACAAGAGCATGCAATTATAAAGTTGAAGTTCAAGAAGTGCAAAACACGATTCTTTTTACGCATAAAGTGATTCCAGGTTCAAGTGATCATTCATTCGGAATTCATGTGGCAAAAATGGCGGGCTTACCTCCTTCCATCATCTCCAGAGCTTCTCAATTACTCAAGGAAATGGAAGGCGATAAATCCCAAATACACATTGAATCCGCAAGAGTTCAAGAAAGGCAAGATTCAGGACAAATGTCCATCTTTGAGATTCGCGACGATGCAATCAGAAGATCGCTCCAAGATTTGGATCTAAATCAATTGACTCCGATACAGGCATTTGAGCAGTTGATGAGACTGAAAAATGAGGTAAATAATTCCTAATTCATAATCACTCAACTTGACTGCAGTGATTCTAGTTTGCTTTCAAAGCCATAAATTATGCTAATACATTATTGGAAGTAAAGGAGGATACATGAAATACAACTTACAAGTACTCTGCAAAAGAGTTTTTCTTGTTTCAATGCTCTTGTTGAGTTTTTCGACAGTTCTCAGCCAATCCATTGTGCTGGAAACCATGACTGAAACAAGCGTGCAATGTTCAGGTTCTCTTGTCAATGTGACATGGATTGCAAATGCCTTGCAAAATGATTTCACCCAAATTGAACTTTCAACCAACAATGGTCAGACTTGGGCAAGACAGGGTGAAGTTGCGAAAAGCATCACAAGTTTCATGATTACCATGCCTACTGTATTGGCTGATCAATATCGAATCAGAGTCATTAATAATACTACATCTGATACCACTGCAAAATTCTCCATTTCAGAGACACCAATCATTGTCATGCAAATGGAAGTCCTCAATGAGCGTTGCGCAGGAGGAAACATAACATTTGCTCCACAAATAGCTCCCCCAACTAATATATATACGTATCAATGGTACAAAGATGGACAAGAAATCACGGGACAAACAAATCCAACATTGACAAAAAACAATTTACAATTGACTGATGCCGGTATTTACAATGTAAAAATCACAGGCTGCCAAGAAATAAATTCTGAGCCTGCAATTCTTTCATTCAATCAATTGACTGAAATTACTGTACAACCAAAAGACACATCCGTATGTCCGGGTTCTGATGTCACTCTTTCCGTTGAAGCAATAGGTGGTTCACTCACCTATCAATGGAAGAAAAATGGCAATGATATTTCGGGAGAAACTAGAGCAACATATTTTATTCCTTCAGTTGAGCAAAGCAATACAGGAACATATACATGTCTTGTCACAGGAATTTGTGGAAGTCCTATTACTTCAAATCCTGCATATGTAGTTATCAACCCGAATCCTGTTACCGGACTCAATTTCACGAATGATTCAATTGTATGTTCCGGTTCAACCGTGCGACTTGTCGCAAATGGGACTTATGGTAGTCAATTCACATATATCTGGAAGAAGAATGGTACTCTTCTTTCACAATCAGGACCTGAACTACTTCTAGAAAATATCGCATCTTCAGCTTCCGGCACCTATACTGTCCAAGCTAAGAATGAATGTAATTTGATCGCCCCTGAAAAATCTGTAAAAATCACAGTGATTGCAAAACCGGGGATTTCAAGACAAACAGTGGATACAACAGTATATCGTGGTTTTGCAACTCGCTTGCGCGTTGTGACTTCAGGAGAAGCACTTGTATATGCTTGGTATAAAAATGATGTGCTCTTGCCGAAAGACACAACAGCAATCTTGACCATCAGTCAAACACAATTTGCTGATAGCGGTATCTATCATTGCATGCTCACCAATTCTTGTGGAACAGTGGAATCAGATCCAATCAAAGTATCTGTCAATCAACCTCCGGCCGGACCCAAACTCTCACTTTCTGTAAGTGCGATCGACTTCGGTTGTATTGATAGAAACACAGTGAAAGATACAACTCTCACTGGTTTGATCAAGAATGATGGTGAAACACAATTGACTGTTTCTTCTATCACTATCAATGGTTCACAGAAAGCCAATTTCAGCATCATTGAAGGGGCAGGTTCATTCAATCTTGATGCAGGTACAACAAAGACATTGAAGATACAATTCAAGCCGGATGACAAGAAGTTCAATACAGCAGAATTGGTGATTGCCAGCAATTCAACAGTTGGTCCAGAAACATTGCTTCCATTGTCTGGTACTTCATGCTTTGAGGAAGTGATTACTTCGAATTATGAATATGGTTCAATAGAGAATGGTTCACCAGGAAAGGATACGATCATTCATGTGATCAATTCCGGCACGAAGGCAATGAGAGTTGATTCAGTTTCTATTTCCGGTCCATCATTCACGATTGTAAATCCTGCAACATTGCCTGTGACAGTGAATGCAAATGATACATTGTCCATCACAGTGAAATTCAATAATGCAAATGCAGGAACATATTCAGAGACTTTGAATGTGAAGACAGGAGCCGGAATGTATGCATACACATTAACCGGAACAGTAAAGCAACCAAGTGGCATCATTGAATTGGGTGAAGACAGAGGCTTTGCGGTTTATCCGAATCCTGCCGACAATATGCTTTCACTCTCATCCAAGTTTGAAGCCCGCATTCGTGACATGAAGATCGTCGATAAACTTGGCAATACGGTTGGAGTTTTGAATTCCTCTGAAATCGCTCCCGGTTCAACACTAAACATACAAGTGAATGCACTTCCACAAGGAGCATATTACTTGATGATCACAGAAAGAAATGAACAGACTTCTGCTATACCTTTCTTGATCGTGAGATAAGATTGAGTTACAATTGAGGCTAAAAAAAAATCCCCGACAGATTTTTGCCGGGGATTTTTTATTATGGTTTATACACCATGAAATGAAATGGGGTTTGAACTCTTTGTCCTTGCAAATTATAGCATGCAATTGCCAATATGTCTGCTCCCGCCTGATTTGTAGTGATAAAGATGGGCTCACTAGGATTCACTGCATTTGCCACTGAAATATATCCACCGGTAGAATATGTTTCATTATGAATTGTAATGAAATATTGTTTTGTGCTCACATCCCAAAAACAAGAAAAGTTTCCGGTTCCGGACAATGCAGTACCATTAGTTTGAACAGATCCATATGCAACAGGAGCAATTCTTTTTTGTGATGAAGATGTTGGTGATTGATATTCGCGCATAATATCTCCACCTACGACTGCAACATGACCTTCAAAATGCCCTGCATAGCTTGTTCTCTTGGCATTCACGGGAGCTTTACCACGAATTGCAATGGCTGAGTCACCTGCAACGACTGCGTCAACTCCGTATTGAAGTCCTATCGTTGAACTTGTGCGAGCTTGAACGCCAGTTGCATTTCTTCCTTCTACCACAGATTTCACACCAATACCTTGGACCGAGCTATTTGAAGTATAAGCGGAAATTGCAGGTCCACTTTGGCTTATGCCATATACACCGGCTCCTTGTCCGGCATGCATTCCAAAAACACCATAACCATTTGCATTTTTGGAATTATTTGTTCCTTTGATGCCGGCGGAAAAAATTCCCGGATTTAACTGATCAATGGATCCAAGAACTCCACTTGCATTGGAATCTAGAGAAGTGGTTGCACCTAATACTCCGGCTTGACTACCAGTGGTGGCAGTATGAAGTCCATAGACTCCATTCGAAAGCGTAGAAATTCCACGCAATCCAATGCCTTGCTGGGAGATTCCTTCCACTCCGATTCCGGCTCCTCTATGTTTTCCAATCACACCCGTTCCTCGATTACCCGCGAGTGGTATCTCACCATAAATTGCTGAAGTAGCGACCCCCAATTGTGTTGCTGACATGGAAGCATAAATTGCATTTGCAGAGTCCAACATAGAAGCAGATTCTGCATATAGTGCAGGATATGCACTTACATCACCAAGGTGCTTCGCAATGATTCCAATGCTATCCGAACTCATTCCAACAATACCAATACCTGAATTGGAAGATCCAACAATGGCATTACCTGTTCCTGAATGCGTGCCAAATATTCCGATCCCATTCGAACCTCCGCTTTGTATATTACCACGAATCGCGGAAGATGATTTTCCAACTGCAGTTGCTGTAAGATTACCGAATACTCCTGAAATCGAATCTGCACCGGACTGATTAGTAACAAGTATGCCAGATGTTCTAGCTGTATTCGTATTCGTCATCGTAACTTCTATACCATGCTTCTTCGCATTTGATTCGACTCTCATTGCAGAACCTGTACCATTGGCATTGCTCAATGAGAAAAATCCCGCAGAACCATTTCCTTTTGCAAAACCTGCAATGGCAGATCCATTTCCATTATTCTCTCCAATGAGCGCATGCTGACTTCCGGGATTTGTTTCAATCACAAATCTACCGGCAGGACCATTTCTAGTATTTCTGATATTGAATAATGTATCGGTGAATCCTGCTGATTGCTTATACGGAAGTGCCAAAGCAAGTGCAGGTGCATCAACCCAGACAAGTGTTTTCTTTACTGCATCATAAGACAAATATTGCTTGTCTGTCGGACTTTTGGGAACGAGGAATCTATCATAATCCAGTGTATTTGCTTCTATTTTACTTCCATCAACAGCACCTTGAGGAATCACAAGATAAACATCACTTCCAACTCGATTTGCTCTTATCGAACCATCACCAATTATTGATGTCACAATTGGTTTCCAATCAACTTTCTTACCATTGGAAACCATGGCTTCTCCATCTTCTGATCCACTTGCATTTATGTCGTCAACAAACACAGATTCATTTGTCACACCCAATGCTCGTATAGAATATGGAGCAGTGGTAAATGGAACCTTCTTTGATTCTACACCATCAATAGTAACACTCATGAAATATTGTTTTTCAAAGTTTACATTGATTGGCTTGGTTGAACCAATAATGACTGTATAATAACCTTTATCTACATTGACATCTTGCACATCTTGATAGACCCATTGATTTGATAATGTATCTTCATAAAAGTTAAATGTCATTCTAATCATACCATTTACAGGTGCCCCTTGATTATCAAACAAATGCCCCTGATATGTTAATTCTTTGGGAATCTGTCCCATGACATTGGTGATTGTCATTGGAAACAAAATACAAAGTGCTACGAGTAGTTGAAAAAAACCACGCATAAGATGTCCTCAGATATAAAAAAACCCGAATCGCAAGACTCGGGTTTAAAACTAAGCAATTTTACTTATTATCTTCTGTAGATAGCAAATGAGAATGCTGCTGTTGAAGGTGTGAATGTACCACCGGAGAATGTCCATGTTGATACTGTCAAGTTTGTTCCATTGCTTCCAACAACTGCCAAGATTGGTGAACCACCACCTGCAGGAACTGAGCTATATGGAGAAACTACTACTGCATACTCATTCAAATTGAAGTTTTCACCTGCAATGCTAATTGTATAGACACCTGCATTATAACTTACCGCAGTAACATTTGGTGAAGTACTTCCGATATTGATTGTTGATTGTGATGCGATATTACCATATGCAACAGGCAATGCACCTGCAGATTGAACACCACCATACACTCTTGACAATTTACCGTTAACTGTGAGATTACCGGAAATTGTTGTGTTAGTTGAAGCATTACCAATATTTGTTGACTCAACACCTGTTGTGTTGATATTGGTTGGGCCATTTACAGAAACAGATGAACCTGCAACTGAAACTGTATTTGTTGGGTTTCCGATTGCAGTAGGATTACCTGTACCAGTTGTGTTAATGGTTGTACCGCCTGTTACTGAAAGTGCAGAAGGACCATTAGAATTTGCAATTGACATACCACCGGTTGCAGCAATTGAACCTTTAGCATCAATCAAACCAAGTGCTTCTACTTTACCACTAAAACGAGCTGCAACTCCATTTGCACCTGCTTCAGCTGAAAGTGATGTACCTGTACCAGTACCTGTAACTCTCAAAGTATGACCACTACCGGTATTGTTCATCCAAAATACTGACTCACTATTGCCGGCATTGTCTACTGTTCTGGAAGCAATAAATGGTGTGCTGATTTTATTTGATGTGATCGCATTATCAGCAATTTTGTTCACCGCAATGCTATTGTCTGCAAGTTTAGCTGAAGTTACTGCACCATTTGCCAATTTATCAGTGATAACAGCAAGATCGGAAATGCGATCTGTTTTCACTGCACCAACTGCGATTTTTGGATGTGGATATTCGCCAGTAAGATCACCGGAAGCCATACCATAAAGTACCAATGCGCTAGGATCGATTTTTTCTCTTGTGATTGCACGGTCTGCAATTGCATTTGTTGTAACTGCTCCAACGCCCAAAGTTGGGTTTGGATATGTACCTGCAAGTACTCCGCCTGCAGGACCGCTTGGAACTGCCGCATCAGCAACAACAGCATGAGCTGCTTTGGTTGCGAAGGATGCTGTGTCAGCTTTTTCAGTCATAACTGCTTTGAAAGCATAAGGTGAAGTTGTCAATTGCATTCTTGGTGCTTCTTTGCCACCATCGGGTGTGACTGACATCCAATATGGTTTGTCAAATGCCAAATTCAAAGCATTCTTCTCACCAATCAATGCTAGATAGTTTCCTTTTGTCACAGGTACTGCAAAGTACTCTTCAAACAACATATTTCCGCCTGATTGTGCATCATAGATACGGAAAGTCATATTATACATGCCATCTGCCAAAGGCTGATTATTGGCATCAAGCAAAACACCTTGCATAGACAAGATTTTTGGAATTTGAGCTGATGCTGAGCTAGGAAGCATAAGCACTGCTACAAGTGTGAGAACTAAGAACAAGTTCTTCATGAAAAACCTCAATAACTACTATTGAAAAAGAAATTAATGTACAATTACATATTCAAAAACAAGTTGGCTTTCATCTAACCTTAAGAAAAAATAATGCCAATTTTGCCGTAAAAATAACAAAAAACCAACATATGAAAGCAAAGTTTTTTTTGAAAACTAATGATTAAGCATATACTTAGTTATATAAGACACTACTCAGATGTCTTTTTTCTTGCTTCCTTGAGGAGTTCTCGATTTTTCAATCTCTGCTCTCTTCTGATCCCGGCTTCTTCAAATCTTCTGGAATCTTCATTATTACAAGGTATGATTGGCGGAACTTGCAAAGGTTTGCCATATTGATCGATAGCCACGAATGTCAGATATGCACTGGAAGTATGCACTTGTACCCCATGAAGGGGATCTTCTCGGAATACCTTCACTCCAATTTCCATTGATGTAGAGAAGGCACGATTGACACTTGCAAGGACTCGTACAACATGTCCAAGCTTGATAGGTTCGAAAAAGTTGATGACATCCACAGATGCGGTCACGCAAACTTTTCCGGAATGTCGCATGGCGGCCAATGCAGCTGCAATGTCAATCCAATGCATCAAACGACCACCAAGCAAATTACCCAGTTGATTTGTATCATTAGGCAAAACGAGATTAGTCATCTCAACAATTGACTCTGATGGGTTCCTTCCCTTTATTTCGCCATGTTTCTGCATCGCTTACTCCTTTTTAAGGAATGGATTGTTCCGCAACTTCTACTGCCGACTTTAATTTACCATTGGTAAATCTTTTTCTGTATAATTCAATCATTGACTTTGCATCATCATATCTTCTAAGCGCAATCAGTGATTCAATTTTACCAGCAAATGCGGTTTCATAATGCTCGGTATCAGGATAATCATCAATGATGACATCATAGTAAATCAATGCAGACCTATTGGAATATAGATTTCTGTATAATTCTGCGGTTATCAACTCTCTTTCAGCAAGCCTATTGCGAAGTTCATTGATGCGCTTTCCGGCCTCTTCATATAAGGAGTCTGATGGATAGATGGCCTGAAATTCTGAAAAGCTTGAAATCGCCTTCTTGGTATAATCCTGATCTCTGTCGGCGGGGGGAGCCAATTCATAATAACACATGCCCGTTTTGAATAATGCTGATTTGTTCAATGAGCTGGTAGGGTAACTTCTTCGAACCATGCCATAATTGAATGCGGCCATGACATATTCTTTGCGAGCAAAACTAATCTCACCAAGATAGTATTGCGCATCATCGGCATATTGCGTTGTTGGAAATTGCAAACGGATCACATCGAATAGTCTTTGTGCCTCGAAAAAATCCTCACCCTTGAATGCTTCAATACCCGCAGTATATGCAGTCTCGGCATCCTTGATTTCTCCGGTTTGCTTCACTCCGGAACAGGAAAGTAGAATTGTGGTAATTACCAAGCACGCCAAAGAAACTATATTCCTTTGCGATGCAACAGTTATGCAATATTGAACATTGGATTTCATATAGCAAAATTAGACTTTTTCTCACTATTGGCGTATTTTGCAATAAAATTCACATTCAGATATATATGATTATCACTGACAGTGCAATCATTCTGCATGGAAGAAAATTTAGCGACACTAGCAAAATTCTTCATGCTTATACAAAAGAGCATGGAAAAATTTCATTGATTGCAAAAGGGGTTCGAAGTGCCAAGAATACAATGGGAAGCGCAATCGAAGCACTGCGTTGTAGTTCAATGACTTGGTATAAATATCCGAATAAAGACCTACATCTCTTAAAATCTGCTGAAATTGCAATTCCACTATATCACATCACTTCCGATTATGAAGTACTGATGTCCGCAATGGGTATTGTTGAGATATTATCGGTAACACAAGAGGTCGAAGAGGCAAATCCTCTAATATTTGATATTTCAATAAAAGCACTGAATGCTCTGAATAATAAACAATGTCCTGATTCACCGTATACCATAACTTTGCTTTTCCTCTTGAAATTGGCTAGTGCAATGGGCTTCGGCATGCATTTGAAATCTTGTCCGATAACCGGAGAGATTATTAATCTACAGCAAGAACAAATTCTCTTTTCTTTCATGCATGGTGGCTGTGTGAGTGATGCCGTGAATCTATCAGATAGAGATTGCATCTTGTTGAATTCATCGGCAGTCGGTATCTTGCAAGCAATGGATGACTGCTCATTCGAGCATGTCTCTATTCAATGCTCACTTCAGGATCAAATTGTTTTGATTGATCTCTTTCAGCGGTATTTTTCATTACACAGCCACAAATCGTATCGCTGGAATACATATCCCCCGGGGATTTCCACTCAATGATGCTCTATGATTACTGATATTATCCTAACATTGTTCCTTGTATTCCTGAACGGCTTCTTTGTTGCCGCGGAATTTGCAATCGTGAAAGTTCGTCTCTCACAGATTGAGATCAGATTGCGTTCAGGAAGTTTTCTTGCAAAAATTGCAAAGAATATTGTCGAACATCTAGATGCATATCTTTCGGCTACGCAATTGGGAATCACTCTTGCAAGTCTTGCACTCGGATGGATAGGCGAAAGCGTGGTCTCAGATCTTGTGATTTCCGCAATGTCTTCCATGGGCTATAATCCCAATCCTGAATTGGCTCATAGCATTGCTCTTCCAATTGCTTTCATCATCATTACTTTTCTCCATATCGTACTTGGCGAACTTGCTCCAAAATCTCTTGCGATTCAAAGATCTGAGGCAGTGGCATTAGGTGTGTCAATTCCACTCAAGGCATTTTACCTTTTGTTTCGACCATTTATCTGGGCGCTTAACAGTGTTGCGAATCTCTTGCTTTCATTGATTGGAATTGAATCTGCAAAAGAACAAGATTTGCACAGCGCAGAAGAATTGCGTTATCTCTTTGAGGAAAGTTCAAAGAGTGGAATGATTGAAATGAATGAACAAGAGATGATTGAGAATGTGTTTGTTTTCCAAGAGACAACCGCATCGGAAATCATGATCCCGAGAGGAAAGATCATCGGACTTGAAATAACCATGACGAGAGATTCGATTGTTGAAACCGTGATTGAACAAGGCTATTCTCGCATGCCGGTGTACCAAGAGACTTTCGACAATATCATCGGCATCGTTTATGCAAAAGATATTCTCACCATGATGTCCTTCAGTGATTTGATCATTTTGCAGGACATTGTCAGACCGGTCACTTTCATCCAAGAATCAGACAAGATTCATTCGCTTCTTACGAAGATGCAAAAGCAGAAATTTCATATGGCGGTTGTACTTGATGAATTCGGTGGAACTTCGGGTTTAGTAACCCTGGAAGACATCATGGAAGAACTTGTTGGTGATATTCAAGATGAATATGATGAAGAAAAACCGATTGTAGAGTCGAAGAATCCGGAAGAATGGACCATCTCCGCGGATGCTTCTATTGCTGATGTGAATGAATTTCTCCCCTATCCATTCCCCGAATCTGATGAGTATCAAACCGTTGGTGGAATGATCAATCACATTTCCGGAAGAATTCCCGGACGATACTCGCGTGTCAATTTACCCCCGGTATATATTTGCTTTATCGATCAATCGAATAGTCGAAAAGTTGAATCGGTGACATTGAAAGTCGATAAAGACAAACTGTATGCCACAAAAGATTGATCATGTTCTTTCGCAGAAAAACATATGATGATCATTCTCATGTCGTGTTAGAATAATCACTCCATGCGACTCTGAATTCTCTGCAAAATTGATTTGTTTTCGAAGTGTATCGGGCTCAATCGGAAAACCTCGTTTTTTGATTTCCGTTAATCTATTCCACTTGAATTCATTGATGCATTCCTGTAATCGTCGCCGAGAATACTTCTCTTGATGTAGAATGCTAAAATGTGCAAACCAATCCGCATCATGCATGCGATTGCTCATTCCATATGCAATGGATCTATCGATAACTGCAATGTCATTCTCTACATACATTGAAGTGAGATCACCTCGAATGAGAGCAGAATGAGGTTCCAATAAGTATGCATAAGTCTGCGACGATTTCATATCAGCGAGTTGAGGTAATTTTCCTTTCGCTTCCGGAATGAATGTTTTTTGTTTATCAATCAATGTGACTGTTCCATCTATCACATCCACATTGAACCACAATATCTGTTCTCGACATTCCCTTCCAAATCCAAGAAATTCTCTTGTGAATTCACCCTCGATCCTTTCACCGGGTGCTATTTTAATTCCACCTCTCTTGGCTTGTCCGGCCATGTCAATCAATTGATATAGATTCGGAGAATAAATACCCGTCAGTGAATTTCTTTCTATCCCGGATTTACGCCGCGATGGATCTGCCCAAAATATATCAGCTGATGTAATTTCTGCTTCCGAACCATCAATGCATAGCGGGCTAATTTCCTGACCATGTAGCATATAGTTCATCTTTGCAAGAGAAGCGATAAACTCATCCAATTCATGAGTAATCACTTGATTTGCGCCATTCATAATTGCGGAGAAGGCATGCATTCCGGACCCAGTACATATTTCCAGAAATCTGTGATTTCTACAATCAAGTCTATTGATGACATGATTTGCAAATGCAGGCTCACTACTTTGCATAAATGTTTGCTCGGTGAAATACCAAGGCATTACGGATGCATATTCAGATGATGTTTGTGCACGATGGGTGGATATAGCAATATCCAATATTTTGGATATCAACTCATGATTGAATTGTGGAAATCTCGACCTGGTCTGTTGAATGATATTCGGGGTGATTTTGTAATCTGTAGATACAAGCAAATCCTGAACCGTATGAATGATTGCAGGAAAATGCATTGTAAACAAATCACTGTAATTCATGCAGCAATTAGAAGGAGAGTTCTAGAACGACAGGACAGTGATCCGATCCATGCTGATCAGGCTGATGATATGCATTGACCACATTTGGAATCAAGTCTTGAGTCACCCAATGATAATCAATACGCCAGCCAATATTTCTATCGCGCGATCTTGTCTTCACATCCCACCATGTATAATGCTCTGGCTCTTGATTGAACAATCGAAATGTATCAACATACCCGAGTTCTTGCATGTGATCAAGCTTCACTCTTTCAACATCCATGAAACCTGAAGTCTTCTTATTTTCATTCGGCCTTGCCAAATCTATTGGATGATGTGCGGTATTATAATCTCCACAAATGATGAGCTTTTTACCTTGAGCTCGAAGACCTTCGCAATATTCAAAGAATGCATCATAAAAATCCAACTTATAAAGCAGTCTCTCATCACGCGCACCACCATTCGGAAAATATACATTAAGCAATGTAAAATGTTCGAAGTCAGTCTGCATCACTCTGCCTTCTTGATCAAATCGCTCAATGTCAATATTACGGTTCACATGAATGGGTTCAATTTTGGTGAAAGTTGCCACACCACTATATCCGCCTCTGACAGAACAAGAATGATAATAATCTCTATATCCCGGCGGTGGCCATACATCTGTTGGAACCTGCTCTCTTTCCGCTTTGGTCTCTTGAACGCAGAAAATATCGGGTTGTTCATTTATTACATAATCGGCCAGCCCTTTTTTTATGGAGGCACGAATACCATTGACATTCCAGCTGATGATTTTTATCATTCGGTCACCTGTACCGGAATAGCATCTCTCAACTCTTTTAAGAAAGAATCCATCAATTTTGCTTGCTTTTGCTGAAGGGCCATTTGTTCAATTTTCTTAAAATCAGAACTTAAAGAAGGAGAATGTTCGGCGATGTTTTTCTTCTTGAGAATGATATGAAGAGATGGCTTAGTTGGATCTGCCATATATGGCAATGGTTGTGAGACTCCACCTTCAGGCAAGGTTTCAACAATCGTCTTCAAATCGGCAGGAAGTCTGTTTAGTTCAATCACACCCATTGAACCACCGAATCCTTGTGTTTCCTTTTCATCAGAATATTGTTTGGCAAGATCCTCAAATGACTCACTCTTTTCCACTCTTTCTTTCAATTCGTTCAAGATTTTCTCAACTCTACTTTTGTCATCCGCGGAACCGCCAAGCTTCAATAGAATATGTCTAGTATGTGAAGCATCTTTTCTCTTTTCAATCGTTTGGATTATGTGAAAACCGAATGGACTTTCTATTGGCTGCGAAGTTTCACCGGATTGTAAATCATAAGCGGCTCTTTCATATTCAGCCACGAATTTTCCTTTGTCAACCCAACCTAAATCTCCACCTGTACTTGCTGAACCGGGATCACCACTATGCCTTTTAGCGAGTTCGGCAAAATCAACTCCTTTCAAAATGGAATCTCGGATTTTCAGCGCCAATCGCTTCACTTCTTCTTTTGCATCTGCACTTGGCTTGATATGTTTCACGATATGAGCTAATTCGACGGAAGCAGGAATTGCACGGATTGAATCACGGTATTGATTATAGAAGTCTTCAACTTCACGGTTTGTACATTTCACACCCATGAACTTCTGTTGTTGGAGGCGTTCAACCAAGAGTTGTTTGCGAACTTCTTCTCGATAATTCTTTCTGATGCGGGAAACTGACATGCCATATAAGTCTTCTACCCTTTTTTCAGAGCCATATGTTTGCATGAGGTTCTGCATCATAAAATCAAGACTTTGATTTATTTCTTCATCCATGACGGCAATGCTGTCCTCGACTGCCTTCGTAACCATCAATCGTTCATTGATGAGTGATTCAAGAACTTGTTTTCTCAATTCAGGATCACTTGGATTCACTTTGGGATTTTGTTGCAAAAACATTGCGATTCTTCCCTCAATATCTGATTGCAATACGATTTCTCTACCCACAGTTGCAATGATCTTATCAAGCACTTGGGATTGCTGGGCATATAGAGAAAAAGCGGAAAGAACAATTACAATACTAGAGACAAAATATTTCAGCATGAACTTATTCCAAGAGAAGAAGCCCGACTATTGCCGGGCTTAATTTGTATTACTTTTTCAACATTGATTCAAGCACTTTATTCTGTACCGTCACAGGATACTGTGTTTTGATTCGGGTCAGCCATTCTTCCGTTAATTTTTTTTGCACCATGTCCTGAAAGGCAGGAGCAAAATCCGGAATCGCTTCTTCAAATTTCTTTTCACGCGGTTGTACAATTTCATTCACGAGAAGGAGCACATATCCTCTTTCGAATTGTTCCGGTCCCATGATTCCACCGACTGTGGTTTTTTGCTTTTCAATCAAAGCAGCCAATTTGCTTTCTTTTACTGTTTGCGGAGAATAGCGACCCTTCTTCTCTTTGAAACCGGGTCTTTCAGTGAATTGAGAAGCAAGTGTCTCGAAAGATTCACCGGCATTCAATCTCTCGCGCAATGTCTTTGCAATGGAATCCGAAGTGACATAAATCTCGCTGATATCATATTTCACATCAGTTGTATACTTTGTCTTTGTGGTATCCCAATAGCTTCTTGCTGAAGATGAATCAAATTTCAATTTGCTCCATACTTCTTGCTCTTCAACTTTAAAGAGCAAAATACCATCTCTGAATTCACGCATCAATGCACCAAATTCAGGATATTCTTTTTCTAGCGGTGCAGTTGCAAGTTTCAAGCACTTTGGATCTGTCATCTTGTCCAAAGCTCTCGTGATGCCGAGAGTATTTGCAGTGATTGTTCTATACTCTTGTTTTTTGACACTATCCAAGAAATTACCAATAGTGATGATGCTTTGATCTTTCACATTGTATAATGGCAATGACTTGATATCAGAAATAACTTTTTTGAAAGTACTTGTATCAGCCATGATCTTCATGGTATCGGACATTGATGTCAATTGCTTCAATGAGGCCAAATCCATTCCCCAACCGAGTGCTGTTTTCAAAGAGTCAAGAAAACGTCGTTTATCTTCTTCGAAATAGATTCTCTTATATTCTTTCTTGAGTGCATCACGATCTTCATCCAAATCGATTTCTTTTGTTGAATCTCTTTTGATGATGTGAACGCCGTAATCAGTCCATACTTTACCGGAAATCTCACCATCTTTCAAGGTATATAATGCAGACTCGAAGGAAGGATGCAATACATCTCCTGAACCGCCCTCCATTCCTTTGGAACGAGTATACCAACCACCGAGCGAACCTGATTTTTCTTTACTTGATGCATCATCGGAATTATCTTTTGCAAGAGTACCGAAACTTGCACCGGTTTTGAGGAGCGCAAGCAAACTATCCGCTTTTACAGAAGCTTTTAGTGAATCTTCGGATGAAGACATAAAGCAAAGAATATGACTTGCCTTAACTTTGATGCGAGATTCATTTTTGAGTGTTTTGACGATGAAGTATCCACCACGACCAATGATGATTGATGGATATATTTGACCTGCAGGAGTTGCATAAGCTGCATCTTCAACAGCGCGCAAAATTCTACCACTTGTTATATAAGGAAGAAGTCCGCCTTTATTTCCGGTTTCACGATCTTCAGATGAATCACGAGCGATGCGCTCAAAGTCTGCACCAGCTTTCACGATTGACAATAATCTTTCGGCTTTTTGCCAGGACTTTACCGTATCAACAGGACGCTCGACAAAGATGATCGCAACTTGTAATTCTCTCTTTCTTCTTTGCAACATTTGATCTATTGTCGGTTCGACAATTTTCTTTTCATAGAGATAATTGTCCGCAAGAAGTTTTCTATTCTGCTCTATGTCAGCTTTAACCGCAGAATCTTGATCCAATTTGCGACCAAAAGCATCCAATACTTTTAACCGGTAATTGGTGTATAAGCGAACGAAATCAAGAACACTGTCCTTTTTCACTTCAGACAACTTGATATTCTTACGATTCATATTGCGCTTATAAGCTTGCTCGAGATCTGAGAATGTAACAGTCTCAGGTCCGATTTGCATAACCACAGGATTTTTCTGGGCAGGCTCTTTTATAGCTTTTTTGGGGGCTTTGGATTTCTGGGCTTGCGTGTAGTTAGTGATGAATAATAGTCCAAAACTTGTCATCATCAACAATGAGAGAACTCTTCTCATGGTTTGCATCTACTCCGATTTTGATACGAAAAACTTGTTTTTTCAGCCGATGTACAACGAATATACATTGTCAAGATTGCATGTCACAGCATAAACTCTTTACAATTCAAGGAGTTGTTTTGAGGCCAAAGTTAACACTTCGGCGCCTTTTCCTACTATATGCAGGTCATCTTCTATACGAACTCCGAATTCTCCGGGAAGATAAATTCCGGGCTCTATCGTGATAATGGAACCATTTGGCACTTTTTCTCCACCAGCCTCACGAGATACTCTAGGTGATTCATGCACTTCAATGCCGAGTCCATGTCCGAGTGAATGGCGGAAATACTCACCAAATCCTGCCTTTTCTATGATTGATCTCGCGATCCCATCGAGTTTTTTGCAATCAATACCTGCTTTTGCGGCGGCATTTGCAGTTTCCAATGCTTCGAGCACCGTATTATAGACCAATTTTTGTCGATTGCTTGCTTTTCCAACAAATACAGATCTTGTCATGTCTGAGGCAAAACCATTCACATAGAAACCGAAATCCATTGTGATTGCATCGCCTTTCTTAATTTTCTTGTTCGTGGCTCTACCATGTGGCATGGCACTGCGTTCACCTGATACAACGATAATGTCGAATGACTCTTTCTCAGCACCTGCTTTTCTTCCCAGATATGAAATCTCTGCCGCGAGGTCCGCTTCGGTAATTCCCGGCTTGATCATCTTGATAATGGCATTGAACACCTTTGTGGCAATCTTGGCAGCAGATCTGACATGCTCAACTTCATGTGGCATTTTGGTCATGATCACTTTCTGTACGATATCACCATAGGATTTTGTCTTTACTTTCGGGAATGCTTGCATCAATGTAGTATGCATGGCATGCGACATATTTCCAGGTGAGATTCCGAGATGTTTCACTTTCGAAAAGATTTTTTTAGCGGATATTTCAGCTATGGAATTTCTTGATATGTGAGTGTTGAGTCCTTTGAGCGAATACACCTCTTGCTTGATTTGCATTTCATAGAGATCATTCGTGACAAAGTGCAATTCATCTTGCTTGATGATCAGAATTGCGCTCGATCCGGAAAAGCCGGTGAGATATCGAATCGATGGCAAATGATTTATGAATAATGCATCGATTTTCGATGACATCATTTCTTTGCGAATGGAACGGATTCGCTTTTCTGCAGATTGAGTCAATGCATTCATGATGACAATAGAATAAGTGTTGAAATGAAGAAAAAATCAGATGGTTATGACAGTTCCTCTTTCGGGAATATTCACCGAAGAAAATCCTGCATTCTTGAGTGATTCAGCCAATGCTTCTTGTCCTTCAGGTTCGCCGTGCACCAAAAATACCTCTTTTACAGTAGATATTGTTCTGTCTGATAGATATTGAATCAAGCCCGCATGATCAGCATGACCGCTTAGACCCGGCAATTCATATACATGTGCATTGACGGTAAAATAGTTGCCGAATATTCGGACTTCTTTATCACCATTAACAATCTTTCTTCCAAGTGTATGAGGAGCATTATACCCCAGAAATAGCATTGTTGTAGATTCCTTTTCAATATACTGCGCCATGTGATGGAGTATTCTTCCTGATTCACACATGCCACTACCTGCTATGATGATTGCAGGCTTCTTCGATTCATTTATTCTCTTTGAAGCAATCACATCGCGTGTATAGGTTATGCCCGGAAATGAAAACAAGTCATCATCTGTATAAAGCATCGCCCTTGTTTGTGCATCAAAGCATTCCGGATGCAATCGAAACACATCTGTTGCCCGTATTGCAAGCGGACTATCCACAAATACATCTATATGTGGAAGTAATCCTCGATTGTAAAGATTATTCAGATACCAAATCAATTCTTGCGTCCTACCAACACTGAATGCAGGGATGAGTAATTTTCCATCTTTTTTGATCACATCGGTTATGATGGACAGAAGACTTCTTTCCAAATCTTGTTCGACTTCATGAAGTCTTCCACCATAGGTGGATTCACTAATGATGAAATCTACATCGCCGATTTTATCAGGATCCTTGAGAATTGGTCTATTTTCTCTGCCTACATCTCCCGTGAACATCATGCGCTTTTTGACTCCGTCTTCTTCCCACTCAATCACTACTGATGCTGATCCAAGGAGATGTCCTGCATCATAAAATGTAACTGTCATCCCGGGAACGGGAGAAAATGAATGATGATATGGCATCGGATCGAATAATTGCATTGTGTTTGCAACATCATCAATGTCATACAATGGCTCGACATGTTCATCACGGTGCTTTAGCAAGTGTTCTGCATCTCTCATCTGTATCATTGCACTATCCATGAGCATGATCGCACAAAGATCACGAGTTGCGGGTGTTGCATAAATGGAACCGGAAAAGCCATGCTTTATGAGCGTTGGCAAATTTCCTGAATGATCAATATGGGCATGAGATAAAATAACCGCATCCAATTCACGGGCATCCCAATTCAGTTTTCTATTTAGCTCCCTGGCTTCTGCTCTTCTGCCTTGAAATAATCCACAGTCCAAGAGTATCTTATATTCACCGAATGTCAAAAGATGCTGTGAACCTGTAACCGTACGAGCGGCCCCATAAAACTCTATTTGCATAAGATATTACTTACAGAAGTGAAAAAATCTTGAATTACGGAAAGCGGAGGTCTGATTAATGGTATCATATTGATTCGACCACAAAACCATGACTGCCTTTCCAATGATTGATGATGCTGGAATCAACCCCCAATCTTGTGAATCATAACTTTGATTACGATTGTCTCCAAGGACATAAAAATAGTCCTCACCAACGATATATGTATTCCCCGAAACTGTTCCGGGATCTTTGATCATCTTGAGCATGGAAGCAAGAATGGAATTCGAAGCTATAACCATTCCTTTTGCCGGTATAACATCGCCTGTGACAGGATGTTCATCTCTCGGACCACCTATCACACGCTTGACAAATAGAACAGATCCGGATTCTTTGGGTAAAGCGCTTGCGGGAGGTCTAAAGACAACTATATCATTCTTCTTTGGTTTTGAAAACCATATTCTCGCTTGATCCGGCAACTTCATACCCATGAAATCTCCGGAAGGACCAATCGCATAGGTGATCTTTGAAACAAGCAGATTATCACCAATCAAAAGAGAAGGTTCCATGCTATTGCTTGGAACATGCAATACTTCACCAATCATGATGCGAATGAATAATGCCATGAAGATTGCAATCGCTATTCCAATCACAATATCTTTGATGTCTATGCTTGATTCAAGATTTGTCGTTTGAATTTCTTCGGTCATTGTACACTCACTCTATGCAATTGTACATTCTGTTCAACGCATCTTCCGATTGGTTTGATCATTCCTTCCTCCACATGACCCTTGAGAATTTCTTCAACTTTATACGCTTCCTTTGGATCAACTGCAATCAATAATCCTCCACTGGTTTGTGGATCTGCAAGTATATGTTTGATTGCATCACTCACATTTCCAATCTTATGTCCATAACTTTTCCAGTTCCGATGCGTGCCACCGGGAATCGAATTCATTTCGGCATATTCCATCACTGAATCAAGCAATGGGATATGTTCCATCATAAGTTCAGCATTCACATTGCTTCCTTCACACATTTCAATGAGATGACCGAATAAGCCAAATCCCGTTACATCAGTCAATGCATGAACTCCATCAATCAAAGAAAGTTCTTTTCCAATTGAATTCAATTTCATCATCCATGTTGCCGCAAGATGAACATGCTTTTCCTGAAGCAAAGATTTCTTCTCAGCCGTGGTAAGAATGCCAATACCAAGTGGTTTTGTCAAGTACAATAGATCACCCGGCTTCGCACCGGTATTTTGTTTGAGTTGATTGATTGGAACAATACCATTGACTGCAAGACCAAAAATCGGCTCGGGAGAATCAATGGAATGTCCACCGGCCAATGCAATTCCTGCTTCGGCACACATGGCTCTACTGCCTTCAATGACTTTGCGTGCAATTTCGGGAGCCAACTTATCTATGGGCCAGCCTAATATTGCAATGGCAAGAATTGGTGTTCCACCCATGGCATAGACATCGCTGATTGCATTTGCAGATGCTATTTTTCCAAATTCATATGCATCATCAACGATTGGCATGAAGAAGTCTGTTGTGCTGATGAGGGCAGTTCCATTTCCCATATCATAAACTGCGGCATCATCACGCGAGCTATTTCCAACGATGAGATTTCCAGTATGCGGCAAAGCTTCATTTGTATGCAAAATTGCATCAAGTATCGATGGTGATATTTTGCATCCGCATCCTGCGCCATGACTAAATTGTGTGAGTCTGATTTCACTCATTCGAGATTCTTCCATGTTCTGATGATTTCAATTTGAACTGTTCTACTGAGAAATCTACTCTCGGGTAATTCATGTGATCGTATTCCCGGTGGCAATGCAGTCGAGCCGAGACCATTCACTTTGATAATATTCGATTTGGGTTTTATGCTTCGTATATATTTATACACTGTTTCTGCTCTTTCTTTTGAGAGTTCCAAATTTGATTGGGCATTTCCCAGATTATCACTATAACCTATGATGCTGATGGAGGCATTATCTTCCAAATCTTGCAAGAAAGCATCAATGGCATTTCTGCCCTGTTTGTCAAGCGTAGCTTTCTGCACCGGAAAATGCATCAATGATAATCTTTGAATTGCAAAATTTGTTGTGTCTCTTTCAATGGGAATACTCAGCTCCGCACTACCCAAATCACCTTCATTGTCTTGAATGATCATAGACATTTGCAATTGATCATTCATTGATTGTTGCATGAGGCGAGCATCCTCTTTTTCAATCGGCATTTGTATCCATAAAGGTACTTGAGCGCCATCTTTTACATGTATAATTGAATCCCCCAATTGTGAAGCGAGCTTCCAAGAGTTGATATTTTCACCGATTGTTTGACTTGCATTTATATGCAAGTCTTTGGGAGAATATTCTGTAATCTCAACATATCTGGATCTGATCACAGGTGCGAGAATATCTTTTTGATCTGATATAATTTCAATTCGTCTATTCTCTTCATATCCCTGAGGAATTCTACTCATCGTTGGATTTTCGGGCGAGCATTTTCTGCTATCCATTTCAATGGTGATTCTTGATCTATCGACATTCCAAACATTTGCTAAGTACTCTCGAACTGTTCCAACTCTTTTGCCTGCCAATACACAGTCTGAATTTTCAGTTGTCGGATCACTAAATCCATGCAATTCAATTTTGGCTTGCATGTTTTTATTCATTCTATCCCCGATGATATTCAATATGTCTTTATGCTGCTCGGAAACCAATGGCTCAAGTTTGTCGGATGCAAAACCTTCAATCGTACGCAATTGTCTGTATCGTGGATGAAGATTGGCATCCGCTTCAGAAAAAAAAACCATCGGTAGAATTGGAAATGCTTCTGTAACCAATTGACCACGAACATTAATTGCATTAACTTCCTCTGATTCTTCATCTTGAGCGATGTGGATTTTCATGACCGGTTTCGGAGATTGCTTTGGTGGCAATCCAACTTTTAATGTATCTGTTCTTTCTACTGTCTCTGTGATAATTTTATGCGTTTCAAATTCTTCAATTGATCTAGTACTTTTTTTTTGTCCTTCGATAATCAAAGAGCCTATTCTTTCATTCACATTCACTTCGATGGTGTCTATGACTTCAGCTCTACGAATCACTTCTTCCTTGACCGCACCCATCCCCCAACGAATGGACATGCCAATAAGAATTGAAGTCTGCTTCCATTCAGGACCGGCAATAATTCTACTAAAAGGAATTGATGCAGAGACTTCCGGTACTAATACTACTTTTTTTGATATGGGAATGTGATGTCCATAACCCATGCTGAAACCAAATTGCAATGCATTAACATTAGGAATTTCTTGATCGAGAAAAACTGTATCACGAGATCCGGATTTGAATGTCACATTATTTGGGGACAACAATGTCGAAGTACTTCTCCAAGATGGGCTCAATAAGAATCCGAAACTCGGTCCAAAAAACACTCTTGAATTTCCAAATGACTTTTGTAATCCAAGATCCATATTGATCATTGGCAATGCGATATTCAAGGAATGTTCTCTGATAAGAGGGACAATCATTCCATTTACATCTTTAACCAAAGCTCTGCTATCTGTTGTTGACATTTCAACAGAACTATTAGAGAAGCCAATCGAGCCACGCATTCCCCAGTCTGTGGGCATCCATTCTATATTCCCCATAATCCCAAACTGTGAACCGAATCCACCATCATAGGTAGGACATGCAGGATCGCCGATACATCGCAGCGTGGAATTAGTGGAATGCAAACCCAATCCGCCTGTGAGTCCGAATCCAAGATGTATGGGATTATACAGAGTGTAATTCACATCTTGAGCTGTGGAATGTAAATATGAAAAGCATATCGTCAAAATTGCAAGTAATGTCCTTCTCATTGACTACATCACTCCATAATCATGAATAATGATGAAGCAGCATAGTTTTCAGACTCAAATATCAAGGCATATATGCCGGAGGACAATCCATTCACTGGTATCGAAACTTCATGTCTTCCGACATCTTTGTCTCGAATTATAAGTGCATTCGTGATTTGCCCGACAGTACTCATGCATCGAATATTCACAGGAAGCTTCTCTGATGATTCATAAGTGATATTTAACATGGATCGATCTGAAGACAAAGCAACTGCCAATAATTGAACATTTGATTTTCCGATTGAAAGCGTAGTCAATTCACACCCATATGCATCCAAGTCGATTGTATCGGTCGCGTTTTGAACAATGGGTTCAATACATGGATCTTTACTTGTGAATAATGCAATACTCATCCAAGGACGCAGTGTTTCACCAATCACAGACTGCATGTGAAAATCCGTATTAAGATTGGATGTATCCTTACAATTAGTGTAAGTAAGTAGGATTGAATCTCCACTTTTCTGCATGATTACTTTGCAATCCCTAGAAACCACTGAGTCAATCGAAAGTCCACTTTGCTCATGTACAATTTTGATATCGAATGATGCATTTCCATTCAAAGGTCTTTTTGATTGATTTGCTATTGAAA
>Ga0209358_10000496_pt1 | contig 34270 bp, 58 predicted proteins | sample LauGreFa1BDMLBSN_2_FD_187574 | JGI IMG/M metagenome (GOLD analysis project Ga0209358, IMG submission 187574) | Freshwater lake microbial communities from Lake Michigan, USA - Fa13.BD.MLB.SN (SPAdes) (version 2) | ecosystem: Environmental > Aquatic > Freshwater > Lake | place: Lake Michigan, USA... | reverse complement strand
ACCAATTGTTATGATTTCTTTTCTATTTTCATCATTAACAGGTTGATAGGATTCAATGTCATCTTTCTTTAATACCCAAGGTGCAAAATTATACGGACTTAGTTTTTCATTTTTTTTCATTTTTATTTATTTTAATCAAAAAACCAAAACAAGTTAGTATTACTATCATAGCTAGAACTTTACTAGCCATTTCAATTATTTTAACACTAACGTCCATTAATCTAGTAATTCATCAATATTAAGGTTATAATCTTCACATAACTTTCTGATCTCATACATAACATCTTCCACACCTTGTTCGTGTGACAATTCTTTGTTATTTCTAAGTACAGAAGATGAATTTGTTACCTTTTTCTTAACATTATTTAATATTTCAAATAACACTATAGCCATATCAGTTGATTTAACAACTCTTAAATGAGCTTTCTTTGATTCTGGGTTATCTAAGTTGTATTCTATTATTACTTTCATTTTCTTTTGTTTTTTTCTATAAGGTTAATAATCTCTTTTAATTCTTTTAAATTATTAAATTCAACTTCAGGACTTGATTCCATTATACAAACAAACCAATTGTCATTAACTACTTCATCACTTGCTGGAGATATTAATGTAATATCATTAGTAAGATTATAATAATAATAATACCAATCTTTTTCTTCTGAATATTCTTTGTTAAATTTAAGCTCTAGTAAATCAGTCTGTTTCATTTTCTTTAGTGTTAGTGTTAGTTAAACCATTTTTTGCATTATCAACCATTTCTTGTTGTCTTTTTTCTGTAACAACATCAAACAATGCTCTTTTATATATACCATTAATGCGCTTAGCACCTGTTACTAATGAATCAGTAAAAAGAGTTCTAAGTTCATCTAATGATAATTTATTATATTCTTCTACTTTAGAAAAATAAGCATTGTTAATTGTCTGTATATCAGATTGTTTTAGTTTATTTCTCTGTTTTTTCATATTAATCCCATTCTTCTGCGTTAATATCTCTATTTTGTACTCCACATGTTATGGCTAATGCTACATCATGATGATAATTAATCATATTATTATCAATCATCATACAAGTATTACCACATAATGCATCATAAACCTTATCCATGTTTATGTTAGGTATTTTACTTGTTATATCTTTTATCTCAGCATCTGTGAGTCCATCTTCATATTTAGCTGGATAGTTGTCTACTAGTTTTTGTATTTCTTTTGGTGTCATATTAGTTTTTTTTAATATTTATATAATTTTTTATGACTACTTTCATCTAGTATGTCTTTTACGTTTAACCAAAATACATAATTTTCAAGTAGTTCTTCTTTATCTTTCTCTAAACATTCTAAATATCCCATTACTTCATTACAAATGTATTGAGATATGTTTTTAGCATTCATAGAGTTTTCTTCATGAGATAGTTCATTACACCATCTCATATATGCATCTGTGTATAGCTGTTGTGCTTTTTTTTTTGGTTTCATGTTAAATTTGTTTTAATTGTTTAAATATTTTCTTTAATACAACGCACAGAAAAGCCAACCTGCTTATAGTAGTTGGAACTAAATACATTGCTATTATTGCCGTGCCAATAGCAGTACCAAGCATTATCGGGATTTTCTTCTGATGAACTCCACCAGTAACAATGATCACCAATTTCTAAAAAATCTCCATCTTCGTAACGATAACCATTAAATTGAGGATTTATTTTTAAATCTAATAAATATATTTCTTTATTATCAGGTATTTTCCAACCTAATGGTGCTAATCCTCTAGGGTCATTAACGGCATACCAATTATATAATATACCTTTACTTTTGTCATTATCACAATAACAATATGCTCCTGTAGTTAATTCACGCCACTTTTCAGGGCTTTTTACTTCAGGTATAGCATCACCATTTCTATAAGTTATTACATCTAGATTTGTTATTGAGTAATCAGGTTGATAATATTTTTTTTTAAATGTTAAGCTTTCTTTTATATACCAAACACCATTTAATTCTATTCTATCCATATTAATTTGTTTTAAGTTAAATTTGTTTTGTGTTTACTTTGACAATATTGAAATTCATATAGATATTATTTAAATTATCTTTTTTACTTAATGAATTAAAATCATAAGTTCTTAATTGTAATTTAAATATACCTAAGAAATATACAATTTGATAAACTACATATTCTTTGTATTTTAATTCTAAATAATGCTTTTCATTTAAAATAAACTTATTTGTTTGTCTTATTATTTTCATATTGTTTTTGTTTTAAAATATATTTTTATTAAAGTACTCTTGTGGTGTTAAAGAAGATTTTTTTAACCTCCAATATACTGTGCTGTGTTTTAAATTTAAAAGTTTACAAAGCGTGTAAAGAGTGTAAGTTTCATTTTTGTAAACAATGTAAATATTATTTCTTCTATTTTCAGATTGTTCTTTAGATGAAGCCCAAGTACAATTATCTTTACAATAATCTTTATTATTATCTAATCTTTCAATACTACAAGCTTTAAAAGGTTTTTTACCCATATCTTTTACAAAATTCCAAAAAGATTCTTTCCACTCATTACACATTTTAATACCTCTAGCTCCATAATTATTGTAACCTGTAGCAGTTTTTTGGTAACACCTTTTTTTAATACCATCCCATGTTTGATACAAAGGATGTTTACTAGAATTACCTGTTGTACAAATTCTTGAACAAGATTGTATAGCTCCTCTTTTTACATCATAAGATTTTCTTATAATTTGCTTACCACATTCACATTGAAACAACCATTTTTCATTTCCTTCATAGTTTATAGCTGTAAGCTTGTTAAACTTTTGACTTGTTATGTCTATATATTTTCCTGCCATAATTATAATATTATAAGTAAAGGTAATAATAAAGTAAAACAATACCTAATTTTATTCCAATTTATTATTCTATTGTGTAAATTAATCCATTGTTTAATGTATTCAGCTTTAAGATTATGTTTATACCTAATATTCTTACCACCATATTGTGATATCTTATTTTCTTGAATATCTGTATTCCATAATAAAGACTCTCCTGTTATATTATTTGTTAAGTTATAATTATGTTTATTTTCATTATGTGTAAGGAATATAACTTCACACTTAACTTCATTTTGATAATCTACATAATTATCAACCATTTGAAATAAATATTCATAATCTTTTAACCAATTATCATAAACAACAACTGGACTAAAGTTTATATGAACTTCATAACCAGCATCTATAAATGCATCAATAGCTTTAATCCTATCAATTATTTTAGATGTATTAGGTTCTAACTCATCAGATATATTCTGTGGCATTAAACTAAACCTTATTCTAATTTTATCTTCAGGATTATAGTTTATTAAGTCCACATTAACATATTTAGTTGCAAATGAACCCATTGCTACAGGATGATTCTTAAAGAAATCAAATATTGTTTCCCATTCATGATATTTAGCATGCAATGCAAAGTCTTCATTACAAGATATATCATACGTTGTATAGTTATTATGAGTTTGATTAGGCTTATCTACTTCAGCAAACATACAATGATTATTAATTTCAGTTAATATATTCATAGTATTCTTTGCAATATCTAAACCTTGAGGTTTATGTCTTTTCATATAACAATAGCTACAATTATATAAACAACCATAACCAAAGCTTGGTGAAATAAAGTCTGTGCTTCTACCACTAGGCCTTATTATCATAGAGTTTCTGTTAATTTCTTTTATCAGTGTCATCATTATTTAGTTTATTTTTATTAAAATCTATTGTATAATTAAAACATAGTTTTATTTGATTACTATCATAATGTTTAATAGAACCATCAGATTCAAGGCTTACAACCCATATTGTATTATTATGAATACCATAATCCATTATAAACAAAGCTATGCCATCTCCATGAGGAGTTGTAACCCAAAGCATTTGCTGTAATTCGTGTATTAGTGTCATAATTTTAAATTGATATTGTTATATGTTGTCTTACGCCATTTATTAAATGTGAGCTAGAAAAACTAAGCCCAGATTTTTCTTTAATTTTAATAGTATTATTACTACATTCTATACAAATATCTTGACTACATCTTGATTTACTAAATTTTATACTATGCATATAGTTTGATCTACAGCATTTAACGCATGATTTTGGATTCATCTTTATTTGTTTTAAATTGTTAATAATTAATTAATTGAAGTATGTTTAGGAGTCGAACCTAAAATCTTATAATAAAAAAACCTACTAAATTATTATATTGTTTTACCATTTAAACTAACATACTTTTACTCATCTGCATTCAGTCAATTTTATTAATAATCAAATAATGAATAAAATGGAAACCAAACCTAACTGCTTGTCCTTTGAAAACAAGTTGTGATGCATTAGTAAAAGGTAGCCTTTTACAGCTACCCTTAATTTATTAGTTATTAGTTAAGCGCTTTTGCACTAACTTTCATTGCATTGTATGCTTTAATTTCTTCACCATTTGTGTGAGCAATTAAACTGTGTGTTTCACCTTCTACATCACTGTATTCAGTTTTACGGTAAATTGGTTTACCATTAAATGTACATACTGGAGAATTTTCATCACCACCTGCACGTTTAACTTTAAATCCAATACCTTCTGTTAAACTTTCAGTGATAATAATTTTACCACCAATTTCCATCCCTTCAATTAAGGATTTTTGAGCTTTTTCATAAGCTTCTAAAGATATTGATTTTAATGCAGATAATGTTTTAACGTTTATTACTGATGAACTAAAATTTAATATTTCTTGTTCAAAACGTAAGAAACCATATACTTTACCATCTTTACCTAAATTTTCATTAGCTGTGAAGATTTGACCATTAGCTGGATTTACTGTTAATTTTACTGTTGATGTCATAATTGTTTGTTTTAAATTGTTAATTGATTTTATTTGTTTAATTGTTTTAATCTATTTTAAGTCTACATTTAGACTTTAAACAATAAATATAACATTGCACTATTTAATATCTCAATGATATAGTGATTTATATTTATTGTTTAATTCTTTTATATACAAGCTGTTATATCTCCTAAATCTACATCTGGTTCAGTGCTTAAAAGATAAATTACAATTGTTTTCTTTTTAATTTTTTTAGTTATACTTAACTTAAACTTTTGTGTCTGATAATTAGGATGTGTTATATACATATTATAAACTTCATCAATATGAAACCATCCTGTGAAATCATTATTTAGTTTATGTTTTGATTTAACACCACTTGATGTTATCTTACCTATTTCAACTTGGTCAGTTTCAACATAATATCCATTTAAGTATATTTTAAATCTAATAGGAATTTCCTTTTTAGCTTTTTGAGCAAATGAATTGCTTATTGAAATTGACAATATTGCCAGTATTATTATTATTTTCTTCATAATCTTGTTATTATTAAGTTAATAATTACCATTATTGTTACAAGTATTAAACCAACTGTTAATTGGTCTACGTAATTTTTTAATCTTGATTTTAAATTGTTCATAATTGTTTTTTAATTGTTAATAATTGATTTAATAAATAGCAGTGACATAAATACTAAAAGTATAAATGACACTGCTGTTAATACTACTAATCCTGCAAATAGTATTTTTTCTTTTTTAGTTATTTCCATTAGGTATATGCAGATATATACCATTGTTGAACTTTTTCAAAATAAGGATGCTCAGTATAATCTGCATCTTCATTAGGGTGTACAAACTTATACCAATGTTGGTCATAAGCATCCCTAGTGTCATATTGAAATATGTCATTTTTTATTGTGTATTCTGATCTATGACCTAGTTCTAAGGACATTTGTATTTCATCTAAGAGATTTAATAATTGTTCATTTTCCATTTTAATTGTCTTTTAAATTGTTAATTAGTTAATAATGTATGTAATACTGCTTGTTCTGCAAGCAATCTTTGTATTAATTGATAATACAGGTTTTCATAATAGTCTACGTTTTTCATAATATACTTTTAAATTGTTTTTAAATTGTTTTTTTCTTTTGTTTCTATAAAAGATTGAAGATGGTCTCTTAGTTCTATTTGACCAAGTTCTTTTCCTATAGATAAATAATATTCTATAAGACCTTTTTTAGTTTGAGTGTCAATAATATTTCTTTTATTGACTACATTTATCTGCTTATCAAGCATCTTGATAATTTTTAATACTGTTTCTTTGCTTAATTTATTCATAATATACTTTTAAATTGGTTTTTAAATAAAAGAGCTTTTCACTCTACTGTAGGTTTCATGCTAAGCCAAGTTAATGGACAACCTATAAGTATTATTATTACTAAATTTGAACCCAAGAATATTTACGTTCTAGTTTTAATTTACTATGTTCTTTTAAGCATTTGCCTAATTCTTGACATACACTTATTGAATCATCATTAGCAATAGATTCATATGTTAGCATATATCCTTTTCTAGTTGCTAACACTTTTACTTCCATTGGTAATTTATCTAATATGAAATCATTGCCAACAATTAATTTAATTGTAGTGATTACATAGTCACCAATTGATACTGAGTTTATTCCAAATGGAATTTTTGTTTTTACGTTCATTTTATCAGGTTTTAATTTTATTTACATTTATTTAGGTAGTAAATTACACCTTATTATAATCCATCATATTCATCATTTAATTCTTGAAAATCATCAGCTATGTAATTATCATTAAATTCATTAGCCATATCACCTTTAAGTTCAAATGCTATTTGCTTTTTATGTTTGTTACTATTCTTCACAATCATTTTTAAGGTATTACGTAGGTGATTAATATCCATATCATCTATAGATATTAAATCACCATTACGCATTTTCCAATAGGTATTATTAAGACTCATTAGATTGATTTTTTAAATTTTCTTGTTCTAATAAAAACATTTTATATTGATATCTACAAGCATATAAAATATTATCTATAATATCTGTTTGCTCATTAGTATAACAATCTTTTTTAAAATCTTTAAACTTGTCTATTATCCAACCAAGTCTTTCAAATGAACTTTTTTCTATTGTATTTTTAATAGAATTATAAGATTGTTCACGTTGAACATCTTCTAAAAATAAATCATGTGCTATTTCCATTGTTTCGTTAGGAAAGTTAGCAATAATATTACGTTTTAAAATTAGTGTTTGTACACCATTTTCTTCAATATAGATTTCTTTTTCTCCTACTAAAGGATATTGATTTCTAATTGGGTTAATTAATTGAAAATATCTCATTTTGTTTTACATTTTTACAACTGTCGTTGCTTGTTATTTTATCTACACTCTTAGGTAGTAGATTACACCTTTAATTTGCAGTCATAGCAGGATTTGAACCACGCATCATCCTAACCCGAGTTAGAGCTTTACCATTAAGCTATATGACTGTTTGTATAGCCAGTGACTAGATAGACTAGTATATGGATGTCCCATACAAATTTATTTATTGTAAATTTAAATTTTCCCAATGAGCCCGACTAGTCACGGTCATCAACAAGCAGTTCTATTAGCTCCACATTAAATGTGTTTGAGGTCTTCCATCTTTTTTCATTGGACATTGTTATCACCTTATGCTAGTGCCTACACTTATATAATCTGTAGGTAATTATCCCTCTGCACTCAGTTGTAATAATAGGACTTGAACCTATGACCTCCACGGACGTAATTTAATACTAATCATGGTGTTCTCAGCAATGCTGAACTATATTACAACTGTCTACCCTTGGGAAGTAGAAATGGTGCATTAACCCAATGTATTTAGGGCAATACTATTTCTAGTATGCCCATTAATGAGGATTAGGACTCCCCAAGCTTTGCACCACTAATGGTTCATCCTGCTAATAGATGTTGTTGTGTTTTCATAAGACCGCAACTTTACATATTATGGTTGTCAAGCCACTGCAATTCTTTGTTAATATACTAACAATATCTCTTGCTAAAGGAGAATCTAGGTATACCTAGCATTGGTTAATTCGTATTTACTTGTATATTTAGCAAATATATAGTTGAACTATTCAACATAAATATTCCTTTGCACTCAGTTGTAATACTGTTGTTTTTGTTTCCTTGTATGCCTACAAAGCTCCTGTCAACAAGTATTATTGCTAATACAAAACTGCTCTTGAAGCAGAAATTATTAGTATTACAACTTTGTGCATTGGAATTAATACTAATCCTTTATTGTAGTTGTTTTACCTACATTAGCTCTAACCAGGATAAATAGACAGGCTTATATCTATTAGTATCAACTATTAATTAACAAGTTTTTGGATTTAAACCCAATACTCAACAGAGGTTATACAGTTGTCACTATTGTTTGTATAACTTATTGTCTCTTACTTGTTTATGCTTACTATTGGCCATAATATATTAAGAATACCCAAATTGGACCATTTGAATATAATAGGGTAATGTTTGGGTGAGAGGAGTGTATCTTCTCAAACCCAATACTACCAAGCATTTAGCATCATTAAGTGCAAACGGTCTACAATACTTCTGCTATATTTAAGTCAATTACGACGCCCAAATGGTTATAACTCATATTCCAGGCAGCTTAACAAGAAGCTCACGTTTACCTGGTTTAAATTGCATTAAATTGTAATAGCTGTTGTTTACTTAACATTTTATTGAGCTTACATTTATTCTATATTACAACTTTATGCAAATTCACGCTGAATGCACTGAATAGGCAGATGCTAGGTTGGGGTTTTACCCCCTAACACTACGCAAACACTAACCATTCCCAGGTCTCACCTGTGTTACGGTCCACACGCTTGTCTACAGTAACTGTATCAGCAGGTACATCAAACGTAGACTTAAGCTCAAGCCCATGCTTAATGCAGTCCACTTTGGCCCAGCCAGATACTGTTTGCGTAATCTTGCCAAACTCTATTTCAGCTGCAAGTATAGCGTGAGTCTTACTCTCGCTAATGTGATTAATTTTTACTAACATAATTAAGGTTTTGCAGCTTTGGTTTCCTGCAAAGATTAGTCAGGGTGGTGATGTGGGGGACCCTCGTCTTAACATCCACATAAAAAATTTTTAGAAGGGGGGGGGTCTAAAAAAATCTACAAAAAAATTTACAAAAAATTATATTTGGCTATAGACTAATAAGGGGGATATATTAGTTAGTTTATTGTTTGTATTAAAATAATGTGTAGATTTGCATCATGAGTAATGATGAATATGAACACAGAAGTTTTTTTGAAAAGAGTAAACATTTTAATGAAGATGAGGTTAGGGGTTACATGAATTTGGATGGTAAGAGGGTTGTATATTTAAAGGAGGGGGTAAAACGTAAGAGATATAATGACCATGCAGATCCAGAGAAAATGGAGCAGTTGAACCAGGAGATGATTAGTTATGAGAAGTGGACGTTATACTATCAGCTAATTATGGGTATAGATGATTTTTCAAACAATTAAACAAAATAAAGTAACATTTATTTGCATATATGGAAATAAACAGTTATATTTATATTATGGGAGTAGTTTTATCTACACCACCTCTGAAGGCAGAAATGTAAATAGGAGGTTAGAAGTTGGGTTAATAGGTTTAAATAAAACTGAAGTTGTCCCCAATATCCCAGCAAAGGACCTTTAAAGTGAGAAAGATAGATAACTGGTTCAATGGGTAAGAAGTATCCCCCTGCATTAACAGGATAAAGCAACCAGATAGTTAGAAATAACTAGGGCTAAAAACTAATCTATTATAATTACAAAGGTTAAAAACGCTTAGTAGTAATATTAAGTCAATCTTAGAAGGGGAAAGTCATGTCCTTTAAGTTAATGTGTTAGCTATAATAAATACACTCTAAAATGAAGAATTCCAAGATAAAGGTTAAATACTCTAAACTAGGCAGGGAGAATATCTGGGGTGTTGCCCATTGTGGTAACAACTTAATAGAACTTGACACTAGGTTAAAGGGGAAGAAGCATTTGGAGATACTGGCTCATGAGTCACTTCATATATTGCTTCCCAACTTATCAGAGGAAGAGATTGTAAGGTTAAGTGTTGTGCTAACTAAAACATTATGGTCTGAGGGCTATAGGAAAATAGACAATAGTACAGACATGCATTTACAGGATGGTAGTAAATAGATAATAATCCCTATTATATAATAAGTTTGTGTAATATAATAATTATTGTTATATTTGTAATGTGAATATATAAGCATTATGGAATACAACATACCAGTTAGTAAAAAAGATTATTATAAGGCAATATTGATGGTTTTGAATTTTAATTTAAACCTATCATCATTAGAACTAGATATCCTTTGCACAATGTTAAATAACAATATGCTAGAGGTTAATATAGATTCTAGGGAACATATTAGGAAGGTGCTTAATAAAGATAAGTTCATGACTAATAACTACATTAAGCGGTTAAGAAACAAAGGAATGTTATTAGACCACCCAGAGTTAAATAGGGTGTACTACATAAATCCAATTATTTTAAATATAATTAAAGACCGTAAGGTTAGTTTTGAATTCAAGCTAAATGACAGTAACTAATTATAAGATAAGTAATATAAAAAACTTTGAAGAGTTTCTAAACAAACTGTTTAATGGTTTAAAGTATTACCAGACAAGACATAAGAATTTTAAATTTAAGATTACTTATACAAAGGATAATATAGAACTTAAGACAATTAGATTTAATGAATCAGCTAATTGAGGATATATTATCAGAGATGAAACTCAAGCATGGGGTAACTAAGTTTGAGCTAGAGAAGATAATTGATTCTCAGTTTAAAGTATTACAGACTTCAATTCAGAATAAGGATTTAAGGCAAGTGTACTTTAAAGGATTAGGAAAGTTTAAACCAACAACATTTTTAATAGCACTAAAAGATGGGAGAGTTCATAAAAAAAACAAAAGAGATATTCCAGGGGTGGAAGAATCACATAACTGATAATGATGAAGTTAAAGATTTAGCTAATCATAGGATAAACATATGTAATGGTTGTTTTGTTATGGTTGATAAAACCTGTTCTAAATTAGTTTCTGAATCAGCAGTTAAAACATTTAAGTATAATGGTGAACTGAGGATTGAAGGACAAATTTATCCTGGTTGTGGTTGTCCATTAGTGGCTAAAACAAAATCACCTGATTCTTTATGTCCTTTAGGTAAGTGGTAAGATGAGGTTATATGAATTAGAGATAATCAGTAACGTTGTTTTAAATGGCAAGACTAAAAACAGCAATACTATTAAGAAGCTTTTTGATTTAGATAATATACAGGTAGAGGAGTTTGTTAATGAAAAGACAAACAAGCATGTTAAGAAATATTCTTTAATATATGAAAATAACATTTGCTATAAGGTTAATAAATCTTATGAAGACTTAAAAGACGTTATATTAAATAAATCAATACCTGTATTAGGATTTGCTGATAAGTTTAAAAGTAAACAAAGTATAAAAAAAGGGAAATGAAAGTAAAGTTAGATAAAAGCTTAGAAGAAAAAAACATTATAGAAAAATTTACAATAGATGGTAACTTTAAAATAGGTTCAGCTCTGTTAGAGTTAGAACGTGTAAATAAAGAGTTAAGATCTAGGATTGAAGGACTTGAGGAAGCTATGCAATTCTTTTCAGAATGGTATAACAAGACTCAGAGAGTAAACATACTAGTCCCAGAACATTTAGCTGGTGATACAACTAAATTAATAATATAATGGCTAAGAAACAAACAGAGGAAGTAAAAGTAACAGAAGTATTGTCAAATCCAAATAAAACAATTTCTATGAGTCTCTTAGAGTCTTATAGAAGAGTTTTATATCAAATAAAAATATTTTTTGATTCCATAGATTTTACTCAAATAGAAGAGATGGAGTTAAAGATTAAAACAGCCAAGTCTATCTTAGATGCAGGTAAAGTTTTAGGAGATAGCATTAGTTCTCTTGACGTCTTAGAAGAAAAAGTTAAGCGTGATGAGAAAGAGACTACAGTTAGAAAAGGAACTGCTGAAACAAGTTTATTTGAACAATAAGAATGGGATCTAATACACAGCATGTACCTCAAGTAGATAAGTTTGAACTTACTAGTGAATTTAGAGAAAGAGCAATCTACTTTAATAAGCACAAGATGTATACAGATTTACCTAAAGGTACTAGTCAGTATAAAGAGTTTTGGGAAGAGGAAGACTTTAGATGCAGACATGGATTTACAAATTCAGTAGGCATTAGAGTAACAGGTATTCATTATTTCTATTTAAACTACATTCAGATTAAAGCTGAAGACGTTGAAACTGGAAGAAAGAAAATGATGTTTCCTAGATTCCTAGATATTGATTATGACTACTTTCATTTAATAGATGTTTGTAGGATTAAGAAAAAAGGATTGATATTTTCTAAACCTAGAAGAACTGGATTTAGTTATAAGAATGCCGCACTAGTTGCACATGAGTATAATTTTTACAGGGATTCTAAATGTGTTATAGGAGCTTATTTAGATAGGTTATCAACTACCACTATGAATATGGTTCTTGATAATTTAAACTTCTTAAATGCTAATACTGAATGGAGAAAGCAAAGAAGTCCAGATACTAAAGATCATGTAAAGGCTAGATTTGAATCCCATGTAGATGGTGTTAAGGTTTGGAAAGGATATATGTCTGAGGTTACAAAATTAACTTTTAAAGACAACCCATTTGCATCTGTAGGATTAACTACAAGTGTTTTTGTATTTGAAGAAGCTGGTACTTTAATAAACTTAAAGGAAGCTTATGGAATGACAGAACCTTGTTGGAAAGATGGAGAGAATATGATTGGAATACCAATTATATTTGGTACAGGTGGAGATATGGAAGGTGGTACTGCAGACTTTGCTTATATGTTTAATAACCCTAAACAATACAATCTATTAGAGTTTAGTAATGTTTGGGAGGAAGGAAAAGAACAAGCTTTATGTGGTTGGTTTATACCAGCAACAAAAGGTAGGTTAGGTTCTTTTAAAAACACACCAATGGTAGATGAAGATGGTAACTCAGATGAGGCATTAGCTTTAGATTCTATCTTAAACTTAAGAGAAGCAAAGAAAACTGGACATGATCCTAAAGCATTACAAGATGCTATTACTCAGTATCCATTAACTCCAAGTGAATCTTTTTTAAGAAACTCTGGTACCATATTTGCTAGTTTTGAAATGCATGAATGGTTAGGTAAGATTGAAACAACTTCATCTATTAAAGAGAATAAGAAAAAGGTAGAGTTATATTTTGATATTAACAATGAGATTAAAGCAAGGTTAAATCCAGACTTGGTAGATGTGATAGATTATCCTTTACCAAAAGATAGGTTAAAAACTGGCTGTATTGTTCTTTGGGAAGACCCTGTTCCTAATCCACCTTATGGATTATACATTGCAGGTTGTGACCCATATGATCAAGATAAAGCAGAAACAAGTGAATCCTTGGGATCATTTTTTGTGTATAAAAGGTTTATGAGTAATGCTCAAACTTATGATCAGATTGTTGCAGAATTTACTGGAAGACCAGAAAGAGCTGATGATTTTTATGAGATATGCAGAAGAATGTGTATCTACTATAATGCTAAGTGCTTATATGAAAATCAATTAAAAGGCCTTAAAGGTTATTTTGAAATGAAGAACAGTTTACATTACTTATGTGAACAACCTCAGATTATTAAAGACATTGTAAGCAATTCTAAGGTAACAAGAGGATATGGCATTCACATGTCACAGCAAATAAAAGACCAATGTGAAATTTATTTAAAGCAATGGTTATATGAAGAGCGTGAAGATGTAGATGGAACAAAAATATTAAACTTACATACAATAAAATCCGTACCTTTGTTAAAAGAATTAATTTCTTATGATAGACAAAATAATACGGACAGGGTTATTGCTTTTATGTTGTGTATATTGCAATCTAAAGAAATGCATAAATTACACTTACGAGATTCAATGCCTAAAACATTACTTGAGATGGACTCCTTTTTTTCAAAGAAGCTATTTCAGAAAAACATACATAACAGAACACAATACTAACTTAATATAAAATAAAGTGGCTTTACCAGTACAAAAATTACCTTTTAGTAAAAAGGATGAAAGTTGGAAACAGGATACAATAAACTACTATGAGAGAATGTCTTATAGTTCTGTTGCATCTAATAGAACCACTAATTATAATAAGAAGATTAACTATGACTTATTCAACGGAAGGTTTAATAAAGCTGACTTAGAATATGTTTCAAATCCACTTGGATTAAAAGACAATGACTTCCCTGCTACATTACAACACTATGATATTATTTCTCCTTCTTTAAATTTATTAATTGGTGAAGAGACAAAGAGATCAGATAATTTTATTGTTGTTTCTGAAACTCCATTAGATATTAATAGAAAGCAAGAATCATTAAAGAAGAAGATTGTAGAGATGTTACAACAAAGGTTAATGGGGGAAATAGATCCTAGTACCATTGATCCAAACAATCCTCCTCCAACTCCTGAGCAAATAATTAAATATGAGAAACACAATATATCTGATTTAATTGAATCTCAAGCAAATAAGATATTAAAATATTTAAAGAAATCATTAAACACTAAAGAAACATTTAAGCGTGGATGGAAAGATGCTTTAATAGCAGGTGAAGAAATTTATTGGACTGGTGTAGCAAATGATGAGGTTTTGTTTAGACGTTGTAACCCATTAAACACTACAGTAATATTAGATGGTGATACAGAATACATTGATGACGCATTAGCTGTTATTGAGGTTAGGATGTTAGCACCAGCATCTATTATTGATGAGTTTGGTTCAGATTTAACTGCTGATCAAGTTGGTGAGATTGAAGAAATATCTAAAAGATTTACATCTAGTTATAACTTAGTAAACAATAACCCAACATTTAGTTTAGATAGAACTAATGGTGTTGTTGATACTGGTTTATCTAATTTCTCAACAATTAACACAACTGCTGGAGCATTTAATTCAGAGTTAATACGTGTAGTTAGAATAGAGTGGAAATCTTTTAAGAAATTATACCATTTAGAATATACTGATGAAAATGATTTACCTGTTGAACAAATAGTAGATGAATCTTTTAAGATTAGTATATTTAAACAAGTTTATGTAAATGCAAAAGTAGAAGAGTTTTGGATTAACGAAGCTTGGGAAGGAATAAAGATTGGAGATAGAATATATGTAAATGTTCAGCCTAAAGAGAACCAACGTAGAAGAATGGATAATCCATATTACTGCAAGTTAGGTTATACTGGTACTATTTACAATGCAACAAACAGTGTTTCTGTTTCTCTTTTAGATAGATTAAAACCATATCAATATCTTTACAACATTATATCTTATAGATTAGAATTAGCTTTTGCTAGTGATCAAGGTAGGATATTTTTAATGGACTTAGCACAAATACCTAGGTCTGAAGGAATGGATATTGAAAGATGGATGTATTATCTTAAAGCAATGAAGATAGCTTTTATTAACTCTCATGAAGAAGCTAGTAAAGGAAGTCAAACTGGTAAGATATCACACTTTAATCAATTCCAATCAATTGACTTAAGTTTATCTAACACCATTCAACAATACATTCAAACTTTAGATTATATTAAAAGTCAAGCTGCTTTTATTAGTGGTGTATCTCCTCAAAGATTAGGCGCTATACAAAATAGAGAACTTGTAGGTAATGTTGAACGTTCAGTAGAACAGTCTTCATTAGGCACAGAGTACTTGTTTGACTCTCATGATGAATGTAAGCGTAAAGTTTATGTGGGATTAATAGAGTGTGCTAAAATAGCCTTTAGAAAAGGTAAGAAGGTACAATTTGTTTTAGATGACATGGGTATTGAATTATTAAACATTGAAGAATCTCAATTAGACAATTCTGAGTTTAATGTTTATGTTACTGATTCATCAAAAGATCAAAGTGTATTACAAGCATTAAAGCAATTAGCTCAATCTGCATTACAAGCTGATAAAGCTGATTTAAGTACTATCATTAATAGTTTAGTTAATGACAGTCCTAAAGATATGATAAGAGCAATACAACAAGGTGAAGAGGCTAAATACAAACGTATGGCTGACTCTCAAAAACAACAACTTGACTCTCAAGAAAAAATGCAACAAATGCAACTTCAAGAGAAACAAGCTGATAGAGACCTTGAACAATATAAAACTGATACTTCTAATCAAACTAGAATTCAAGTTGCTGAGATTAATGCAATGAGAAGTATGACTGGTCCTAGTGATGTTAATGAGAACTTAATACCTGATGCTTCAGAAGTTGCTAATTTAGCTTTAAAAGAAAGAGATATATCATCTAAAGCATTTATGGAGCAAAGTAAGTTAATTCATGATAAACAAAAACATGACAAAGAACTTAGCATAAAAGAAAAAGAAATAAAGCTGAAAAGTGATATTGAAGATAAGAAGATTCAAGCCATTAAGATTCAAAATCAAAATCAAATAGAATTAGCTAATAAAAAAGCTAGTCTAGATAGAGATTTAATGAATAAAAAAATGGAAATAGAAAAATTAAAAATAAAATCATCTAACAATAAAAAATAAAAAAAATGGCATTACCAGCTTTTACAAATGTATCAAAAAACCCTTTTGCAACAAAAGAGTGTATTGATATTTTAAACTACAGAATAGAACAAGAAGAGTATTCTAGTAGACTTTACCACGCAATGTCTTTATGGTTAAATGATAATGGGTATATTCATGCTCATAAAGTTTGGCAGACAGATGCTGATGGAGAAATGGTTCATGCAGGTTGGGCTAAGACTTTCTTGTTAGATATGGGCGTTATGCCTAAAGTACCTTCATTAAAAGAACCACCTCAATCATTTGCAGGTCTTCCTGACATCATAAGAAAGTCATTTGATCATGAAGTAATGGTTACTAAGCAATGTAATGATTTAGCAGTTCAAGCCTTAAAACAAGGTAATCATTTGCTTTATCAACTTGCTATTAAATTCTTAAATGAACAACAAGAGGAGATGGGTAAAGTACAAACCTTAGTTGATCAATTAGAAACTTTTGGTACTGATAAGATAGCATTACGTCTATTTGATCATGAATTAAAAGAAAAGTAAAAAACAAATAGCCATAAGGGTAAAGATTTAATTTACTCTAAAGCTTGCAAAATATAACAATTATTATTATATTTAATACTATAACAACATGGGAAAAAGTAAAAACAACACAACAGACCTAATAGACAATCCTTTTGGGGCATTTAAAATACTAAAAGGAGAGTTTGCACCACCATCTGATGAAGATGATATTCAGGATGGTGAAGAGGGGATTCTTAAGGAAGAACCTAATGATTTAACTGAAACTTCTGAAACAGAAGAAGACCGTTTAAAGAAAGCTGACAAGGCACTTGAGAAGATAGCTGAAAGAACAGCTAAAAAGGCTAAAGGTGAAACAATTCAAAGCAGTCAATTCAAAGAAAGTAATTTTGAAGATGATTCTGATTATTCAGATGATTCAGATAATGAAGAGACCTCAGCTTTTAAAGAATTCACAAAGAACCTTTATCAAAAAGGAGTCCTTGATTTTGATGATTCAGATGAAGATTTTGAAGAATCAGAAGAAGGTATTGAAAAGCTAGTTAATAAAACTGTTGGAAACAGGATTACTAAATGGGTTAATGATTTACCTGCAGATTACTCTAAATTTTTAGAATTTGTTCAAAGTGGTGGTAAGCCTAAAGATTTTTTAAATGTTTATTATGGCAATCATTCATGGGAGTCATTTGATATTGAAGATGAAAACAAACAAGCATTAGCTGTTGAAGAGTCATTAAGATTAAGTGGTGAAGATGAAGATGAAATAAGAGATATGGTTGATGAATGGAGAGATAATGGTACTTTAGAAAAAAGAGCTAAATCTGCATTAGTTAAACTACAAAAAAATGAAGCTATTCAAAAGCAAGAGATTGTTGAAATTCAAAAACAACAAGCTGTTAAGCAAAAGGAAGCTCAAAAGCAATATTGGGATGGATTTAAAAATGACCTGTTTTCAAGAGAAAATATTAAAGGTTTTAAACTTACTCCAAAATTAAAAGAAAAGCTTTGGGACCATATGACAGCTATTGATAGAAGTACAGGTAAAACTGCATATCAAAACTCAATAGACAATAACAATGAAGCATCACTTTTATTTGCTTTACAATCAATGTTAGACTTTGACATCTCTAAATTAGAGAAACAAGTTGAGACTAAGGTTAGTAACAAATTTGGTAAAATGCTTAAAAATTACAGCAAGACAAGTAAGGAGAAAATCTCAGGAGGATCAACTTATGGAAATGAAGATGGAAGTAATCCATTTGCTGCTTTCAGAAAAATACAATAGATATTTATAAACTTAAAATATAACTTAAAATGCAATTAAATGACTTACAGATAAGTACTGGTAACTGGCACACAGGTTTAACTCAGGCATCTCACTTATCAAACTTTTTCTTAACTGAGCCAGCATTGGCTTCAGAAGTAATTGTTCGTGTGTATAACAAAATGAATGGCTACAAAAACGCTTTATCATTTTTAACTTCAGGAACTGGAAGAACCAAAGGATTAGACAATATTGTTTACCGTTGGCCTTTAATGGGAGATAGCCAAAAAGCTGTTCCTATTTCAGTAGCTCAATCAACTTATAATGATGGTGCTTCAACTCCTGGTATTGCTAATACAACTTTCCGCATTGGTTTACCTGAAAAATGGTTTAGCCTAGGTGACGTGTTAGTATTAGATGATAATAGCTACTCTGTTCGTGTAATGGAAGAGCCTTATTCTGATGGTACTGATTTTGTATACACTTTACAATTAGTAACAAAAGATCCTACTATGTATGTTCCTCAGTCTTTATTGGCTCAAGGAAAAGAATTATCAAAAGATTTCAACGTTGTTGAACATGATCATTCTCGTACTTCAGGAGATACAGTTTATGCTACACCATTTATGATGGAGAATTACATGACTACATTTCGTAAAATGTATTCTGTTTCAGGTGCTGCACAAGCAAAAGTATTAAAAATTGGAATGATGAATCCAACTGGCAAAGAAGTTTCTTATACTTGGGTGAAATACGCTGAGTGGGAATTTTGGGCTCAATGGATGGATGAAATGGAAATTGCTTATATCTATGGTAAGGGTAACGTTAATAAAAACGGTACTACTTCTATGAAAGGTACTTCTGGTAATCCTATCTTTACTGGTGCTGGTTTAGAAGAGCAAATTGCTCCAGCTAACAAGCGTAAGTATACAAACTTAACTGAACAAGTTCTTCGTGACTTTATGGATGATTTATCATACAATGGTACTGAAGATGGACCTCGTGAATACGTTGCACTTTGTGGACGTCAATTTATGAACTTGTTTGACCAAGCTATGAAAAAATCAATGTCTAACTACACTTTAGTAGATAGCAAATTCATTACTGGTACAGGTCAAGAATTAGCTTTAGGTGGTCAGTTCAAAACTTATGTAGGTTTGAATGGTGATAAAATTACACTTAAAGAATGTCCTTTATATAACTCTGTAGTACGTAACCGTACTTTACATCCACAAACTGGTAAACCAGCTGAATCATACAAAGCTACTTTCTTAAACTTTAAGATGAATAGCAATGGTGAGTCTAACGTTATGAAAGTATACCACAATGGTCGTGAAATGGCTTCAACTTATATTGAAGGATTAGCTTCTCCATATGGTATGAAGAAAAACGGTACTTCATCTAGCCCAGTAGATGGTTATGAATTCCACGTATTAAGTGAGTGTGGTATCATGTTGAAAGATCCAACTGATGCAGGTCAATTCATCTTAGACGTAGAATCTATTTCTTAAAAATTCAAAGGCTTTAAAAGGTGTGCCTCCAATACACCTTTTATTTTTTTTTAAAAAGGTAAAAGTAATTTAAAAAACAAACAACAAACAAAAAATCATATGAAATTTGAAGGACCAGAATTAATAAAGATTAAAAGAAATCCTAAAGTAGGATATTTTGGATTAGTATCTTATCCAAAGTCAGTAACAGTATTAACTTGCCAGTTGGGTGCAAAGGGTGGATTTAATACAGGAATAACTGAAGATGAAGAAAGATATTTTGAAAAAGCACTAGATTTAAAACCCAATGAGCTAACAAAACATAGCAAATGGTGGGGAGAAATTTTTAACGTTGAACATCCTTTTAGATTGTTTAATGATAAAAAAACTGAGATTGTATTGGATAATCCATTAAATCAGTTAAAATATAAAGTGCTTTTAGCTCACACAGATGTGGCTAATTCAGAAATAGGAAGAAGTAAACCAGGCATATTGTTCTACATTGATGATGAAGAATTAAAAGCTAAGGAAGAACTTAAGACCTTAAACTTTGAACTAGAAGGAATGAAACTAATCTTATCTTTAACAGGAGAAGAGAAAAAAGGAGCTCTACGTTTATTTGGTAAATCAGGTCTTGACTTAATGAGTGATGATGTTGCATCAGCACATTTAATGCAAGAAATGAAGAAAAACCCAAAAACCTTTTTTGATATCATAACTGATAAAGAAATTAAAGGTAAAATGTTTGTTCAAGAATTGGTTGAAAGGAAGTTAATAAAACGCTCAGGTAATTACTACGTTCATGGTGATGACACTATTGCAAATAGTACTGAAGAATGTGTACAGTTTTTTAACAACCCTAAGAATCAATCTGTTAAACTATCATTAGAAGGTAAATTAAAGAAATCTAAAAAAACAGAATAAATTGACTATAAGTGAAGCACATAGAGCATTTAGATTTGGTTTAGACAAGATGGATGGTTTAAATGCACCAAACTTCTTGCCTGAAGAAATCGACTTGCTTTTAAATCAAGCTCAAGAAAGGTTTATTAAACAGCGTTATGATAACACTAATATTAAAAGAACTGGTTTTGAGCAAGATGAAAAAAGGACTGAAGATTTAAAAGAGATACTAGAAAGCAAGATTCTTTCACCTTCTACAACAATTTCAAGTGGTAGAACTGCAATTAATTCTGCGTTTTTTACACTTCCTTCTGATAATTGGTTTATAATTTGGGAAAAAGCATATATAAATTGTGCAACTTGTAATACAACATTTACAATTTCAACTTAATTAATATGCCAACTTATACTTATACTAAAGACAAGTCTGTTATTGGAGAAGGAGAAACTGTAACTTATTCAGTAGTAACTACTGATTTTGGAACTGGAACATTATATTGGACTAATTCTGGAACAACTGTAGCTGCTGATTTTTCAGATAACTTAAATAGTGGTTCTATAGCAATTACAAATAATACTGGAACATTAACAAGAACTGCTGCTGTAGATTTGTTTTCTGATACTGGTGAAACACTTATAGTTCAATTAAGGACAGTAAGTACTTCTGGAACAATTGTTTTTGAAGGTTCAACAGTTATAGTTAATGACTATATAACAATAAATGGAATTGAAGTTGAGGTTAGGCCAGCAACACATATGCAACTTGAACTGATTAAAAATGATCCATTTAAAGGGCCAGACAAAACAAAAGTTCTTAGATTGTTATATAAAAATTATGTAGAGATTATTCCAGCAAGTGATTGTACAGTTTTAAAATATGTTTATAGATACATTAGAACTCCAACACCAGTTTCTTTATCAGGTAATGTGACATTCTCACTATCACAACATACTCATCAGGAAATAGTAGATGAAGCTATTAAGATAGCATTAGAAGGAATAGAAGGAAAACGTAATCAAACATTTACACCAATAATAGATAATCAAAAAGAATAACTAAAAAAAAATTTAAAAAAATGGCTAAAATAAGCAATATTAAACCAGCATACTTCTTAGGAACTATGATAACCAACCCTAAAGTCTTGGGTGGTAAGGTTGCAGATATGATAACTGCAATGACAGAAAAAAAGACTGTTACTCAATTAACATCAATAAGCACAGGTGTTAGTTTAAATGCACAATCAGGTGTTGTTACAACATTTGCTTTAACTACAGCTGCTAGTACAGATTGTGGTTCATTTACAGTAACTAATAACAAATGTTTTTCTAATTCAGTAGTTATAGTAACTGTTGGTAATTCTGGAACAGGTTGTCCAGTAGCAACAATTACATCAACTTCTAATGGTTCATTTGTAGTAAAATTAAGAAATGTTCATACAGCAACAGCTCTTAATAGTGCATTAACAGTAAATTTTCAAATAATATAAATATTAATTTTAAACTTAAAAAATAATGAATAATTTAAACAGAGTACAAAGCATTTTTATTGGTGATGGTACAGGGTTACCAGCTGATAATGCTACAATTTCTTCAGTAACTTCAGGCATCGTTGGTGTTTATGGAGCTGATATGACTGCATTGAATCCTGCTGGAGGAGATACAATCACAACACAACCTGCAATTTATATTGTAGAAGGCAAAACTGATTCTTCAGGAACTAGTTATGTAAAGCGTTCAAGTAAAATTGATGGAGCTTCAGTTATTTCTTATCAAGCAGATTCTTATTCTCCAGCTAAACGTGAAGTTTGGGCTTTAGGATACAGTCGTTCTGCAGCAACAGGAACTATTGAAGTTAATCCTGATACTACTTACAACTACACAATCCGTTTTAAGAATGATAAATTTATCTATTCTGAGCGTCCAGAAGTATTAAATGTATCTTTTACATCTTCAACTACTGCAACTCAATTATCTATTGCAACTCAAGTTGCTAGTTCAATTAACAATAGTTCTTTTAAAAAGAATGTTATTGCTGTTGTTGTTGGTGATGGAAATTTAGCTTATGGATTAAATGGTGCAAGTAACTATGGTGTTGAAATTACATCTAAAGATGTTGAACAATTTATCAATACTACTTATACCTTAAACCAAGTTTATTTTGCAGTATTTGTAAATGATGCTACTGGTTTTGGAACTACAACTACTTGTACTCAAATACAAGCATTTGCTTATGGAACTGGTACTTACAATCAAGTTTATTCTTTAGAGAATAAGTGTTTTGGAACTGAAGGAGTTATGAACAGACGTCAATGGCCTATTCCAGTTCTTGATTATTCAAGTACTTCTGCGCTTGTATCAAGTTTAGCAATTACTCCAACTGTTGCAGGAACTGCAGGTGAAGACAAAGTTACTTTTAGTGCTACTGTTGCTGCAATTGTTCGTGCAGGAGAAAAAGTGGAATTAGGTGGTATTAATTATGAAATTAAATATTTTATAAGTGCTACTGTAGCTATTTTAACTAGTGTAATTACTGGTTCAACAATGACTACTTCTGCTGCAAAAGTTCGTTATAAGTATGATACTATAACTATTGAATTTAATGATGCTATTAACACTCCAACAGGAGTTGTTGCTGTAGCTAATAAATCAGTAACTATAGCTGTACCTGCAATTAATGCTGCTGGAGCATACAATTCACTCTCCACTGCTGGCACAAATCTAAAGGCTGTTCTTGATGGTTGGATGACAACTACTCCAAGAGCCTTTGCCAACATTTCTATATAATACTTTTACCCTTTGTTGTTTATCCCAGGCCGTTTTATTTATATATCTCGGCTTGGGATTTTTTTAAATCAAACTAAATATGGCATTAAGACCCACAATACAACTCTGCTTAACAGCAAATTGTTCTACACTATCATTTACTGAAACAACTGGTGTGTATAATGCAACAACAAACCCTTATGGGTATGGTGCTCCTAATATAACTATAGCTAATGCTGTTAGTGGTTCTTTAGTTATAACTGCACCAGATTTAACTACCTATACAATCTCAATACCCCCTAGTGACAATCCAGACTTATCAACAACAATAGTTTTAGCTACTCTTGGTGGAAGAACTTCTGTAGAAGATGGTTTTTGGAACTTTGAATACACTATAACTGATGTATACACAACTCAATATGTAGTTGAACAAGGTTACTATTTTTATTGCCAATCAGAATGTTGTGTTGCTAAACTATTAACTAAAATAGATTTAGATGACTGCATGTGCAATAAACAAAATACAAAAAATTTAGATGATTATACTAAGGCTAAAACCCTTTTACAATCTTTAAAAAATGCTGCTTCATGTTTAAATAATACAAATTATTTAAAAGCAAAAGCTTTATTAGAAAAAATATGCAGAAATTCTAATTGTAAAACTTGCAATTAAATTAAAAATAAACTATATTAATATATAATAAAATGTGTGTAAATTGTAATGATAATGTAAACGCAGTAGTTGTTTATTCTGGCCCTGCAGGACCTCAAGGTGTTGCTGGGTTAAATGCTAGTATGACTGCAGCTAGCGTTACTTCTAATACAATAGCTTCACTTGGATCAATAACATTTGCATTAACACCAAATTTATTAAATTTAGGGTGGACTGTTTTAACAAGAATACGTGTTTCAGCAATAGGTAATGTTGCTTATATGGAGGGTTTAATAACTGCAGTTAGTTCTAGCAGTGTAACAATTACTTCAGATTATTCTTTTGGAAGTGGAACATTTGCATCTTGGACATTATCTATTACTGGAGCAACAGGAATTAATGGTACAAATGGTACAAATGGAACTAATGGAACAAATGGAACTAATGGAACAGCAGGTGTAAATGCATTTACAAAAACATCAGTAATTGCTGCTGGTCCAGTTAATGAATACATAATAACAGTATCAACATCTACTTTGTGGATGTCTGTTGGTCAAGTTCTTTACATTGAAAATTGTGGTTATTTTCAAGTTCTTTCATTTAGTCCAACAGCTATAGTACAAGTATTAGACTTGTTATATCCTGGAAATAATCCTGGAAACTTAGTCCCAAATTTAAATATAAGTCCTGGAGGTATTTCTGGATTAGGTCAAACTACTGGAACATATTCTCCAGTACTTACTGATGCTGTTCCTACTGTAATTTCTTCAACAAATACTGGTTTTTTTATTGAAACAGGGAAATTAGTTCATGTAGAGATAAATGTAGATTTTCCTGCTAGTGGATTTGGAAATGGAACTATTTACAGTTTAACATTACCATCTGGTAAAAATCCTGCAAGATCTAATCAATATATTTGTGGTAGTATTTATAATGGAACACTTGGTGATTATTATACATTAAAAGCTAGATTAATAGCAGCTACTAATAAATTTGAATTATATACTATAAGGCAAACCACAACAACAGACCTTGCTATTAATTCAACATCTCCATTTACAGTAGATACAAATACAGTTCTTTATTTATCATTTACTTATGAACAAGTATAGTAATGACTCAAACAGAATTAACAACAAATATATATAAGTTTATGTGCTGTTCTGGTAATATGGCTGAAGAAGTAGCTACATTATTAGTATCTGGTGATAAATCTTGTAAAACAAAAATAGATAATATATTATTAATAAATGATTATATAGACCAATTAGTTAAATATGATTTAACAGTTGATGCTAATAATTGTTTGACTGCTAATGAGTTTGATTTAATTTATAATAATGCATCTGTGTTATGTAAATTATGTGACTGTTAGTATTAAAAATTTAAAAAAATGGTAAGATCAGATCAAAGCAAAAGTTATTTATCGGAACTAGTCAGTTTAAGCAAACGTAATCTAGTAGCAATTGGTTATCAACAAATAACCATTACTGGTTCAGTATCTAGTTTCACAGTACCAGCAGATGCTAAATATGCACTATGTGTACTTGAATCAACTGCAACAGGTATTGCTGTTAGATATTTAGAATTAGGTGGTTTAACTTTGCCTACAACAACTACAGGCCTACCTAGGTCTACTGGAGACTCATTTGATATTCAAGGAGCTCAAAATTTAACAAACTTTAGAGCAACTCAAGCTCAAGCAGGAACACATGTTTTGAATGTAGTTTATTACAAATAAAAATAAAATGGGTAAATTAATAAAACGTCCAGTTAAAAGCCAAATACTTGGTAGTAGTTCTTTTTTAAAAACAAGAAGTAACAACCCATTTGGCTTTAAAACAACGTCTGATATTTTTGCACCTCCTTTAGGTTCAACAATTTATACAGTTGCAACAGGAGGAGTTATTACCCAAGTTGGTGATTATAAGGTTCATACCTTTAATTCAAGTGCTAACTTTGTAGTTTCTACTTTAGGAACTGACAATACTGTAGAATATTTGGTAGTAGCTGGTGGAGGTGGAGGTGGGATTTTAATTTCTGCTGGTGGTGGAGCTGGTGGGTTATTAACAGCAACAGGATTATCAATATCAGTTCAATCTTATCCAGTAGTAATAGGCAGTGGCGGTGGTGGTTCTACAGTAAGAACTTCTCGTGGAGCAAGTGGTGTTAATTCATCATTTAATGCAATAGTATCAACGGGTGGCGGTGGCGGTGGAAGTGATAATGATGGTTTTTATAATGCGGCAATAGTAGTTGGAGCAAATGGTGGAAGTGGCGGTGGAAATTCTTATCCAGGTCAAATTGCAGTTGGAGGCCTTGGAATTGTAGGTCAAGGAAGAAATGGTGGTGGAACAAGTAGTGGTTCAGTTGCTGGTGGTGGTGGTGGAGCTGGTGCTATTGGAGCTAATGGTGTTGGTTCTATTAGTGGAACTGGAGGTATTGGTTTACAAAATTCAATAACAGGAACAACTACATATTATGCTGGTGGCGGTGGCGGTGGTTCTTACGCAGGAACAGCTGGAGTTGGCGGTACTGGAGGCGGTGGCAATGGAACTAATAATGCTTCTGCTGGACTTCCTGGAACTGTTAATACTGGTGGTGGTGGTGGTGGAAGTGGGTATAATGGTGGGTTTGCAAAAGGTGGTAATGGTGGAAGTGGAATAGTAATAATAAAATATAAATCTCCAGCTGGTCCTTATTCAGTAAATGCACAAGCATATTTTACTCAAGTAACTGCTAATGGTGGAAGTTTAACAGAAAGTGAAAAAGTTAATATCAATACTTTTATTGGTGCTTTAGGAACTGACTTTGCTGAGTTTGATAGATTGTGGATTCATGGATTAAGTGATTCAGTTGCTGCAAGAACAAGTTTAGTAAACCCAACAAGTACAATGATTACAGCGGTTAATTCTCCTACGTTTACAGCAAGTCAAGGTTATACAGGAAATGATGTTAATTCTTATCTTGAATCTAATTTTAACCCATCAATAGGAACTAATAAATACACAAGAAATTCATGTAGTTTTGGAGTTTATTCTTTAACTAATACAAATGAATTGGCTATTGATATTGGATTATATGATGGTAATTTTTCTCAATTAAGATTAAGAGAAGGCGGTTTGGCTTATGTAAGTATAAATGATGCTGGTGCAACACAATCTATTACTAATGCATCTTCAACTTCTTTATTTTCAGCGGTTAGAACTTCTTCAACTACAAATAATATTTATAGAGCTGGTTCTTTGCTTAGTAATTATACTGTAGCAAGTTCAGGGTTGCCTAATATTAGTTTTTATATGTTAGCAAGACATAATAATTATGGTGGAGGGTCTTCTGATTTTTCATCAAGAAAAATTAGTGCTTCTTTTATAGGTAGTGGAATAATAAATCAAGCTAATTTTTATACAGCAATTCAAACATTAGGAACTTCAATAGGGTGGGCAGTTTAATTATGAATACATTTTATAAAATATCAAAATTAGATGCTAACAAGGTTAGCAGTTTTGAGTATGAAGTAGGTTATGAATTTAATCCATTTTGTTCTGAACAAGTTGATGGAACTTATTTAGTTAGCGTTGATTTAGTTGAACAATTAAAAGATAACGAAAATATTAAAAAAGTTGATTGGATTCAATTAGAAATAATTGATAAAACACAAATAAATACTAAAGAAACTTCAATTTAAGCATGGCAAATTTTGCACTTATAAAAGAAAGCATTGTGATAGCTGTAATAGTTATTGATAATGAAAAATTACTCTCTAATGGAGTTGAAGTTGAACAATTAGGTATTGACTTTATAGATTCTTTAAATATTAAAAGTATTTATGATTATGATACTATAAGACAAACATCTTATAATTCTAACTTTAGAAATACTTATGCTGGAATAGGATTTACTTATGATAGTGTAAATGATGTTTTTATTTCGCCTAAGCCATACGAAGATTGGATTTTAGTAGATTTTAAATGGACAGCACCAATACCTTATCCAAATGATGGTAATCATTATATTTGGAAAGATGGTGACTGGGAAGAAATTATTACAGGAGCCTTAAACTAATAATGAATTTTAATACAAGTATAACTGACATATTACAACTTCACAGAAGTATACTTACAGATTTACAAAAAAGATTAGGTAGTTCACAAGGTTCAATAACATTAACAACATCAGGAACAAGTGGTGCATCAACTCTTATTGGTAACTCTTTAAATATACCAGTGTATTCTGGTGGTGGAACTACCTCATGGGGTTCAATTACTGGAACATTAACAAGTCAAACAGACTTAAATACTGCATTACTAGCTAAAGTAACTGGCAATGCATCAATTACAGGAGCAACTAAAACTAAGATTACTTATGACTCAAAAGGTCTAGTAACTTCAGGTGCAGATGCAACTACTGCTGATATAGCAGATAGCTTAAATAAGCGTTATGTAACTGATGCACAACAAACTATTATTGGTAACACAAGTGGTACTAATACTGGAGATAATGCAACTAACTCACAATATAGTGGTTTAGCTGCTAGTAAACAAGATACATTAGTTTCAGGTACTAATATTAAGACTATTAATTCAACTACTTTATTAGGTAGTGGAAATATAACAACTGGTAGTGTAACAAGTGTAGGGGTATCAATGCCAACTGCTTTTACAGTTACTAATAGTCCTATAACAGGTTCAGGTACTATTGCAATAACAGGTGCTGGAACTACTTTAGAATACATTAGAGGTGATGGTACTTTATCAACATTTCCTTCATTAACTGGATATGTTCCTTATACTGGAGCAGTAGCAAATGTTAATTTAGGTGAATTTGGTCTTATTTCAGGGCAAATTACTTTTGACCAAACACCAACTGGAACTGCTGGAGTAGGTGTAATGAGATGGAATGATACTGATGGAACAGTTGATTTAGGATTAAAAGGTGGAAATGTTACTTTACAAATTGGTCAAGAACAACTTGTAAGAGTTGTTAATAAAACAGCTACTAATATAACATTATTAGAATCAAATTATCAAGCAGTTAGATTAACAGGAGTACAAGGTCAAAGATTAAAAGTTGATTTAGCATTATCTACAACAGATGGATTAAGTGCTGAAACAATAGGTTTAGTTACTGAAACAATAGCAAATAATCAAGAAGGATTTGTAACCACAAGTGGATTAGTTAGAGGTATTAATACAACTGGAAGTTTACAAAGTGAAGCTTGGGCAGATGGAGACATTTTATATTTGTCACCAGCAGTTGCTGGTAGAATAACAAAAGTAAAACCAAGTGCACCAAATCATTTAGTTATTATTGGTTATGTTGTTCATGCTCATATAACACAAGGAACTATATTTGTTAAAGTAGATAATGGTTATGAGTTATCAGAATTACATGATGTATATGCGCCAACTCCATTAAATAACGATGGAATATTTTGGAATACTGCAAATGATAGATATCAAAATAATACAATAGCAGGAGCGCTTGGGTATACACCATATAATGCAACTAATCCATCTGGTTATACAAATAATACAGGAACTGTTACATCAGTTTCTGGGACTGGAACTATAAGTGGTCTTACTTTAACAGGAACTGTTACTAATAGTGGTTCATTAACTTTAGGTGGAACATTAAGTTTAACATCTTTAAATGTAACTACAGCTTTAGGATATACACCATATAATGCTACAAATCCTAATGGGTATACAACTAATGTTGGAACTGTAACTAGTGTAGCAACAGGAACAGGATTAACTGGTGGTACTATAACAGGCTCAGGAACAATAAGTTTCTCAACAGCAGCAGTAGGTACTTGGGCAGCAACTCCATCTTCAGCTAATTTAGCTTCTGCAATGACTGATGAAACTGGAAGTGGAAGTTTAGTTTTTGGTACATCACCAACATTTACTAATTCAATAACTGTAAATGGGTCTACAATTTCTGGTTACAATACTACTCCTTTAGAAGGAGCAATTAAAGATGGTGTAACAAGTATATTAGGAGATTTAAGCACTTGGACTACTGGTTGTTATCAAGGAAATGTTTTATATTCTGAAACTTCTTCTACAACAATAACATTTGGTCAATTGTGTTATAGAACAAATGTAGGTCAATGGGGTTTAGCAGACGCAACTTCATTTGCTGCAGCAGCATATTACATGTTAGGTATTTGTCTTAAAACAACAACAGGACCATCTCAACCAACTTCTATTTTAATTAATGGGTTTGTTGAAAGTACATATGTTGCTGATTTTAAAGTAGGTGAGCCTCAATATATGACAACAACTGCTGGTAGTATGAGTAAATCAGCACCAGCATCATCAGGTAATATAGTTAGAATAATAGGAAATACTTTTTGGACAACAGCATTACAAACAAATGCAAAATGTATTTTACATTTTAATCCAGATAAAACTTGGATAGAATTAACATAAGTTATGAAAATTAACGGAGTAGATACAACAAGTATTTCTAAATTAAATGGCACATCATTGTCTTTAATTTCAAAATTTGGAGGAGTTAGTTTACCAGCAGGAGCTTCTTATATTGTTGCAACTGGAGGTACATTAACTCAAGTTGGAAATTATAAGATAAGAACATTTACTTCTACTGGTAGTTTTGTTGTAACTCAATTAGCATCATCAGCACCAAACAATGTAATAAAAATATTAGTTGTTGGTGCAGGTGGAGGAGGAGGAGGACAATATGTAGGAGGAGGCGGAGGCGCAGGAGGATTAATAGAAAACACAAGTTATTCTTTATCTAGTGGTGCAACAACATATGCTGTAGTAATTGGTTCAGGAGGAGTAGGAAGTAATAATTATTTAGTTTCTGGTACAAATGGAGCAAACTCATCATTTGATTCTAATGTTTCAGTAGGTGGAGGTGGAGGAGCAAGTCATGGTTCTTTAGCACTTACTGGGGGATCAGGAGGAGGAGGTTGTGGTGTAACAGTAGGTCCAGCAGCAAATGAATTAGGTGAATCGGGAACAGCAGGACAAGGTAACTCTGGAGGCAATGGTTCAGGTTCAGGTCCATATTATGGAGCAGGTGGAGGAGGAGGATTTTCATCATCTGGAGGAACTGGCACAGGAACAAATGGAGGAAATGGTGGTAGTGGAGTATTATCAGCAATAGATAGTAATTATTATAGTGGTGGAGGAGGTGGTTCAGTTTATACTACTTCTGGCACAGCAGGTACTGGAGGAATTGGTGGAGGTGGAGATGGAGGATTAGGGGGAGATGGAGTTTCTGGAACTGTAAACACTGGAGGGGGTGGAGGAGGAGCAGAAAGAAATGGTGCTGGAACTGGAGGTAACGGAGGTAGTGGAATAATTGTTATAGCATATTATAGTCCATAACAAAAAAATCCATATATTTGCATAAATTTTAAAACAAAATAACATGAAAAAAGTAAAAGAAGCAACTCAAAACTTGGAGATATTGATACACAATTCTCCATTAACAACAGCTCAACGTAATACATTAGTCGATGGATTAAAGTTATTATTTGAAGCTGCAATCAAATCAGCTCCTGTAGATGAAGAAGAAGTTCCTAGTGAACTAACTGCTACAGAAGAGGTTTAGTTTTAAATTAAGAATTATAATAATTAAAGCATATTAGGTATTGTCAGGCATTAGCCAAAGTTAAAATAATAATAACAAGAAAAAAGACAAACTATTATGCTTTAATTTAAAATTTATCTACACTATTAGTGTTAAAATTTTAAAACATTTACTATGGAAATCAAAGAACATTTTTTATCACCAAAGCAATATTTTGCTGGCCCAACTAAAAAAGAATGGGTTTTTTTACATCATACTGCTGGATGGGATAATCCTATTCAAACTATTGATATATGGAATAGAGATACTCAAGGTCAAATAGCAACTGAGTTTGTTTTAGGTGGACCTAGTATTAAAAACAAAGAACATGTTTGGGATGGTGTTATGGTTCAAGCATTTCCTACTGGTGGTTATGCATGGCATTTAGGAACTGGTAATAATTCAATGCACAAGAATTCTGTTGGAATTGAAGTGTGTAATTTTGGACAAGTTGTTAATGGATTAAACTATGTAAAGGTACCTGTACCTGCAGATCAAATAGTTAAATTAGATAAGCCATTTAGAGGTCATCAGTTTTTTCATAAGTATAGTGATAAACAAATTAAAGTTTTAAAAGAATGGATTTTGTTTATTGCAAAGCGTGATTCAATAGATGTTACTAAAGGACTTGTTGAATTAATTAAAACAAAAGGTGCTCATGCTGCTTTTGATTTTTTTGACTTAGCATATTGTGCTTCTCATAAAGGATTATGGACACACACTAATGTTAGAAAAGATAAGATAGACATGTTCCCTCAAAAAGAATTAGTAGAAATGTTATTAAGTTTATAAATATTTTAAAACATAAATAATGAAAAAATATACAATAGAAGAATTAAAATCTCAATTTTTATTAAATAAACACACTTGGTTTACTGACATTAATTTTGTTGGTATCCGTTCAACTGCTAATTTACCTAATCAATTTGATGATTTATTTGGAATCATAGATAAAGACACAATAGAATGGTTTACTTGTACTACAAATGCAGGTACTCATTGGTTAAAAAACTTGTTAAACTCAAAAGGAACAGCTTTATTAAAGCCAGCTCAATATCTTAATACTTGGAAGATAGGAATGCACCAAGGTAAGTATGAAGCATTTTGTCAAGTAAAACCAGTAACTGTTTATAGAGATAAAAACTTTAATGATAAAGCAGAAGAAAGTTTAGTAACTGATACAGGGTTGTTTGGAATAAATATACATAGAGCTAGTGAAAAAAGCATATCAAGTATAGTAGACAAATGGAGCGCTGGTTGTCAAGTATTAAATAATCCTATTGACTTTAGTAAAGTTTTAGCAGCTGCCAAAAAATCAAAGAAGCCAGCATTTACTTACACACTATTAAAAGAATTCTAAATGGACCAAATTTCTATTATTGGCATAGTAGTAGCCTTAATAGGTGTACTAAAAGGCAAAGATGTTTGGGAATACTTTAAGAGTAGAAATGAATTAAAAGCATCTGGGAATAACAAGGTTATATCTATTTATGAAGATCAGATTAATGAACTGAAGAAAAGAATAGAAGTCTTAGAACAAAGGATTGAAATGTTAATTGAAAAGTTACAAAGTAAAATCACTAAAAGTAGAGGTAAAAAAAATGAATAATTTTAAAAATAATTACAATGAAAAATTTTATAAAACAAATATTACAAGATGAAACAGGATCAGTATCCAGCAAAAGAGTATGTGGTCTTATTTGCACTATTATGCTTTGTGCTACTCTTTTTGCTAATCAATTTACTCCAGAGCATATAAAACCATCTGACGTTTTAGTTGAGTGTGTTACAGCATTAGCATTTGGTTGTTTAGGTCTAACTACTATTGATAAATTTAGTTTAAAAAGCAAAAGTACTGATGAAAAAGAATAGCGCAGAAACAGCCAAAGTTGTTTTTGGTAAAAGAAGAGTTGGTAAAGCTCAAAAGTCATTAAGTCCAAAACAAAAATTAACTAAAAAATACCGTGGTCAAGGTAGATAAAAACATTAATTATGCCTAAATTTTTTGATTTAACATTTAACACAAAAGAAGTTATTTATATAATAGCTGTTATATCTTCATACATATTTGCTTTAACTAAAATAGACACTAGACAATCCCTTATGGAATTACGTCAAGACAATTTAGAAGCAAAAATAACAAAGTTAGATAATCAGTTTTTAGTAAAAGATGAGTATTATGTTAAAAATTTGAACATTATTAAGAATAACATTTACAAGATTTCAGCAATTCTTCCTAAAGAGATTGAATTAGAGACTGAGTAATTCTTCCCTTAACAGGGATTTCTTATATATCACCAGCTAGTGTGGGGTACACGTTGTACCCTACCTTAGTTTTAAACTATTTAAATGGAAAAAAAGTCAAAATACTCAAAGTCAATAATAACATTAATTTTAGTTATAATAGTTATATTATTACTTAAGGATTGTGTAAATGGCTCTAAAAATGATTTTAAGCCAATCTCAGACACTTTGACTATTCATAAGTCAGATACTATTAGAGATACACTAACTGTCTTTAAAACTAAAGAGAAGGTTGT
>Ga0209358_10000494_pt1 | contig 34348 bp, 34 predicted proteins | sample LauGreFa1BDMLBSN_2_FD_187574 | JGI IMG/M metagenome (GOLD analysis project Ga0209358, IMG submission 187574) | Freshwater lake microbial communities from Lake Michigan, USA - Fa13.BD.MLB.SN (SPAdes) (version 2) | ecosystem: Environmental > Aquatic > Freshwater > Lake | place: Lake Michigan, USA... | reverse complement strand
GCGCAGCAGACATCATCTCGGCGTCCACACACCAGCGCGCAAAGGCTTTTTTCCGCACTTCGTTTTCAGCCTCAAAACCCATGCTGGTCCACACATCGGTGGTGACCAAATCAGCTTGGTGGCAAGCGTCCAGCGGGTTTTTGAACACCTGGTAGCTCTCAGGCCGGCGCAGGCCCGCCACAGATTGGTCAATTTCATAACCACTGGGGGTGCTGACATGGACTTTGAAGCCCAGCAAATCGGCCGCTTGCAACCAGGTGTTGGCCATGTTGTTGCCGTCGCCCACCCAGGCCACGGTTTTGCCGCGGATGCTGCCCCGGTGTTCGATATAGGTGAAGATGTCGGCCAAGATTTGACAGGGATGGAACTCGTTGGTCAGGCCATTGATCACTGGCACGCGTGAATTGGCGGCGAAGCGCTCGAGTTTGCTTTGCTCGTAGGTGCGAATCATCACCAAGTCAACCATGCGGCTGATGACTTTGGCGCTGTCTTCGATGGGTTCGGCGCGACCCAGTTGGCTGTCGCCCGTGGTCAAGTGCACCACAGAACCACCGAGCTGGTACATGCCGGCTTCAAAGCTGACCCGGGTGCGGGTTGAGGCCTTTTCGAAAATCATGGCCAAGGTGCGGTCCACCAAAGAATGGTGCTTTTCGTAAGCCTTGAACTTTTTCTTGATCAATGCCGCACGCTCGAACACATAGGCGCATTCGGCAGCGCTCAGATCGTTGAACTGTAAAAAGTGACGCATGACCGCCTCAGGCCGCCGGTGCGGTTTCGGCCAACCATTGGCGCACCAATGGGGCCAGCAAAGCGACCACTTCGTCCGCTTCTGCCTCAGTGATGATCAGTGGCGGCACCAAACGAATCACTTTGTCGGCGGTCACACTGATGAGCAAACCCGCGTCCAAGGCGCGTTGCATCAAGCCGCCACAAGAACGATTGAGTTCGATGCCGATCATCAAGCCCTGACCGCGAATGTCAATCACGCCCGGCAGCGAGCCGATGTCGCGCACCAAGGCAGCATGCAGGTGCGCCCCCACTTGCGCGGCGTGGTTTAGCAGGCCATCTTCTTCCATGATGCGGATGGTTTCCACCCCCGCACGCATGGCCAAGGGGTTGCCACCAAAGGTGGTGCCGTGGTTACCGGGTTGGAAAATGTGGGCTGCCTTGGGGCCGGCCACCACCGCACCAATGGGCACGCCCGAAGCCAAGCCTTTGGCCAGGGGCATCACATCGGGCAAGATGCCCGCCCATTGATGGGCAAACCATTTGCCTGTGCGGCCCATGCCGCACTGAACCTCGTCGATCATCAGCAACCAGCCGCGCTCGTCACACAGTTTTCTCACGGCTTGCAGGTATTCGACCCGAGCCGGGTTGACACCGCCTTCGCCTTGGATGGTTTCCAAAAATACCGCGACCACATCTTGGCGAGCTGCGGTGGCTTTTTGCAAGGCGTCGATGTCGTTCAAGGGCACCCGAATGAAGCCATCGACCATGGGGCCAAAACCCTGCTGGATTTTTTCGTTGCCGGTGGCACTGAGGGTGGCAATCGAGCGGCCATGAAAAGCTTTGTCATAGACCACGATTTGGGGCAGGTCAATCCCTTTGTCATGGCCAAATTTGCGCGCCAATTTGATGGCCGCTTCGTTGGCCTCCAAGCCCGAATTGCAGAAAAAAACGTTCTGCATGCCAGACAACTCGACCAGCTTGCGCGCCAAGTTTTCTTGATCGGGGATGTGATAGTAGTTGCACGAGTGCATCATCTTGGCCACTTGGTCCTGCAAGGCGGGGACCAATTTGGGGTGCCCATGTCCCAAGGTGTTGACGGCAATGCCGGCCAAAGCGTCCAAATAGCATTTGCCAGATGTGTCCCACACGCGCACGCCTTGGCCATGTGAAACGGCCATGGGCAAGCGCCCGTAGGTGTTCATGGTGTGCGGAGAGCTGGGCACAGCGGGCGTGGTCATGTCGTGTCCTTGGACGATGGGGCAAAGCGGCGCAATGGACTGAACCGCGGGGAGCAGATTTTAGGGCCAGGGCTGAGCGACTGGATGATCAGGCTTTCACGCGCGTGAGCAAGGGCTTGCCCGAGGGGCATTGTCAGGCTCAGACAAGGCGCATCGATAGAATCGCCGCGGGGCCAAATATGTTTATGCGCCCCCACTCACCACCACCCCCCACCATGTCATCTCCCTCCGCGCATGAAGTTTGGATACTGGGTGTGACCGTTGGCGGTCAGACCTTCAGGCCCAGCGATTGGGCCGAGCGATTGGCAGGTGTCATGTCCTCCTTCAGACCCGGTGGCCTGGCCCCTGGCGATCACCTGAGCTATTCCCCTTGGTGCGTGCCGACCACCAACGAGGCCGGTCAAAAATGCGTCATTGTTCATGTGGACTTGCGCGACGCCGAGGTCATGGCCTGGGACTTTGTGATGAACTTTGCCCGAGACAATCAGCTGCAAGTGGTCAAGGGGCTTTTAGCGCAATGAAAACAAAAAAACCGTCTTGCGACGGCTTTTTGCTTTGCTGACAGCGCACCCGTTACAAACGGCGGCCTGAAGGTTCAGGCCGGGCTGATGGGCCTGGTGTTCAGGCCGCAGTGGCCAAGGTCTTGACCTTGGCGCTGAGGCGGCTCTTGTCGCGAGCAGCCTTGTTTTTGTGAAAAATGCCTTTGTCAGACACAGAGTCCACGACGGTTTGCATTTTGGCAAACAGCTCGGTGGCCTTGGTCTTATCGCCAGCCAAAACCGCTTTTTCAACGTTTTTGACGGCAGTGCGGTACTTAGAGCGCAGTGAGGTGTTGGCGGCGTTCAGATGGACGTCTTGACGCGCGCGTTTACGGCCCGACGCCAGGCGCGGGTTTTTTTTCTTGGGCTTTCCAGATGCCATGATGGTGTTCCTATGTGTCTGTGGATGTTGTCAGCAAAGCCCGCGATTGTATCAAAGCGCCAGACATGGGCACTGTCCCCCGAATGTCGCCCGAAAGAGGCTGTCCCTGCCCAGGGGCGAGGGCTACACTTGTGGCGTGTCTTTGTTCAAATCTGCCTCCACCGTCTCTTTGTGGACCTTGGTCTCGCGTGTCACTGGCTTGGCGCGCGAGCTCTTGATCGCGGCCACTTTTGGCGCCAGCGCCATGACCGACGCCTTCAATGTGGCCTTTCGGATTCCCAATTTGTTTCGTCGCCTGTTTGCCGAAGGGGCTTTTGCCCAGGCCTTTGTGCCTGTTCTGGCCAGTACCCGCAACCAGGAAGGCGATGAGCGGGCTGTTGAGTTGCTGGGCCATGTCGCCACGGCGCTTTTTTGGGTGTTGGCACTAACTTGTGTCGTCGGTGTTGCAGCCGCTCCTGTGTTGGTGTGGGCCATGGCGTCTGGTTTGGGCCGCGATGCAGCGGCCCAAGAGGCGGCGGTCTTCATGACGCGCTGGATGTTTCCCTACATCGGCTTCATGTCTTTGGTGGCCTTGGCAGCGGGGGTTCTGAACACCTGGAAGCGCTTTGCGGTGCCTGCGGCCACCCCGGTGTTGCTCAATGTCAGCATGGTGGCTTGCGCTTGGTGGGGGGGGCCATGGTTCGAATCGCAGGGATGGCCGGCCATTTATGCATTGGCCGCTGGCGTCATGTTGGGGGGCTTGATGCAGTTGGGTGTTCAGCTGTGGGCGGTACACCGTTTGGGCTTGCGGCCGCGCTTTGTCTGGCCTGGCTGGGGATGGATGGCGGTTTGGCGAGACCCGGGAGTGGGGCGGATTTTGGGCCTGATGGCACCGGCCTTGCTGGGGGTGAGCGTGGCCCAAATATCGCTCATCATCAACACCCAAATTGCCTCGCATTTGACCCCTGGCAGCGTGACCTGGCTGGGTTATGCCGATCGATTGATGGAGTTTCCCACCGCCTTGTTGGGGGTGGCCTTGGGCGTGGTTTTATTGCCCGCTTTGACCCAGGCCAAAGCCAGTGGTGACCTGCAACGCTACAGCGAATTGATCGATGACGGCTTGCGCTGGGTGCTGGTGTTGGCCCTGCCGTGTGCGCTGGCCTTGTTGATTTTTGCCAAACCCTTGGTGAGTGTGTTGTTTCACTATGGAGCCTTCACCGATCGCGATTTGATGCAAACCAGCTTGGCTTTGGTGGGGTATGGGGTTGGTTTGATCGGCTTGGTGGCCATCAAGGTGTTGGCGCCAGGCTTTTATGCCAGCCAAGACACCCGCACCCCCATGCACATTGCCTTGGGGGTCTTGGCCCTGACCCAATTGCTCAACCTGGTGTTGGTGCCTTGGTTGGGGCATGCCGGTTTGGCCCTGGCCATTGGCTTGGGTGCTTTGGTGAACGCCAGTGCTTTGTGTGTGGGCCTGATTCGCCAAGGGCGTTATCAACCCCGTCCAGGGTGGGTACGCTACTCGGTCCAAGTGGTGCTGGCGTGTGCCGTATTGGCGCTGCCGTTGCTGTGGTTTGCCCAGGCGATCGATTGGGCCGCTTGGCGCGTGACGCCTTGGGCCCGCGTGGCGGCGTTGGCCGTCGCCTTACTGACCGCAGCCATCACCTATGGCGTGGCTTTGTGGGTCTTGCGGGTACCCTTGCAAACGTTGTGGCGGCGCTGAGGTGAGCATGGCTGCATGGAACCCGATGGACACCACGACACCGATGGACTACTTCCGTTCCTTGGTGGCCTCGGATGCGCAGTTTCCTTTGTTGGAGGCCGCTGCCAGCCTGGCCCAAGTGCAGTTACCGCAGACCGATGTGCAGTCTGTGCTGGCCCAAGTGGACGAATGGCTGGCGCGCTTGCGCCGCAGGGTGTCCAAGGACACCGATCCAATCGCCAAGCTGCGCTTGGTGAATCGTTTTTTCTTTGAAGAGCTGGGTTTTGCGGGCAATGTCAACGATTACTATGCGCCTGAGAACAGCTTCATCCACTGTGTGATCGAGTCGCGCCGGGGTATTCCCATCAGTTTGGCGGTGCTGTGGTTGGAGATGGCGCAAGGCCTGGGTTTGAACGCCCAAGGCGTTGGCTTTCCGGGGCATTTTTTGGTCAAGGTGAACTTGCCCGAGCCGCATGTGGGTGTGATCGTGCTGGACCCGTTCACCGGCCAGTCCTTGGGGCGCGAGGATTTGCTGGAGCGCATGGGTCAGTGGTTGGGCGACACCGATCCTGGTTTGGGGACGCGCAAAACCGATGTGTTGTTGTCACAGCATTTGCAGGCCTGTCCGCCGCGACGCATGGTGCTGCGCATGCTGCATAACTTGCAGGAAATTTACCGTTCCCGACAAGAGGCCCCGTTGTTGAATGCTTTGGAGCAGCGCATCGCCATCGTGGATCCGGCCAGCTGAGGGCCGGAGCGCGTCAACAATCCGTATTGGGCCGTTTCAGCGCAACACCACCGCTGGTCCATTGCCGCGCGATTGGATCTCCCCCACCACGTGCACCTGCTCACCCAAGTCTCGAAGCGTCGCTGCACAAGCCGCAGCGGCGTGGGCCGGCACCACCACCACCATGCCGATGCCATTGTTGAAGGTGCGGTTCATTTCTGAGTCGTCAATGCCAGCTTGGGTTTGTAGCCAAGCGAACAGTTCTGAGCGGGGCCAACTGCCCAAGTGAAGTTGGGCGCACAAGCCTTCGGGCAACACCCGGGGGATGTTTTCCAGCAAACCACCACCCGTGATGTGGGCCAAAGCGTGGATGGGGTGTTGGGCCAAAGCCGCGAGCACGGACTTGACATAAATCCGGGTCGGTGCCATCAGAGCTTGGCGAAAGGGCAGGCCATCGAGTTGCTGGGGCAAAGCGCTGGCGCTGCGTTCGATCACTTTGCGCACCAATGAAAACCCATTCGAATGCACACCGGATGAAGCCAGGCCCAGCACCACATCGCCTTGCGCCACCATGGCACCGGTGAGAATTTTGGATTTTTCCACCACACCCACGGCAAAACCGGCCAAGTCGTATTCGCCGGGTGGGTACATGCCCGGCATTTCTGCGGTTTCGCCGCCCATCAAGGCGCAGCCGGCCTGTTCGCAACCGGTGGCGATGCCTTGAACCACGGTGGCCGCGGTATCGACGTCCAGTTTGCCGCAGGCAAAATAATCCAAAAAGAACAGCGGTTCGGCCCCTTGAACCAACACATCATTGACGCTCATGGCCACCAAGTCGATGCCCACGCTGTCATGCATGCCCCACTCAAAGGCCAATTTGAGTTTGGTGCCCACACCATCGGTGCCGCTGACCAAGACCGGTTCTTGGTAGCGTTTGGGGACCTCAAACAAGGCGCCAAAGCCGCCCAACCCCGATAAAACACCTTCACGCAGCGTTTTGGCGGCCATGGGCTTGATGCGTTCAACCAAAGCGTCACCGGCATCGATGTCCACGCCGGCATCTTTGTAGGAAAGGGGTTTGTTCATGTGGGGGATTGGAATAAAGGCGAGGGAAGGTGCGCCGATAGAATCAGATGATTTTAAGCCTGCCCTGAACCAGACCGACCCATGACCCCGAACCAACAACAATTTGTTGCATGGAGCGCCATCACCGCTGTGGCGGGCTTGGTGTTGTGGGTCTTGTCACCGGTGCTGATGCCCTTTGTGGTCGCGGCGGTGCTGGCTTATGTGCTGTCACCCTTGGTCAAAGGCTTGTTGCGCCTCAGTGCCGGGGCCTTGCCTGTGCTGCTGGCGGTGGGTGTGGTTGAGTTGTTGTTCTTGATCGTGGCGTTGGCCATCTTGTTGCTGGTGGTGCCCATCTTGGCCAAAGAGTTGCCCTTGATGCGAGAGCAATTGCCCGGCTTGCTGCTCAAGGCCCAAGCGGTGTTGGCGCCTTGGCTCAAAGAGCTCGGCATCGAGATGGCCTTGGACCCGGCATCTTTGAAGGCCTTCATCATCAAATATTTCAATACGTCGGTGGAAGACTCACTCGATGGCTGGCTGACATCTTTGCGCATCGGCGGCAGCGTCGCTTTGGCGGTGGTGGGCAATGTGATCCTGATACCCGTGGCATTGTTTTACCTATTGGCCGATTGGGACCGCTTTGTGGCCCATGTGGTGGGTTTGGTGCCGCAACGCATGCGGCCTGGTTTTGACGGATTTGTGGCCGAAGTGGACGAGGTGCTGGGCCAATACCTGCGGGGCCAACTGACCGTGATGGTGATCTTGGCGGTTTTTTACAGCGCAGGTCTGGCATTGTTTGGTTTGGATTTGGCCTTGCCCATTGGTGTCTTCAGTGGCTTGGCGGTGGTCATTCCTTATTTGGGTTTTGGTGTTGGATTGGTGCTCGCCCTGCTGGCGGGCTTGCTGCAGTTCGCGGCCTGGAAGGCCGCCGTGATGGTGGCTGTGGTGTTTGGCCTGGGTCAATTGTTGGAAGGTTTTGTGCTCACGCCCCGCTTGGTGGGTGAGCGCATTGGTCTGCATCCCTTGGCAGTGATTTTTGCTTTGCTGGCTTTTGGGCAGGTGTTTGGCTTTGTGGGGGTGTTGGTGGCTTTGCCCGCCAGTGCCATCTTATTGGTTTGTTTGCGCCGTGCACGCCAGCGTTATTTGGCCAGCCAGTTGTTCACCGGTTGACATCAGGGCATGAAGCAAATCGCTCTTGACATTGGATTGGCGCCTGGGCCGAGCTTGGCCAATTTTTTGGCCGGTCAAAACCAGTTGGTTTTGGAGCATTTGTCCCTGTGGGTGTCGAACCAAGTGCGATCCCCCGTGCCCACTTATCTGTGGGGCGAGGTGGGTTGTGGCAAAAGCCATTTGCTGCAAGCCGTTCGCTCTGCCTTGGGCGAACAAGGCGGCTTGGGTTCGGTCGGTTGGATAGACCCACAGTTGGCCGAACCCGGTGCCTTTCGCGAAGATTGGCAAGTGGTTTTGCTCGATGACGTGCACCTGTACAACGCCGTTCAGCAACATGCGGCCTTCAATTGGTTTGTCAATGCCACCTCGGCCACCGATGGGCAGCAGCGTTGGGTGCTGGCCAGTGGCGCCATGCCACCCAGCGATTTACCGGTGCGCGAAGACTTGCGCACCCGCTTGGCCTGGGGCCATGTGTTCCAGTTGCAATTGCTCAGCGAAATTGAGCGCCGTTCAGTGCTGCGACAGCATGCGGATGCCCGGGGTTTGTTTTTGAGCGATGAGGTGATGGACTATTTGCTCCACCGCTTCAGCCGCGATTTGGCCAGCTTGATGCATTGGCTGGATCAAATCGATCGCTTTGCCTTGCAATCCAAGCGCGCCATCACCGTGCCCTTGGTGCGCGACATGATGGAGCAACTTTGATGAAAGATGGGTTTGGAATCTATTTGCCTGTTTGATCTGGACCACACCCTCTTGCCCTTGGATTCTGACCACGCGTGGGGCCAGTACACCACCCGCATGGGTTGGACCGATGCCGAAAACTTTGCACAGCGCAATGACGCCTTTTACCGCCAATACCAGAAAGGCGAACTCGACATCTACGCATATGTGCTTTTTGCCACCCAGGCTGCGCGTGAACGTGGCTTGCAAGCCAGCACGCTTGCACACCAAGCATTCATGCGCGATGTGATCATTCCGGCCATTCGGCCCGAAGCCACGGCATTGGTGCAGCGACACCGCGCGCAAGGTGACCGGTTACTGATCGTGACCGCCACCAATGAATTTGTCACCGCCCCCATTGCCCAGGCTTTTGGCATTGATACCTTGATCGCTGTGCAACTCGAACGGGATCGAAATGGTGAGTTGACAGGACGGATTGCGGGCACGCCATCGTTTGGGCCGGGCAAAGTCGTTCGTCTGCAACAATGGTTGGATGAGCAAGGTTTGACTTGGGAAGGGATTCGCAGCACCTTTTACAGCGACTCCATCAACGATTTACCCCTGCTTGAAAAGGTCAACCACCCGGTGGCGACCAACCCCGATGCGCGTTTGCGTGCCGTGGCGCAGCAGCGAGGCTGGCCCATTTTGGAATTGTTCCCATCCCCATGATCAAAAAATTCATCGATAAGCTGCTCGGACGCAGTGACGCCACCGACAAGCCCACTTTGGGCAAGCGTCATGTCATTGCGGCCAGTGTCCACGGCATTGACCCACAGCTGGTCGACGAGCGCGCGGTTCAGGTGGTCAAAACTTTGCAAGAGCGGGGCTATGCGGCTTATATCGTGGGCGGCGCTGTGCGCGATTTGCTCATGGGTTTGTCGCCCAAAGATTTTGATGTTGCCACGGATGCCACCCCTGAAGAAGTCAAGTCCTTGTTCCGGCGCGCCTTCATCATTGGTCGACGCTTTCGCATTGTGCATGTGGTGTTTGGGCGTGGGCGTGAACACGAAGTGATCGAGGTGTCCACCTTTCGTGCTTACTTGGACAGCGCTGACGCCCAGCAAGTCAAGGGCAACGAGCGCAGCAGCAAGTCTGAGTTGGCAGGCATGAAACATGCGGTTGATGCCAGCGGGCGCGTGCTGCGCGACAACGTGTGGGGCCCGCAGGACGAAGATGCAGCGCGGCGCGACTTCACCATCAATGCCATGTACTACGACCCGCTGACAGGGGATGTGATTGATTACCACGGGGGCATGAAGGACGCCCAGAAAAAGCTTCTGCGCATGATCGGCGACCCTGCAGCCCGGTATCGCGAAGACCCTGTGCGCATCATCCGAGCGGTGCGCTTTTCGGCCAAGCTCAGCGCTTTGGGCTTCAAGATCGAAACCCACACCGCCGCACCGCTTAAGCGTTTGGTGGGTCTGCTGGCCGAGGTGCCACAAAGCCGCCTTTTCGACGAGATGCTCAAGTTGCTGCAAACCGGCCATGCCCTGGCCAGCATTGCGCAACTCAAGGCGGTGGGATTGCAAAAAGGGATTTATCCCCTGCTCGATGTCGTGGTGGAGCGCGCGGATGACGCCTTTGTGAAAGCAGCGCTGGCCGACACCGACCGGCGGGTGGGCGAAAGCAAACCTGTGGCACCGAGTTTTTTGCTGGCATGTGTGCTGTGGTCGGATGTGCGCCAGGCCTGGGATCGGCTGCGCGAGCAGGCCCCGCCTTTTCCTGCATTGCAACAAGCCATCGATGAAGTCTTTGAGTCGCGCATTGGCGATGTGTCGGGGCGCGGCAAGCTGGCCGCGGACATGCGTGAAATTTGGATGATGCAACCCCGTTTTGAGAAACGCAGCGGCAGCGCCCCCTTCAGCTTGATTGAGCAAGTGCGCTTCCGTGCTGGTTTTGATTTCATGCGTTTGCGCGCCGATGTGGGCGAGGTGGATGAGGACTTGGCCGATTGGTGGCAAACCTTCAGCCTGGCCGACGATCTCGGCCGTGAAGATTTGCTCGCCCAATTGCGCACCGCCACCACACGGCCTCATCGCGTGGCACGCGCTCCCAGGGCGGTCCCAATCGACGCTTCGGATGTGCCGCTAGAGCCCAACGCCAGCGAAGACCCAGATGCGCCCAAAAAACGCCGCCGTCGCCGTCGCCGCCGTGGCGATGCCGATGTGGCCCCACCTGCGACTGACTGATTGCCAACGTGGCCATGGGGCGCGACTGGGTTCGGGCATTCATTGGTTTGGGGGCCAATGTGGGTGACCCACTGACACAGATTGAACAAGCCATGGCTGCATTGATGAGCCTGCCAGCCACGGTGGGCCTGCAGCGATCACGGCTTTATCGCACGGCTCCCTGGCAAGCACAGGGCCCAGACTTTATCAACGCCATGGTTCAGCTCGAAACCCAACTCAGCGCCCCGGAACTGTGGGTGCAGATGCAGCGCATTGAGCAAGCTGCAGGCCGCATTCGGCCCTTTCACCATGCGCCCAGAACCCTGGATTTGGACTTGATTTTTTATGGCCAGGCGGTCATCAACAGCCCGGCCTTGGTGCTGCCCCACCCGCGGTGGCGAGAGCGGGCATTTGTGTTGCGACCCCTGTCAGATTTGGCGCCGGAACGCATTCAGGCCAGCGATTGGGCTGCAGTGGAAGATCAAGATATCACGCCCTTGGAGACATAGAGCCTGCAACACTGGTGTGCCATGTGGGATGAAGGCGAGTGAGTCGGTTGGAGCGAAAAAGTTATCTGTTTCACTCAGATATTTTTCGTGCCTCTTCGATCTGGTACTCAAAGTAGCGCTGAAAACCGTAGGCCAAGCTCGATAGCAGGGCGGTGGTCCCCACCAACAAACTCAACACCAACGCAGCAATGGTGAGCCAATTGGTTTGGCCGGCTTTGGCCGATGGATCTTCTAATGGGTTGAAGCGTTGGTTCCAGGCTTCTTTGTTCATCAAGGCATACACAATGGCGGTGAGCGCACAGCCTGCGATGTTGATACCCAAGGGCAACACCAACCACCAACTGGCCATGTCATCCACGCCAAATTCTTGGATTCGGGATATCCCATACATGCCCAAAGCGGTGGGCACGGGCAACAACCACCCCAAGTTGTCGGCCCAGCCAAACAAATAAAAGCGGTGCAAGCCCAGGGGGCCACCCATAAAAGCCAGCCATGCGGCCGCGGTTTTGTTTTTCATGGTGTCTCAGTGGTGGGGGTTGTCAGGTCACCCAGGCCCAATGGGCGCTGCATCATGACCGTGTCAAGCCAACGTTGGTGTTTCCAACCGCTGGAGCGTATCAGACCCACTTGCTCAAAGCCCAGGCTTTTGTGCAAACGAATGGAACCCAGGTTGGCCGAATCACCGATCACCGCGATCATTTGGCGTGCCCCTTGTGCTTCACAGCGCTGGATGAGCTCGGCCATCAGGGCGCGGCCCAGGCTAAGCCTTTGTGCTGCGTGGTCGATGTAAACAGAGTTTTCCACCAAGTAACGGTAGGCTGGGCGCGGGCGGAACAGGTTGGCATAGGCATACCCCATCACCGCACCATCGACCTCTGCGACCAAAAAGGGCTGGCCGTTGTCCAACACCGCCGTTCGGCGACGGACCATCTCATTTTCATCCGGTGCGATCAACTCAAAACTGCCACTGCCGTGCACAACATGGTGCGCATAAATGGCGGTCAGGCGTCGCACATCGCTGGCTTGGCTGGGTCGAATCAGGGTGGTCATGGGGTTGGGGATATAATGTTTGGTTTTCAGCGTGTCGCTGGCCGGGTGGCCTAGTCGCGTGTCTCAAACGTTGAAAAACTCAACCACCCGAAGGATAAACCATGGTCGTCATTCGACTCTCCCGCGGCGGCGCAAAAGCCCGCCCATTTTTCAACATCGTTGTGGCCGACAAGCGCGTGCGTCGCGATGGCAGCTTCATCGAGCGCATTGGGTTTTACAACCCGATCGCCAAGGGCGGCGAAGAAGCCCTGCGCATTGCCCATGACCGCCTGAGTTACTGGGTGGGTGTGGGTGCTCAAACTTCTCCCACCGTGGACCGCTTGGTCAAGCAAGCCGGCCAAAAAGCCGCTTGATGCGCGGCTTTCGCCGCTGAACCGGCCAGGCTCGCTGATGACGCCATGGCTGGAACCTGCCAACCTGCCGCCCGATGCGGTGGAGGTGGGCAAAGTGGTCGATGCTTGGGGCATCAAAGGCTGGGTCAAGGTGCATGCCTTCAGCCCAGACCCCCAGGCCTTGTTTTCGGCCAAGCGCTGGTTTTTGCTGCCACCTGAGAGCGGCCCCAAATTTTTCGCAACCACCTCTTTGGTTCGCGTGCAACAAGCGCGCGAACATTCAGGAACGGTGGTAGCGTCGTTCCATGAGTTGACCGATCGCAGTCAGGCCGAAACATTGAAGTCGGCCCGCATCTTTATCCCCCGATCCAGTTTTCCCACGCCCGATCTCGATGAGTTTTATTGGGTCGATTTGATGGGCCTGCAGGTGGTCAATCGGGAAGGCGTGGCATTGGGTGAGGTGTGCGATTTATTGGCCACTGGTGCCCAGACGGTGTTGGTGCTCAAACAAATGCAAGAGGGCCAAAACGTGGAGCGCATGATCCCCTTTGTGGGTGTCTATATTGACAAAGTCGACCTGGCGCAGCGTCAGATTTTGGTGGATTGGCAAGCCGATTATTGAAGGTGGCACCGACCATGCGTTTTGACATCATCACTTTGTTCCCGGAAATGTTTGGGGCCTTCTTGGTCTCTGGTGTGACCCGCCGTGCATTCGACAGTGGACAGGTTCAGGTGCACTTGTGGAATCCGCGTGACCACGCCACGGGCAACTATCGGCGGGTGGATGACCGCCCCTTTGGCGGCGGGCCAGGCATGGTCATGATGGCCGAGCCCCTGTGGCTTTGCCTGCAAGCCATCCGTGCAGATCGCCAGCAAGACAGAACCCAGGCGCCGTTGCTTTTTTTTGCACCCCATGGGCAGGTCTTGAGTCATGCGGTGGTTTCAAGCTGGGCGGCATCAGAGGCGGGGGCGGTGCTGTTGTGTGGGCGCTATGAAGGGGTGGACCAACGCTTCGTGGATGCCCATGTGGATGGACACATCAGCCTGGGCGATTTTGTGCTGTCGGGGGGCGAAATCCCCGCCATGGCTTTCTTGGATGCTTTGGCCCGCTTGCAGCCTGGGGTCTTGCACGACCCAGACAGCCACGCCAGTGACAGTTTCAACCCCAGGCTAGATGGATTGCTCGACTGTCCCCACTTCACCCGGCCAGAGGTCTGGCAAGACCAAGCGGTGCCCGAGGCCCTTTTGTCGGGCCACCATGGTCACATTGAGCGTTGGCGTCGTCAGCAAAGTTTGAGCCTGACGGCTCAGCTGCGCCCAGACCTGATTGAAACCGCCCGTGCCCAGCAAAAACTCTCACCCGAGGACGAGGCTTGTGTGGCGGCAACCCCCCCAAGGGGGCCGGTCGGAAAGACTGGGCTATAATCATGGGCTTTCCGATCCTCTGGTTGGCCGCCCCCAGCAAACCGGTTTTTTAACCTGTCACGCATGGAGGCCCCCAGTGCAGCGCAACCAAGATCGACAGAGGTAACTATGAATTTGATCCAAACCTTGGAGCAAGAAGAAATTGCTCGACTCGGCAAAACCATTCCCGAGTTCTCCCCTGGCGACACCGTGATCGTCAGCGTCAACGTGGTCGAGGGCAGCCGCAAGCGGGTCCAGGCTTATGAAGGCGTGGTGATTGCCAAGCGCAACCGTGGCCTCAACAGCGGCTTCACCGTGCGCAAAATCTCCAGCGGCGAAGGCGTGGAGCGCACCTTTCAAACCTACAGCCCCTTGATCGCCAGCATCGAAGTCAAGCGCCGTGGCGATGTGCGCCGTGCCAAGCTGTACTACTTGCGTGACCGCAGTGGCAAATCAGCCCGCATCAAAGAAAAGCTCGTTCACCGCGCCTCTGCCCCCAAGGCATAAAGCCCGGCCTACCAGCCACACCAACCGCCCTTTGCCATGCAGTGGGCGGTTTTTTGTTGGAGGCAGAGACCTTGACGACGCCGCTGTCAAAACTGCCGGGCTTTGATGCCCAAAAGGCCCCGGTCTTGTCGGTCGATACCCATTTACCAGCGGTGCCCCATGAACGCATGCTTGAACAGGCTTTGCGGGCCCGGTTCATGGCCCCCCCAGTTTGGCAGCCTGAATTTGTCCAAGAGCGCGCCTACCTGGATCGACCCATGTCACGCGCGGCGGTGTTGTTGGGTTTGGTCATGCGAGATGAACCCATGGTGTTGCTCACGCGCCGCGCCAACCACATGTCCACCCATTCGGGGCAGGTGGCTTTCCCCGGTGGCAAGGTCGACCCTGAAGACACAGATGTGCGGCACACCGCTTTGCGAGAAGCCCATGAAGAAGTGGGCTTGAACCCGGCATTGGTTCACGTGTTGGGCGAGTTGCCCACCTACACCACGGGCTCGGCCTTTGTCATCACACCCGTGGTCGGCCTGGTCGAACCGGGGTTTGAGGCCGTTGCCAATCCCAGCGAGGTGGCACAGGTTTTTGAGGTGCCATTGTCATTTCTCATGAACCCTGCCCACCATCGTCGCCATGCCCATGAGGCCCAGGGTGTTCGCCGTGAGTGGTACTCCATGCCCTACAGCCAAGGGGATCAGGAGCATTTCATATGGGGTGCCACGGCGGGCATGTTGCGCAACTTTTATCGCTTTTTATCGGTCTGAATCGGGCCAGTCGCAGGCCCCCGCTATGATGGGCCCATGAGCTTTATCGCCCTCATGTTTGCATTGATCTTGGAGCAAGTTCGCCCCCTGTCAGAAAAGGGCTGGGTGCAAACCGGCTTGCGTTCCTGGATCACTTGGGTGTGCCGTGCGCTGGACATGGGACAAAGCCAACGCGCCTGGGTGGTGTGGTTGCTGGCGGTGGCGACGCCTACCCTGATCAGCTGGTTGATTTATGGCTTGCTGATGTGGTGGGTCGGTTGGCCCGTGGCTGTGCTTTGGAGCATGGTCGTGCTCTATGTCACGCTCGGTTTCAGACAATTCAGCCATCACTTCACCGACATCCGCGTGGCTTTGGAGGCGGGCGATGAAGTCTTGGCGCGTCAATTGTTTGCAGACTGGCACCAGGTCGATGCCATGGACTTGCCGCGCAGTGAAATGGTGCGCCATGTGATTGAGCATGCGCTGATTGCGGCCCACCGGCACGTGTTCGGTGTGCTGGCCTGGTTTTCCGTGGGGGCTGCATTGGGCCTGGGCCCAGCAGGGGCCGTTTTGTACCGCATGAGCCAATACGCCATGGCCGTCAAACTGCAAAAAACCGGCAACCCAACGGACGTGCTCCAAGGTGTGAGCGAGGCCTTGTACCAGGTCACCCAGCGCGCCTGGCATGCCATCGATTGGGTACCTGCCCGGTTGACTGCTTTATTTTTTGCCGTGGTGGGCAATTTCGAAGAAGCCATTGATTGCTGGCGACAACACGCCAGCCGTTACCCAAACGACAACGACGGCACTTTGATCGCCGCCACCGCAGGCGCGCTCAATGTCCAATTGGGCGGCGTGCAATTGGGTGCCAAAAGTGACACCTTGGGCGAAGAGGGCGACACGCCGTTCAGCGAAAGCCTGCCGGGGCGTGAGCCTGAGTTGGGCCACTTGCGTAGCTTGGTGGGTTTGGTTTGGCGCACCGTGGTGCTTTGGTTGGTGTTGCTGTCTTTGCTCAGCCTGGCCCGATTGCTGGGTTGAACGGTCTTCAATTCATATGCGCGCAACCTTTCGGCATGCATCATGAGGAGGGGCTGAGTTGGGCAAACAAGCGTTGGTAAATTTGGTACCTGCTCGCGTCAATCAAACCCTGATCTAAAGCCAATCGCACCCCGCAGCCGGGTTCGTGCAGGTGGGTGCAGTTGTAAAACTTGCAGTCGCCCAGTTGAGCGTGCATGTCGGGCATGAAGCGCGCCAAATCACGTGCATCTAAGTGGTGCAAACCAAACTCTTGAAACCCCGGTGAATCGATCAAGGCCGCCCCGCGCTCTGCACCCAGCCAATACCAGTGGGTGCTGGTGGTGGTGTGCCTACCGCTGTGCAAGGCCTTTGAGATTTCTCCCGTGGCGGCTTGCGCGCTGGGCACCAAACGGTTGACCAAGGTGCTTTTGCCAGCGCCAGAGGGGCCCAAAATCAAAGTGGTTTTGCCCTGCAATTGGGCCAGCAGCTCATCCAAGCCCGTCCCGCTTTTCAGCGACAAAGCCAAGGTTTTTTCGCCCATTTGTCGATACGGCTCCATCCGTTGCCAGGCCAGCGCAAATGCCGGGCCTAAATCTGACTTGTTGACCACCAGCATGGGCGTGATGCCTTGAGCGTGGCTTGCGATGAGCGCGCGTGCCAATTGGTCTTGTGAAAAATCAGGCTCAGCTGCCACCAACACCAAAACCTGGTCCAAGTTGGCTGCAAATGACTTGGTGCGCAATTCATCTTGGCGATAAAGCAAATTGCGTCGCGGTTCTATCGACTCGATGGTGCCCTCATCTTGGCTGGGCCGCCATTGCACCCGGTCCCCCACCACGGCACTGTTTTTCTTGCCACGGTGGTGGCAAATGCGGCGATTGCCTTGGTCATCCTCCACCCAGCAATGGCGGCCATGGCTGGCCACCACCAAGCCAGGTTGGTTCATGCGCTCATGCGCGCCAAGCGCTGGGCAGCGGGCGGATGCGAGTGGTAGAAAGCCACAAACCACGGGTCGGGCGTGAGCGTGGTGGCATTGTCCTGATAGAGTTTTAGCAAGGCACTGGCCAACTGTGTTGAGCTGGCATGGGCGCCTGCAAAGGCATCGGCTTGAAACTCACAGCGGCGTGAATGCAGGGCCGACAGAGGGGACAGAAAAAACATCACAACCGGCATGCCCATCAAAAAAAGCAGCAGGGCCAGCGCTTGGTTGGTGCCGTCCATGTGGGGCTGCACGCCCAGGCCCGTGAAAAACCAAGCTTGTTGCATCAGCCATCCCAACAACGCAAAGCCGAGCAGACTTTGGACAGTTTGCAGCAGCATCATTTGGGTGATGTGCTTGTGTTTGAAGTGACCCAGTTCATGGGCCAACACTGCTTCCATTTCATCGGCCGACAACTGCGCGAGCAAGGTGTCAAAAAACACCACGCGTTTGTGCGTGCCAAAGCCGGTGAAAAATGCGTTGGAGTGCGCTGACCGCCGGCTGCCATCCATCACATAAAAACCTTTGGCAGAAAATCCCGTGCGCTGCATCAATGCGTTGACACGCGCTTCCAGCGCCGGGTCATTCAAGGGCGTGAACTTATTGAACAAGGGCATGATCCAATTGGGTGCGATCCACATCACAAACAATTGGTACACCGCCAGCGCTGCCCAAGCGTAAAACCACCACGCATCACCGCCGACTTGCATCAACCACAGCACCAAGGCCAAGATCGGTAGCCCCAAGACCGCGCCCACGGCGATCCCTTTGGCCATGTCACTCCACCACAAGGCCGGGGTCGATCGGTTAAAGCCAAAGTGCTGCTCCAAAACGAAAGTTTGGTACCAAGACATGGGCAAATTGATCAAGCCACCGATGAATACAAAACCGACGATCAGCGCCATTTGTTGAACCAACCCAGCCCCGATCCATGCCAACAAGGTTTGGTCCAGCCAATGGAGACCGCCCAACAAGGTCCAGGCCAGCAACAGCAATGCGTCCAAGGCCAAGTCATACAAGGCCAAGCGCGATTTGGCCAAGGTGTAATCAGCTGCTTTTTGGTGTGCGGGCAAGTCAATGCTGTTGGCAAAAGACGCTGGGACTTGGGCGCGATTCATCGATACGCTTCGGACTTGGCGGGTCAACAGCCACAATTTGGTGAGGGTGTTGAGCAGCAGAGCCAGGCCGAATGCCAATGACATGTAAAGGGTTGCGTTCATGGCTGGCAAGTGTAGGCCCAATCAATTGGGGCTGGCATCTTGGGGGACAATGTGGCCATGAGTGAACACACCCCTGACAGCCCAGCACCTAGCTTGGCCAAATCTGACCAAAATTTGGTTTGGATCGATTGCGAAATGACCGGTCTGGACCCAGAGGTCGAAAGATTGATTGAAATTGCCGTGGTGGTCACTGGGCCCCAATTGCACCCGCGCATCGAAGGCCCTGTGTTGGTGGTACACCAAAGTGATGCCTTGCTCGACCGAATGGATGCATGGAACAAAGGCACCCATGGGCGCAGTGGGTTGATTGACAAAGTGCGTGCCTCGGTGCTGAGCGAAGCGCAAGCCGAAGAGCAGTTGCTGGCATTTTTGGCCCAGTACGTGCCCAAAGCCACCTCGCCCATGTGTGGCAACACGATTGGCCAAGACCGGCGATTTTTGGTCAAGTACATGCCCAAGTTAGAGGCATGGTTGCATTACCGCAACCTTGATGTGAGCACCCTCAAAGAATTGGCCAAACGTTGGCGACCCGATGTCTACAGTGCTTTCAAAAAGCAACAAAAACACACGGCGCTGGCCGATGTGCACGAATCAATTGATGAGTTGCTGCACTACCGCACGCATTTTTTACGCGCCGACCCCCCATCTTCGGGTATGCCATAATTGCGGGTGTTGTTCAATTAGAACAACCAACGCACATCTGCCTCACACCTTGGGCTCTGCTGATAGAGCCACCCGCGCCGCAAAGCTTTTGGGCGTTGACTTTGTCTGATGGTTGATGTTTTTTCAAACCTCAGATGGAGTCGCTGGCCCTTGCGCCAGCGTGTTTTGCATGAACGATATCGTTTCCACTTCCCCCGTTTTGGCCGCCCATGAAGCCGCCATTCAACCCACGTCAACACCTGATTTGGCACCCAGCTTGCCCGCAACGGTGACATCGGATGCAGTTCCTGCGGTGACACCAAGCGAAGCATCCGCGCCCAACGCCGCCACGCTGGCCGTTGAACCCGCAGATACCGCTGCTGTTTCGCTGGAGGGCGTTCTGCCAGCCGCCCCCGATGCGTTTGCTGCATTGGGTTTGGCCCCTGAGTTGCTTGCTGCGGTTCGGGACTTGGGATTCACCAGCCCCACCACGGTGCAACTCAAAACCATTCCCTTAGCGATGCGCGTGGATGGCGGTGAGCAGGCTTACAACGACTTGATGGTTTCCAGCCAAACGGGCAGTGGCAAGACAGCGGCATTTTTGCTGCCGGTTTTGCACACCTTGTTGCAACAGCACCAGGCCCAAGCCCGCGCCCAATCTGAAGAGTGGGAACAAAAAGTGGCGCAAGCCCAGGCCCGTGGCGAAGAGCCGCCCAAGCGGCCCAAGCGGAAAAACCCCACCCATCCGAGCAATTTCAAACCGGCCACACCCGGTGCTTTGGTGCTGTGCCCCACCCGTGAATTGGCCCAGCAAGTGGCCCACGACGCGATTGACTTGGTGCGCCACAGCCCTGGACTGCGCATTGCCAACGTGGTCGGTGGCATGCCCTACGCCTTGCAAATTGCCAAGTTGCAGAACGCCAATTTGGTCGTGGCCACGCCAGGTCGATTGCTCGATTTGCAACGCTCAAACCAAATCAAATTGGACCAGGTGCAGTTTTTGGTGGTGGACGAGGCCGACCGCATGCTCGACCTGGGCTTTTCCGATGACTTGGCCGAGGTCAACCAATTGACCATCAAGCGCCGCCAAACCATGATGTTCAGCGCCACCTTTGCGCCGCGCATTCAGCAACTCGCCACCCGCGTGATGCGCCAGCCCCAGCGCGTGCAAGTCGACGCCCAGCATGCACAACACGTCAACATCACCCAATCCCTGTTTTGGGCCGACAACCCCCAGCACAAACGCAAGTTGCTTGACCACTGGTTGCGCGACACCACCATGGACCAAGCGATTGTGTTTGCCAGCACCCAAATTGAGTGCGACGCCTTGGCAGTGGATTTGCAGCAGGCTGGTTTCTCCGCAGTTGCTTTGCATGGTGCCTTGAGCCAAGGCCTGCGCAATCGCCGCTTGATGGCATTGCGCCAAGGCATGGTGCAAATTTTGGTCGCCACCGATGTGGCCGCGCGCGGCATTGATGTGCCCACCATCAGTCACGTGTTTAACTTTGGTTTGCCGATGAAGGCCGAAGACTACGTGCACCGCATTGGCCGCACTGGCCGCGCCGGCCGCGATGGCTTGGCGGTAACCTTTGCCGAGTTCCGCGATCGCCGCAAAATTTTTGACATCGAAGCCTATACCCGCCAGCCGATCAAGGCCGAAGTGGTGCCCGGTTTGGAGCCCCAGCAGCGCGCTGAGCGCCCCCGTGACTTTGACGGTCCCCGCCGTGGTGCCCCTGGTGGTGGGCGCTTTGGTGGCCGTGGAGCGCCCGCTGGTGGCCGATCCTTTGACCGTGCGCCCAGGCCTGCAGACAGCCGCGAACGCAATGACCGTCCGCCGCAAGTGTGGGGTGCGCCTGCTGCGGGCAAGCCCGCCGAAGGCAGGTCTTTCAATGATCGAAACAGCCGTGGCCCCAGGGTGGTGGGCGCGGGTGATCGCCCCGAGCGCTCAGGTCCTGGTGCTGGCAAGGTGTTCGTCCCACGCGACATGAAAAAACGCCCAGCCAAAGGGGCCCGTTCAGACCATTGATGCGTCAACCGCATGAAAAAAGCCAGCAGTGATGCTGGCTTTTTTTTGGGGTGGTGGAGAGGAGGATCCAACGCCCAAACTTGTCATTGCGAACGGTGCGCTCTCCCCGCTGAGCTACCCCCCCGCTTTGTTTTCTAACACTGGCCCACCCGGGGTGCTCAACCCTTAATGGTTTTGATGTGATGGGTGAACAAGCACTGGGGGTTGCCGCAGTGGGTGCAAGGGCCACCGGCGGCCTGTTGGGCGGCGGCCAATACCTCATGGTTCAACCCCGCCAACTGGTCAAGGCGCAAGCGCAATTGAATCACGTGCTCGCTCAATTGTTTGAGCCGATTGGCTTTTTGCACCACCGCGCGGGCAGCGTTCAGGTTCTGTCCTGGGGGGGTGGCCGGGCTTTTGGCGATCGAAACGCTGGCGCGGGTGACCGATGATTCGGGCAATTTGGCCCGGTGGGTGCCCATGGTCTGAACCGGCGCATCGGCACGGTTTGAGCTCAACGGGTCTTGGGCCACCGCTTGCCGATTGGCCGCTGCCGCAGGTGAGGGCACAGCTTGGAGGTTTGCGCTGACGGGCTTGTTGGGCAGCGCTTGGCGATTAGTGGTTTGAGCCGTGTCGGGAACTGCCTGGATATTCACCACCCCTTGGGCAGAGGGCAGTGTTTCAAGGTGGTCTTTGTTGGCACTGGCAGCGAGTTTGATGGCGTTGTCGTCCCCACCGGTCGGGGGCAGTTTGATGGCGTTGTCGACGCCACCTGCTGCAGCCAGCTTGATCGCGTTGTCAGCCACACCTGTCGCCGCCAGCTTGACTTGGTTTGCGCCTTCGGTGGAGGCGGGCAACGGCAGGTTTCGATCGGCCACACCTTGATTCGGCAGGCTTGCCACGTTATCGCTCATGGCATGCCCTGACAGGCCTGCCACGTTGTCACCCAAGGCATGCCCTGGCAAGCCAATGACGTTGGCGCTGTCTTGCGCTTTGGTCAGCAATGACTTGTTTGCCTGCGCCGAATCGGTGTTCAACAAGTTGGGGTCGGATACATGGGCAGCCACCGCTTGCAACACGGGGCCCGGCACCCCTGGGGCCCGTGTCTTGCCATCGACGGTTTGGACGTTGTCGGCTACGCCTGAAGACTTGGGCTTGAGGATGTTTTGATCGGCCAGCGCATTTTCTTGCACCTGCTGAACCTGATCTTCGTCGCCAAAGACTTGTGAGACTTTGTCGATGTTGTCTTGCATGGTGCGGTTGCCCGCATAGGCACCCTCTTGGCCAGGCAAAACATTTGAAATCACCGGGCCTTTGTCAGAGACGGTGCCAAGCTTGTCCCCGGCTTGGGCAGCATCTTCTTGAAAAGATTGGTCACGGTTAAAGCGAACACCTTTTTCGTCTTGGCCTGAGGCCACATTGCTGTAAATCAACTTGGGCTTGAGCACCGAAGCCGAGAAGGTTTTGATGTTTTTGATCTTGATCGACTGGTAAAAAGGCTTGAAGCTTGCGCTGTCATGCCCATAACCGGTCAACATGTTTTGGAAAATTTTGCTTTCCAGCGCATCCACGTCGCCATCGGACATCATCGAATCACACACATTGGTCAAGATGTACAGCTTGACGTCTGGGCTCAGACTGGGCGTGACGCGCTTTAAAAATTCAGGCAGCTTGACCGACCGTACCTGCTTCAAAGCGGCTTCTTGCAGGCCTTTGAATTCACCGATCACCGTTTGCAACTGGCCAATTTCTTCCGTGGCAATGGTGCCGTCGGCGGCCATCATGTACAGCAGCGATGCAGCCAGCGCCAAGTGGGCGGACCCAGCGGTTTGATCCAGTTGATCGGCTTTGTACTCGCCCATCACCGTATCGTTGTTTTTCAGGGCGATCGCTCTTTCAAAGGGAGCGAAGGTCGCGGTGTCAATGCCCCAAGCGGTTTTCATGCGCTCAAACAAGGCCACTTCATCGGCGCCTGCACTGCCATCGGCCAGCAAGGAGTCGCAAACATTGGTCAAGATACACAAGGTACTGGCCTTGTCCAGCACTTGGTAGGCATCGGTCAAAAACTGGGCCAAAGGAACGGCTTGCACATATTGAACCGCCACGTTCATCACATGCTGGTCGCCACCGATCACCGATTGGAGTTGGCTGCTCTCTGCGTCGTCAATCTCTCCGTCGCTGGCCATCATGTGCAGCAATGCCGCAGCCAAGACCAAATGCGGTGTCAACCTGAAGGTAGCCTTCTGTCCGTTCTGCGCCTCTTCAGGCGTGTCTTTGAACTGGTCCAACAGCCCCAGGTTTTGTGCGGCCATGTTCATGGGCGCAGCCCGGGCATGTCTGTGCCTGCTGCACACCTATGGATGGGTGTGTTGCGATGGCGTGAAAAAAACCATGTGTGGGGCATGCCTGCACGTTAGGCATGACCCCCCCGGCAAAGCCCACAATTTCACCCAAAAACTCTCAATGCATCTCAATAACCCGTGGATACTGGCTTAAAACTGAGAGCTTTGAAATTTTTTTAAGGCCAAGTCTTATCAGCGAAAGCAACTTAATCTTTCAAAGAAATGACCTGCACCGACTCCAGCAATCTCGCCACCTCAGGGGCCTGGCACAGTGCTGTTCCCAAGGAGGCCAGTGCTGCCGCTGAAGCCGCCATGGCGTGGCGCAATGCTTGGCGAAGTGTGTCGGGTGAGGTGTCGGGATACATTTGGTCCAAGGTGGCCACAAAGGCCCCCACAAACGTATCGCCCGCACCAATCGTGCTGCGCACCGGCACCGCCAAGCCGGGTGCATGCCACGTGCCTTGAGCGGTGACCAACAAGGCGCCCTCTGGCCCCAAGGACAAAGCCACCAACTCACACCAAGCATTGGCCAGCCATTCGCGCGCAACCGCCAAGCGTTGTGGCATGGTGGGCAATGGTCTGCCGACCGTTTCTTCCATTTCGCGCAAGCTGGGCTTGACCATGTAAACCCCCACGCGCATCGCTGCCATCAAAGCTGGACCAGACGCATCGAGCACCAATTTTTTGTGTTGCGCATGGGCCAGCCTGGCGATGTCTGCGTAAAAGGCTTGCGGTGCATCGGGTGGCAAACTGCCGCTGACCACCCAATAGCGGCTGTCCAGGGCGGTGCTCTTGAGGGTCTGCAAGACTTGGGTCAAGGCATCAGGGCCTGTTGTGGGGCCTGGCATCACAAAGCGAAAGTCCCGGCCACTTTGGGTTTCGTGCACCGAAAAGCCCATGCGGGTCGCTTGCGCGGTCGCCATGCATCGGTGCGAAACCCCTTCGGCATCCAACATATCGGCCAACTGCACGCCAGTGCTGCCGCCGCCCAGCCAAAGGGCTTGCACCGACCCACCCAAGCGGTGCACCACCCGCGCCACATTGATGCCCCCACCGCCGGGGTGGTACTGCGGCGCTGTGCAGCGCAACTTGTGCGTGTCCATCACCTGCGCAGTGGTGGTGAGCACATCCACACTGGGGTTGAGGGTTAAGGTGGTGATGTGCGCCATATCAAGCATCATGCCAGAGATGCTTAAGCGGACTGCTATGCTCATTCATCAATTCGCCATCAGCCCGTGAACCCCGCTTACCCAGATCACCCCGCCAATCGCCGAGCTTCGACAGAGGCCTTGGCAGGTGGCAAAGTGCTCACGGTGTTCAGTGTGGCGGCGCTCGAGGTCGCATTGAAGCAGGCCATTCTCCGTTTTGAGCAAACCAGTGAGTGGCAGGTGGCCTTGTACTTCAATACCGCCCCTGAGTTGATGGCCAAACTGCGCGATGGTTGGCGTGCCGATGTGTGGATTGCGCCAGTGCCTGTGCTCGAGCAGGCCGCCGCGCTCGGCAGGGTGGGCACGCATCAGCCTTTGGCCCAGGTGGGGGTGGGGGTGGCTGTGGCGCAAGGACAGGTGGCACCGGATATCTCGACGGTGGCCGCTTGGCAAGGCGCGGTGCGCAAGGCGTCGGGCGTTTTTTACACCCATGCCTCATCGGGTCAGTACATCCATGGCTTGCTCACATCGATGGGTCTCCTGGAGGAGGTGCGCAGAAAAGTGCATCAATTTGACAACGGTGAGGTCATGCTGCTGGCTTTGTCAGGAGTGGGCACACCGCCAGGGGCCATGGCGATGGGCGCGATCAGTGAAATCCAAACCTTTTCGCAGCGGGGCGTGGTGTGTGTGGGGCCCTTGCCCCCTGCGATTGCGCACAAAACCATTTACGCGTTGGCCATGGACGAGCAAAGCCCTCGGCTGTGCCACGCACAGCGTTGGGTACAGATGTGCCAACAAACCGATGTGTGGGGCGATGTTTCGCGCACTGGCATCGAGCCCCTGTGAGGGAAAGGCTCAGGGTATTCAAGGGGTCCGTGACGCTGGAGCTGCACCCCCCGTTTGGTAAGATGAAACGACATTCAACAGGAGAAAAGTCATGGCTTTGTATGAGTTGAGAACCTATTCCGTGGTGGTGGGAAAAATGGCCGAAGTGGTTTCTTTGTATGGCTCAGAGGGTTGGGCCGCTTTGGAAAAACACCCCAAAAAATTGATCGGCTATTTCACGGGCGATGTGGGTGCTTTGAACGAAATCATCCACGTGTGGAAGTTTGATGACGACGCCGATCGCCGTGCTTTTTGGGCGGGTGTTTTTGCCGATCAGGCTTTCATGGCTTTTGCGGGCAAGTTGCGCCCCATGATCCTTAAGCAAGAAAACAAACTCATGATGGCTGCGCCATGGGGTCCTCACCCATGACCATGGATCAGTCCCAGACGCACACCACCGCCCATCATCTGCTGCAAGGCTTCAATGATCTGGGCTTGGATTATTTGTTCTGCAATCTGGGTACCGACCATGCTCCTTTGATTGAAGAGATGGCGCGTTGGCGCCAACGGGGGCAGGCCTTTCCCAAAACCGTTTTGTGCCCGCACGAAAACACCGCGGTGCACATGGCCGCTGGTTATGCTTTGGCCACTGGCCGAGGCCAAGGGGTCTTGGTTCATGTGGATGCAGGAACAGCCAATGCCACCATGGGCATCCACAACATTTCCAAAGCCCGCTTGCCACTGATGCTGATGGCGGGTCGGGCCCCGTACACCTCCCATGGCGAATTGCCCGGTACCCGCGACACCTTTGTGAATTTTGTCCAAGAGCCGTACGACCAAGGTGGCTTGGTGCGCCAATATGTCAAATGGGACTACAACCTCCCGTCTGGGGTGATCGCCAAAGAAGCCTTGCGCCGTGCCCACAGCGTGATGCAAAGCGATCCCAAGGGCCCTGTTTATTTGACTTTTGCCAGAGAAACCTTGACCCAAAACTGGCGCGATGATCAATTGCATGATTTTTCGGCCCAGGCCTATGGTGCCACCCCCGCTCTGGGTACCGATCCCGACGCTGTTGATCAAGTGGTCGATCGTCTGTTGGCCGCCAGCCATCCCTTGATCATCACCTCATACAGCGGTCGCAACCCAGCGACGGTGGCCACCCTGGATGCTTTGGCCCGCTTGGCCGGTATCCGTGTGATCGAGTGCAACGCGGTGGACCTCAACATCCCCCACGACTCGCCTTGCTTCAGTGGTTTTGTGCCTGGCGCCCATGTGGCCCAAGCCGACGTGGGCTTGATGGTGGATGTGGATGTGCCATGGATACCGCGCGATACGCCGGTCAACCCGGCCACCTGGTGGGCCCACATTGACGTGGACATCGACAAGCGCAGCTACCCGATGTGGAGTTTTCCGCGCCACTTGAAGATGCCGGGTGACAGTGGTCGCATCTTGGCGCAAATTTTGGCGCGCATGCAGCAGCGCGTGAACCCGGCGTTCTCCCAAGCAGCGCAAGCGCGGGTCGCTGGCATGGCCCAGGAGGGACAACAGCGTCGTCAACGCGCCACCGATTTGGCCGCCGACCCGGGAAAAGTCGGGCAAATCAACCCCCATTTTTTGTGTGCAGCTGTGGCCCACGCCATTCCGAACGACGCCATCGTGCTCAACGAAGCCATCCGCAACGCCCCCGTGGTGGCGATGCAAGTGCCGCGCACGGTGCCGGGCTCCCACGTGGGTTTGGCCGGTGGCGGATTGGGCTTTTCAGCGGGCATGGCTTTGGGCATCAAGTTGGCCCAACCGAATCGTTGCGTGGTGGCTTTTTCGGGCGATGGCTCGTTTTATTTCGGCAACCCGCAGTCCAGCATGGCCGTGTCCAAGCAATACGGCTTGCCGGTGTTCACCATCGTGCTCGACAACGGTGGTTGGGCCGCGGTCAAAGAAGCCACCTTGCGTGTTTTCCCCGAAGGGGTGGCCAAAGCCACCCAAGCCTATGAAGCGCACTTGGCGCCCGACATGAATTTCGCCATGGTGGCCCAGGCAGCTGGCGCCCATGGGGAGTGGGTCAGCGACCCTGCCGATGTCCCCGCTGCCATCGAACGCTGTTTGGCTGCCTTGGCCCGAGGGCAAAGTGCTTTGTTGCAAGCCAAAGTCATCCGACTGTGATCCGCACCCTTGGGTTTCCCTGGATCACCGCGCGATTTTTTATCACCAGGAGCAGTACATGAGAAAAACCAATTTTCGATGCTTGACAACCCTTCTTTTCGGCTTGAGCCTGGGCTTGGCTCTGGCCGCTGATCCCAAACCAGCCGAAGAACCAGCGGTGAAAAAGTCTGACACGGGCATTTGCCATGACAAAACCAGTGCCAGCTATGGCAACACCAAAAAGTTCACCGCCTTCAAAACCGTGGACGAATGCGTGAAGAGCGGCGGCACCTTGCCCGCCAAAACTGCGGCGGCGGCTGAACCCGTGGTGAAAAAATCGGACTCGGGCATTTGCCACGACAAGAGCAGCCCCAGCTATGAGCGCACGAAAAAATTCACCGAGTTCAAAACCGTGGACGAGTGCGTGAAAAGTGGTGGCAAATTGCCGGGTGCGAAATAAGCTTTAACGCTGGCCTGCTGCCAGCAGGGTTTCGATTTGTTTGGACAAGCGGTGCACGGAGTCGGCCAGCGCCTTGAGTTCTTGCTCGCGCAGCAAATCCACCTTTTCGTGCAGCAACTCGATCTCCAATTCGGCCTTGACATTGATTTCGTAGTCGTCGTCAGCCCGCCGTCTGTCGGTTTCCGCCAAACGGTTTTGGCTCATCATGATGGCGGGCGCGGTGTAGGCGGCTTGGAATGACAACATCAAGTTGAGCAAGATGAAGGGATAGGCGTCCCAGGGCGACGTGGTTTGTGTGTTCCAACTGATCCAGAGCACGATCAACGTGCTTTGGATGATGATGAAGCGCCAAGACCCCACCGTGGCGGCCACTTGGTCGGCCACTTTTTGCCCCCAAGTCAGGGGCACAGGGCTTTGCGGTACGGGTGTCGTCACCCCTTGCAGAACGTGCCGATGGGTTTGCCGATGCTTTCGCAAGCGGTGCAACAAATGTTGCTCATCGTGCGTCAGCTGGGGTGGCGGATGGGTGATGGAATCGGTCATGGCATGTCTTCAAGTGGGCATTCAGGGGAGGGGCGCTTGCAACTTAGCACATACACGGGCGCATCGGTGAGGCTGGGGCGTAATAAAGCCGACAAATAAACCCCAAGGCTTGGCGCACAGGCGTACATTAGGTGCACCCACCTCGGAAGTGTTTTCCGCTCATTCAAGAAAGTTCACATGATTCAATGGCCTGCTCAAACCGAGCCCGTGTTGTGGGGTGCTGTCGCCGGCGCAGTGATTTTGTCAGTGGTGGGGTTTAGTTTTTCCGGTTGGCACACCGCCAGCCAAACCGATGCCATTTCCAGTGTCAAGGTGGCCACGGCATTGACCGCGGCCATGGCCCCGGTGTGCGCCTTGGCCTTCAAACAAGACAGCAAATACGCAGCCAATATGGTGGAGTTGAAGAAAACCGATGAATGGTCACGCAGCAACCTGATTGAAAAAGGCGGCTGGGGCAAAGTGGCAGGTGGGCAAGACTTGAGCCCAGAGGCCGCCCGTGCCTGCGCTCTGCTGCTGATCCCGGCCTAAAGGGAACCCTGTCTGCGCAGGCCTCGTGCTTGCGCAGACCCACTGCCTTATCGGCAGCCTACTCGCTCAGTCACTGTCAGAAGCCGTCCTGAGTAAGCCCTGAACCCTTGTTCAAGCCGGCTTGCATTGCCCTTGCAGGTTCATGCGCTGCGTTTTGCGCTGGTAGGGGACATCGGCATAACCGCTCAAGGCCATGTTGGCGCGGGCGAAGCGCAACTCGCGCACCTCGCCATTGGCCACGGTCTTTTGTTGGATGCCCATGCTGCTGGGGTTGGTCAGGTTTTTGCCCACAAATTGATCGGTGGTCAAGGTGTTGATGAACATCTCATAAGGCTTGGCACCTTTCACTTTGAAATACAGGTTGTTGCCAATCGATTGGATTTCGATGCTCACCTCTGCGGCCGGGACTTTTTTGTCCTCCAGGGCAGGAAAGCTACCCTCGATGGTGCAGCGCATGGTGAAGATTTCTGCCTGGGCCGTGGCCGGCAAGCCAAGCAGCAAAACAAGGTGCAAAAGCACGGTGGGTGCAACCCACTTCAGGGTGTTGGACGTCATGTGCGAACAGGTGATGTGCGAGCCTTGAATGTAGCAAATCACCGGCGGTGTTGGTCTTCAGCGCTTGCTTAGAATCAATTTATGAATCCGCGACTGATCTGTGTGGGCCATGTCGCTTTGGACATGATGTTTGGTGTGCAGGCCTTCCCCGCCCACCCGACCAAAACCCCAGCCCATCACCACCACCAAGGCGTGGGTGGCATGTCGGCCAATGCCGCTGTGGCCTTGGCCCGTTTGGGCGCCGATGTGGCCTTTTGTGGGCCGGTGGGCGACGATGCAGCGGCCGACGTGTTTGCGCGGCACTTCCAGCGCGAGGGGGTGGACGCCTCGCACATGCAGCGCTTGAGTGGGCACAGCAGCTCGGTCTCGGCCATCATCATCGATGGTCAGGGTGAGCGCATGATCTTCAATCACCGGGGCAGTGCCCTCACTGCGCCGGCTGCGTTCGATCCGGCTTGGCTGAGTGGCTGTCAAGCCCTGTGGGTGGACCCGCGCTGCCCCGCTTGGGCTTTGCAGGCCTTGCAGTGGGCGCGCGCCCATGGCGTGCCCAGCATGCTCGATGGCGACATTTCCCCCGTGCTGGACTTGACCACCCTGGTTCCGTGGGCCGATTGGGTGGTGTTCTCTGAGGCTGGCTTGGTCCACGCTTATGGCGTGGGCGGCGAGGCCGGTTTGGACCTGGCCCTGCAAGCCGATGCCGATGGCCGTGCCCCTTTGGCCGTGGCACAAACTTTGGGGTCTCATGGGGTTTGTTGGAAGCGTGCGGGCCAACCCCTGCAACACCAAGCCGCATGGCCGGTCGGGCCGGTGGTGGACACACTGGGTGCTGGGGACGTGTTTCACGCCGCCTTGGGCTTGGCCTTGTGGCAGGGCATGGGCGATGCAGCGGCCATGCGTTGGGCCAGTGCAGCGGCGGCACTCAAGTGTTTGCAGCCCAGAGGGATTTTGGGTGCACCCACGCGCGCCGAGGTGGATGCATTTTTGGTCCAAGCGGGAGCGCCGCTTATTCTCTGAGGCCTCCGCTGCGCTGCGTCACCCGTGCGCAGGCATTCCACCAAACCTGGGGTTCGGGCGCCCAAATACCCAAGCTGTGGCGGGCGCGGGTGATGCCGGTGTAAATCAATTCGCGTGACAACACGGGCGCATCGCGATCGGGCAAAACCAACAGCACCCGGTCAAATTCAGAGCCTTGCGACTGGTGCACCGTCATGGCCAAGGCGGTATCCACATGCTCTAAGCGCGTCGGGGCCACCCAGCGCACCCCATCGGCACCATCGGCAAAGGCCACTTGCAAGGCGGTTTGGCCATTCACTGCGCGCGGCAAACACAGCCCCACATCGCCATTCATCAAGCCCAATGCGCTGTCATTGCGTGTGACCACCACGGGACGACCGCTGTACCACCCGCTCCCGGGCAAACCCAGGCTGCGTGCCAGACCGAGGTTGAAGGCGTGCACCCCCCAAGGCCCCTCGCGCAAGGCGCACAACACGCCCAAGCGAGAGAAATCGTTCAAGCACAGGCGCGCTTGGGCGTCGCTGAAAGCCGTTGGTTCGGGCCATGGGCCTGGGTTGGGCGCGGGGTGTATGCGCTGTAACCACTCTGACCATCCGGCACGCACGCGCGCCACTTGTGCGGTACCCCACATGGCGTGCTGGTTTGCACCCGCCTGCCAGCGTGAAACGCCCACGGCCTGCGGGTCTGAATCCGTGCTGGCCTGCTGCCACAGGGCTTGTAACCGAGCACGGTCGCCGGTGTTGACCGCCTGGGCCCATTGGCCAATGGCACTGTCATGGCCAAAGCGGTGGCTGTGGGTCAAGGTGGCGGTGGCGTTGCGCAGCCATGGGCTTTCACACAACTGGGCCATCACCGCGCCCGCTTCGACCGAGGCGAGTTGGTCTTTGTCGCCCAGCAGCACCAGGCGGGCTGGTGTGGGGACGGCTTGCAGCAGGCGGGCCATCATTTCCAGATCGATCATCGAGGCTTCGTCCACCACCACCACATCCGCATACAGCTGTCGCTGACCCGTGAGAGGGGTTGCCAAGCCATGCCAACCGAGCATTTTGTGCAGCGTTTGCGCCTCGGCGGGGAGGGCGGTTTGCCAATCTGCGGGCAACGCCGCGTGGGCTTGCGCCATGGACGCATTCAGCCGGGCGGCGGCTTTGCCCGTGGGGGCTGCCAACAACACACGCAAAGGTGATGGGCCATGCGCCGCTTGCAACAAAGCCAATAAGCGCATCACCGTGGTGGTTTTCCCCGTGCCCGGGCCGCCGGTGATGATGCAGGTGCGCTGGTGCAAGGCCATGGCGCAGGCCAAGCGTTGGCTGTGCTGCGGGGCCTGCGGGTCAACCGGACCAAACAAGGCGTCCAGACCATTTGTGGATGGATAGCCCTGCACAGGTGCCCCGTCTTGGCGCGCTTGCAAATGTTGGCGAATGCGAGTCTCAGCGCGCCAGGCCCGGCGCAGGTACAAGCGGTTGGCGCTGGCGACCAGGGGCGCGGTGTCACCCTCGCACCACGGCAGGCTGGCCAGCGCCTGTGCCCAGTTGCTGGGCAGGGCTTGGGCTTCGGCTTGGGTCCAGCCCAACAAAGCCGCTGCATCGGTTTGCAATGCCGTCACATCCAGGCACGCATGGCCACGCCCCCATTGGTGGCTGGTCAGTGCGGCCAGCCAAATCTGCGTCTCGCACGTGGCAGGGATTTGTTGGCACAAAAAATCCGCCCATGCCCGGTCCAGCGTGGTCAAAGCCTGCACCGGTGCCAGCACAGAACGGGCTTGACCTTTCGCGTGGCTGGACATGTTCATGTCACTTCCTTTTTGAGCAGCGCATCCAAGGCTTCGATCAATGCCCGTGCGGGGCGATGCCAGTGCACACCGGCACCGGCTTGGTCGATGCCGCGCAGGAACACATACACAGCGCCTGCCATGTGTTGGTCGTAGTCATAGTGGGGCAGTCGCACTTGCAGCAAGCGGTGCAGGGCCAGGGTGTACAACACATATTGAACGTCATAGCGGTGGTCCAGCACCGCTGCGTCCAGGTCTGGCGCCTGGTAGTGATCAAGGCGGTTGGACTTGTAGTCCAGCACGCCATAGCGACCGTGGTGTTCAAACACCAAGTCCATCACCCCAGTGAGCATGCCGTTCAAGCGCTGGGGCCACAAGGCCCGGCGCGCCTGGCCTGGCAGCACATGGGCGCAAATCAAGGCGTCAATGGCCTGGGTGGAAGCACTGGAGACACCCAAGGTGAAGGGCATTTCGGCCCAGGCCTGGGTGGGTTTGAGTTGCCCCAAGATCAAGGGGTGAGCATTCTGCATGGGCGTGGGCAAAGGGGTGCGCAACAAGGCGTGCAGCCAGGGGTTGATGAGCGCCGTTTGTGCCTCGGTCAAATCCAGCGCCATGGCCTTGCGGGCCACCAAGCCCGGCCAAGCGCCATGGGCCAAGGCCATTTCGGTGGGCCCGTCGTGGGCCAAGGGCCAGCCATGTTCGCACTGCCACTGCAGCAAATCATGCAACAACAAACCACTGCGAGCACCCGCTGGAAAAACGTGCCATGGTGCCTGTGCCGTGGCTTGCTGGCCACCTGGTGGGCCCCAGCCGGCGTCGTTGTCGATGTCAATGTGCCCCGCCATGTGGGGCAAGGCGGGGTCCAAGTCTGGCGGCGGGCTCAAGTCGGGTGTGTCAGGGGGGACTTCGTCGCTGGCTTGGATGGCCAGCTCGGCGTCAAGCTGGCGCGTCATGGCGCTGAAGCTGGCGGTCCACCAACGGGTCGGGTTCAAAGGCCTGGGGGTGGCCAGCCGAGAAAAATCCAGCTGCGGGCTGGGGCCCAGATACATGCTTTTTTGCGCCTCGATGGTGTTGGCTTCCAGGGTGGTGATGTGGATGTCTGTGCAGGTCCCCCATGCCGATTGCAAGCGGTCCATCAGGTCTTTTTTGGTGGTCCGTTGCAGCAGCTCACACGGGGCAGAGCGCAACAAGCCCTCCTTGGCAGAGGCTTCGCGCAGCTCACCCGTCACGGGGCCCAGACCCACCCAAGCGGCTTCTCGGGCACGGGTGAGGGCGACGTATATCAAGCGCATGTCCTCGTCGCTGCCGACCTCGTCCGCGCCTGGCGTGGGCTCTGCTTCGGACACCGGGGCGGGGCGCTGTGCAGCGTCCGTGGGCCTGCCAAAGCTGGATAGAAAAGGCACCCACACCCATGGGTATTCCAGGCCTTTGCTCTTGTGGTAAGTGATGATTTGAACCCGCTGCGCATCCGACTCGAGCCGCATGTGGGCCGAATCGGGTGGGGGCGAGCGGGATTGAATTTGTTCTCCCAAAAACCGCACCAAGGCCATGCAACCACTCAAGCGTGTGCCCGCATGCTGCAACAACTCGCCCAGGTGCAGCAAATGGTTGATGCGGCGTTCACCATCTGGGCTGGCGAGCAAGCGCTGGGCCAAGCTGCTGCCCATGCGGGTGTCGGCGTGCATCCACTGCTGCAGCATGGGCCACACGCCAGCGCGTACCCAGGTTTGGTGCCAACCATGGGCCAGGGTTTGCCAATCGTCCAGCGCGCCACCATCGGCCAGGCTGTCGGGCAGGGTGTGGGCGGGCAAGCCCCACAAGCGGGTGGCCAAGGCAGCGCGCAATCGGGCGGTGTTGCGTGGCGCACTCAAGGCGTGCAGCCAGTGCCACAGGTCCATGGCCTCTTCGCTGTGATAAACACTGTCGCGCTCAGACAAATAAACACTGGCCACGCCGCGTTGTTGCAAGGCTTGGCGCATCAGGCGGTGGTGATGATGGCCGCGCACCAGCACCGCGATCTGGCCCGCCTGGATGCGTTGGCTTTGCAAAGATTGGGCAATGTGCTCGGCCGCGGCTTGGGCCATCAGTGCTTCAAACCGGCCTTTGCCCAAGCTGTCCTTGTGGGCCGCGCTGTCTTGCACCACCCACACCGACAAACCGCTGGCTTGCGGGGGATCTCCTGGGACATGGTGCGTGTTTCGGCGTGCC
>Ga0209358_10000491_pt1 | contig 34522 bp, 30 predicted proteins | sample LauGreFa1BDMLBSN_2_FD_187574 | JGI IMG/M metagenome (GOLD analysis project Ga0209358, IMG submission 187574) | Freshwater lake microbial communities from Lake Michigan, USA - Fa13.BD.MLB.SN (SPAdes) (version 2) | ecosystem: Environmental > Aquatic > Freshwater > Lake | place: Lake Michigan, USA... | reverse complement strand
TTTCATAAAATAATAATGATCATTGTGGTTAACCATTATTATTTGTGTTATCATATTTTACTTCTTGTTTCAGAGTCGATATTATATCAATTGACTCTTTGTTATTCTAAATAAGAGAGGTTCCTACCGGGGGTTCCTACGAGGGGTTCCTACCGGGGAGGGCCTTCGGCCCCATACCTTTATTTCCCTACATTCAAAAGGATGATTTGGGGACAGCAGCATCAATATTTATCTAGATGTTAGTGTCATGGTTTACACCCTAGGTCTTTGCCTAGGTTTATGTCATAGTTTGGAGTCAAGGTTTCTGTCAAGGTCTTTGCCCATGGTCTTTGCCAAGGTTTCTGTCAAGGTTTCTCTCATAGTTTGGAGTCAAGGTCTTTGCCAAGGTTTCTCTCATAGTTTGGAGTCAAGGTCTTTGCCAAGGTCTTCGTCCATGGTCTCCGTCTAGGTTTGGAGCCATGGTTTCCTTTTTATTCCCATATGTACTTTTTCCATCCTTTTCTTTCTTCTTTTGACCATTTCTTCATTTCACACCACACGCTTTCTCTTTCTTCCAACACTTCCACTTCTTCTTCCAACACTTCTTCTCTTATTTCTTTTATCAGTTTCCCTATTCCTCCCTTCCATTTTCCTTCTTCCTTCCCTGTGTAATATTTTAGCACCCATTTCATTCCCTTCTTATATGGATCTCCACATCCTATCATTCTTTTGTATCTCTCTCGCCATCCCACTTCGAACATACATACATATCTCTCTTCTCTTTTTGCCAATTTGTTCGTATTGTTTTTCCGCTTTGAATGACGAATCAATATTTCTTCCTCTCGAACCTCAATCCATGCCAAAACATTATCAAACGTCTCCCAAATTATTTCACGCCTCTCAATATCAACCAATTTACCAACTCGCATAGTTTGCCGATAAGCCTCCATCAATATTTGTATCCCATCAATACGAATATTAATTGTTGGAATATGCGGCAAAAAATCATTCCCCAGTAAAAAACACAAACACGCATAATCGTGAATTCGCGTTGTTGCCGTTGCCCCACTATTGCCACCAATTGGCATATTTATTTCCTTATTTATCGATTCGCACAATTGTTCTATATCAAGCAAATATCCAACTCCTGGATCCAGGTCAACATGAATACTCTTAATGAACTCCGGCGTTTCGCGAAATACATACAATTTTGTATATTCAACGTGAAAAATCGACAACATCAACAAATCCGAATCCAAGCCATATATAATCGTGGTTTGATCGCGATGGGACACTCTATTATCACGAATATATTGAAAAATCTTATGCTCTCCTTCGCCCGGGCTTTCCGGCGTAGATACAATAATTTTAGCCCCTTTTCGTGATGTAAACCGATGTTCAACAACATATTTAGACAAATAGTTCATAAACTCTGTACCAGGTGTAATAACAATTGTCGAAAGACCCGTTGTTATTTCAGCACACCCGTTCTCCTCTAAAAAAAGTTTCAGCGCCCGTCGTTTTGCTTGCTGTCGTAGCTTAGCAACGGGGGCTTCGCCATCAAACGCTATATAGATAGTATTTGATGGATTAATCTCATCAATATATGCCTGTATTTTACAACAAACCATTGCCAAAATATGCGGAAAACTCGCAGAGTGTTCTTGGTCCGTTTTATATATTTCATGAAACGAGTCATATATAATTGAATTACAATCCATATACAAATTGTGGAAATGCTCTCGATTCATTGTTCTCATCGATTTTAAAACATTGATATAATTTTTAACAATATACGAAAAATAAGCAGGGATTCCCATTTGATAATAATAATAGTACAATGATTTTATATTTATTGTAAAAATGTTATTTTGTTGCCTAATTATATAATAAATAATGGAGTCCAAGCTTCTATTTTTTATGTTTTATCGAATATTACCATTTGTTTTGCTTTCATTTTTTTCACTTCATTCGGTTTTACAACAAAATCCAAGCGGGCTTATGTTAGTGATTGGAGCATTGATGACAACATTACTACCAATTGGAATATCAAACTTTGATGCTGTACAGAGAACAATAATAGATTATCAAAGAACAAAGATTGGGGGTGACAATCCAACCGATACTGAACTATCAGACTATCAAACCACATACTGTAATGTGTTAACATTCAATAATTCGCTTATTTCATATTTGCCACTAAGCACACACATTATATCATTTATTGTTGGATACATGACACATATAGCAAAAAATAATGTTTTAATGTTTATTACATTGTGTGTTTTTTTACTAATTGACGTGGGCTTTAATTTTTTGAATTGTGCTTCGTATTTAATTTGTATTCCTCTCATACTTGGATATTTACTTGGATTTGGATGGGGGTCAATTACAGGAGTAGATAAACTAACTACTCCATCTGAAAAATGCTCAACCACCAAGAAATCATTCGAGTGCAAAACTATGACGTAATTGCTCAACAACATTCATCTAGGGACTAAAATATTGTATATGTGTATTTATCCACGTTTTGATTTCCGGTGTAACCCGTCTTCGCAAAAAGTCGTCAACAATCAATTTTGAAGACCGTTGTTTGTCTTCAAAATGAAACATAAACTCTTGGATTACAGCATAAGTATTTGCATTCTCATATGTTTTAATAACATCTTCCCGTCTGAACATCGGGTATCCCTTTTTCTTATTCACAACATTATGAAAATTATAGAAAAAATTAATAAGGTCATTTTTGGACCGAATATTGTTGGTATTTATTGAGTTAATATATTCAATAGCATGTTTTGAACAAACTGGACATGGCAATACACTACATACGGATACAATCATTTTCATAAACCCGCTAATTAATACTGTAAAATATTCGTCTTTCATTTTTTGGGCCATTGTATGAAAAAATGTCCATATTGGTTTTCCCCATTTTAGCTTGACTTGTGGCACAGGCGGAGTCGGTTCTGGCGAAACCTGTTGAATACGCGCTGGATTACTATATTGAATTGGAATGCTATTCATTTGCATTTGCATTTGTGTTTTCTGATAACTAACTGACGATTTTCTATAGTTATTGCTAAAAAACATACGAAAACACTTATATATTTATCAATTAATTTATTGATAAACATTTAAACATAAATGAATAAAATAATCATCCAGTAAAATATAATGTCGACACCGCCAATTAACAAAGCCGAATTGGTTGAATCAATCAAAGAATGGATTCGCATCGACAATGAAATACGTAATTTGAACAAAGAGATTCGCGACAGGAAATCCCGAGTTGGCAAAATATCGCAAAAACTGATGCTTACTATGAAAGACAATAAAATTGACGAGTTCAATGTGAAAGAGGGGAAACTCGTGTATGCGACAAAACAAGTAAAAAAACCGATTACCAAGAAGTATTTAACCGACGTTTTGTTGAAGTACTACGAAGGGGATGAAGGACATGCGTCGGAGCTAAATAGTTATATACAGGAAAACCGTGAGGCAATAACGAAAGAAACACTTCGTAGGCGTATAGTAGCGCCGGCAGTGCCGGCAGCGTCGGCAACACCAGCAACATCAGCACAGCATGAATAAGGCAAGCATAAGCCCACTTAATACTCGATGTGCGGAATAACTATCGACCCATTTACTTCGCAACATTTAGCAATAACGGCCGGGTTTGTCTTGCCCGAAAGTATGTCTTCGGTTTTATACACATTCATAAATTTATCAATATAATAGACAATCCCATTTACATCGGTCGCGACTACATCCAGTTTTTTCACACATATTCCCACTGTGTCATCGGCTGTACCATAGGGTGCGCCTTTCGAATGTGTTCCGCAGAATTCGCATCCATCTTTGCGTTTGCGCGTACACTGTTTGTTGTCGGCGCGTTTTGCGTTACACCTATTTTGCGTGGGAATGGAGTTTTGAATACGTTTGCGCTTGGATATATCGTCTTTGCTAAATACAAGGCGTTCATATTCGTAGACATATTCAAGAAGTTCGTTGGCCTTTTCCTTTTCATCAAACTTGATGGCAATTAGTTTGGCGCGAATATCATCCTTGAACTTGGTAATGTATTGTTCGGAGCGGGAGTTCAGTTTTTTTTCCATTGTAGATTATTATTTCCTACAACAACAGATGAGCGTTTTCAATTTTTTGTTGTCATTCTTAATAATTATAATAATAATTATAATTATATATAAACGTATGGCTACAAAGTCCAAAAGGCAAAATGTTAGCAAATTACCACAAAAAACACCTGTTATAGAACAAATAATTAGGCCAAATAATCATTACAAAGAAATCAAAGGTTTATTTGTATATTGTAAACAGCCCGAAAATAACATTCCAGATGAAAATACTATTGGATTGTATAATTTTATATCAAGTCAATCTAGAATTAGTGGTATTCCAATATTTAATTTTAATGAATTACAAATAATACAGAACAATCCTGGTGATTTTATCAGCACATTATTTCCAAATACACATATATCTAAAATTATGTTTGGTATTACACAACTAAAAGAATTCTCTGATATTGAAAAGGGTAAAAATATTACTATAAAAATAAGTTCAAACTTTTGTTTAAATAGTCAATCTATGATGAGCACTGAAGCAATCAATTCCCCTGAAAATATAATAATGGTTGGAGCAGTAGAATACGAAGATGTATTGTTTCCTGGTTTTATAATAACATTTCGCATACATAATGGTAAAACTATATACATTGATTCATTGTGCTCTAGTCAGAAACCATTAATTAAAGGTTCATCTCAAATGCTAAATATAATTAGTATAATAACATCCATGTTTAATTCCTCTACGGAAGAATCTCACAAAATAACCAGACATACTTTGTATTCTATGCCAGGAACACGCGATTTCTATAAGAAAAATGGTTTTATTAATATGACAGAACAACCACTATCGCCAAACAAGCAACAACCAATGAGTCGTAATATAATTGGTGGTAATCGAAAAAGAAAAACTCAAAGAAAATCACGGCGTCTTGTCATTAAAAAAATTATACAATAAATTGTCGGGGTTGTGATTTTTGACTTCGCCATCAATCAACATGATGCTTTCATACATCTTGTACAAAACATCATTGGGCGAAGTAGAGCCGACTTTGATGAATCCATTTCTTAAAAGAAACTTGCGTATTTCTTCTACAGGCGTGTGTTTAAACTTGAATGCTTTGTTTGCTACATTATTGCGGATAGTGCGATTTGGCAAAAGAACGCCGACAACTGGTCGGAACTTGTCTTTCCCGACATTGTATGTGCGGCGAATAATTTTATTGGGTTTGGCTTTGGGTATTTTGACATCGATTTGGCGGTTGGCGCGTTCTTGGAGTCTGGCGCGAATACGTTCAATCGCTGATGATGATTGAGGTTTGACAGAGGTTGTAATATTTTTTGCGGTTTTATTCATTGCCGAGCGATATGTTGGTAGAGAACCATTTTTCAAACATCCGTATGTGGGTTGAGGTGGGATGACGTGTGCTGAAGACGCAATGGGGTTTTGCGTCGACAAGCTTTGTGGTGACAAGCTTTGTGCTACGTTTGATGGCGACAAGTTCGACGACATGTTTGATACATATGACGCCATTGGAATTGCTGCGCTTTGTATAAGGTTTGGCTGTACACTTGATATAAGGTTTGACTGTACGTTTGGTATAAGGTTTGACTGTACGTTTGGTATAAGGTTTGACGATACGTTTGACAATGCGTTTGCCATAATGTTTGACGATGCGTTTGTCTGTACGTTTGGTATAAGGTTTGGTATAAGGTTTGACGATACGTTTGACGATGCGTTTGTCTGTACGCTTGGTATAAGGTTTGACGATACGTTTGACCTAACTGTGTGGTTATGTTTCGGTACATCTTTTTCTCGTTTATGTTTATCTACCAATTTGTTCATAAAATCCATCGTATCATTGAATTCAGTTTCAAACTTTTTAACAGGTGATACTATAATTGGTCCCTCTCGTTTATCCGAATTAAACATCTTATCATATTGCTCCGCCTGATTCGCCCGAATCCGCCGAAGCATGTCCCGTTTAATAGTCTTGTCACGATTAATCGACTTCATTTTAATCGGTTTCGGTTCTTTTTTAATATCTGGTTTATTTTTACGCGTATTATTATTAGCAAACTTAAATAAGTCGACATTAATTTTGATGACTTTATCACCACCTTGACTCATCAAATATATTCTATACTACTGTTTTGTTTATCATAAAAATACGAAACATTACAAAAACATAGAGGATACAAACTTTTTTTCGCTATAAACCGTCGAACTCTTCATACTTTCCTTAAATTGTAAAAACCCTGCATCCAAGTCGGCAACCAGAATTGTTTTCAAATCCGTTTGTTCGGTCTTCCCGTAAACCCGACGACTATGCGCAATTTTAACCTTGAATATCAATGCCTCTATATCTCTGCCAAATGCCGGAAAATCCGCATACTTTCGTTTGAACCAATCTTCACCGGTGCCATCCTGAATATTGTGTGTCCAACCAATTGCGCTTATTTTATTTTTGAACATTTTCCACAACTCGGCGGAAGTGTAATCATCAATTGTAAACCGCCACGTAAATCGCGACTCCAATCCAGCATTTAATTTGAAAAAACGGTCATTCACTTCATTCTGATAACCGGCGACAATTACAATCAAATTGTCTTTGTGGTCACTCAATAATTCGCACAATGTATCGGCACATTCCTTCGAAAAAGAATCGTCGCCAAGTGAGTATATTTCATCGATAAACAATGCGCCACCAAGCGATTCGCCTACCAATGTCTTGGTTTTAATGGCGGTTTGTCCTAAATATCCTGCGACTAAATCTGACCGCGTGGCTTTGCGGAAACTGCCCGATTTACTAGCAGCGCCGGTCCCAAGAATACCCATATTCGCATAAAGTCGCCCCAATATCTTGGCAATATCGGTCTTGCCCGTCCCTGGCGACCCATAGATAACCATATGTTTGTATTCACCTGGTCCAGCAAGACCTTGTGAAAAATACAAAATCTGGTCAAGGACGTTTTTCTTCAGCGATTTTAGTCCAATCAGGGCATCCAGTTCGCGCAACTCGCCGCTAATTCGATGGAGCATTTTGACATCAATGTTATATTCAACGGCATCACTCACTTGGTATTTTTCAATGATAGTTATCAAGTCGGAAATAGTATGAATGGCGGAATCAATAAACACCTTTGTCTTGGGCTGGACTGGCGATTCAATTTCGATTTCATTTTCTTTTTGCCACAATTCATACTTAGAGGCAACATCTGCCAAAATATCGAGTGATGTTTGTGGAACAAAAGGTGTGGTGGGAACAAAAGGCGTTATGCCATAAAAGTCGTGATTCGAATAATCGATGATGTTTCTGAAATCCTTTTTAGTGAGAGAGTTTTTTCGTTTATAGTAATCAAGATATTGAGTAAATAACTTGTATTTAGTTGTCATTTGTAGTATTATATGAAATACAATAAATATTTTATATAGATTTGTAAAACAATCATTTGTAAAACAATCATTTGTAAAACAATCATTTGTAAAACAATCATTTGTAAAACAATCTTTTGTAAAACAATCTTTTGTAAAACAATCATTTGTGAAAAAAACAATCTTTTGTGAAAAAAAACAATCTTTTGTGAAAAAATTGAAAACTAAACTCTCAATAATTTGAAAACATAATTACATGTCCGAATCTATTAAAATGTCAACAACTACTAAACAAACTAAAACTAAAAAACCCACGAAGGCCGCTGCTGCTGCAGCTGCTTCTGCGGCTTCTTCTGCGGCTGCTTCTGCTGTGGCTTCTATACCCGAATCCATAATCGACAACTTGGCAGCCGAGATGAATGCGACCGAATCCGTGAAAAAACCGCGCAAATCTCGCGCAAAAAAGCACGTCGAAGAGGAACCCATATTTGATAGTGCGTCAATTCTCAAAGAAATGGTTGATGCCGAGACAGACGCCAGCAAAACTCCCGCATACTCACATGACCCCGTTGCCAAAACCGTATTGGGACACCTTGGTTCATACAGTGAAGAACCATTCACTATCATCGAATCCTATTTCAAAGGTCGTCATTCTACGTGTTTGGTCCGCCACCAAATCGAGTCGTACAATGATTTTGTGAACCGCCAACTGCCGCAAACTATCCAGATGTTTAATCCAGTAATGATTCGTTCAGACAAAGACTTCATTGCTGAATTGGGTCAGTATGCGCTCGAAACCGAAATCACATTCGTTAATTTGAAAATCCACCAACCTCACATATATGAAAACAATGGCTCCACCAAAATCATGTTGCCCACGATGGCGAAACTCCGCAACTTCACATACGCCTCTAATTTGACGATTGATATCAACATTAAATACACAATTCGCGACACCGTCAATATGGACCAACCGCGCATTGTGAACAAGACAATCACCAAAATCAGCATTGGCAAGATGCCCATTATGGTGAAATCCGATATTTGCGTATTGAACCAGCACTCGCACATCAATCCCACATCCATTGATGAATGCGCTTTCGACCACGGCGGTTATTTCATCATCAAGGGGTCCGAGAAAACCGTGTTACAGCAAGAACGTGCTGCCCAAAATGTCGTATATTGCTACGACGGCAAAAACACGTCAAAATGCAGCTGGTATGCGGAAATCAAGTCGATGCCGGACAACAAGTGTATTTCACCCAAACAAATCGAAATCGAAGTGATTAGTCGAAACAATGGCTATGGATTCCCTCTCAAAGTGGTCATTCCGCGCATTCGCGAATCAATTGACCTTTTCATAGTGTTTCGCGCCCTCGGCGTGATTTCCGACCGAGAAATATGCCAATACATCTTGTTAAATGAGACACGACCTGAAACCGCGGAAATGCTGGATTTCTTGAACGCCTCTATTATCGAGGCGAACAAGTTCATGACACAGGAAGACGCACTGAGACATATCACCAGTTATGCCGCATTCACGCCAATCAATATGGACAAAGATCATGGCACCAGGAAAAAACGCGATTTTGTGATGGAAGTCCTGGGCAATGATTTGTTCCCTCATTGCCGCACGACACCGCAGAAAATATATTTCCTCGGATACATGACCAATCGGCTTATCCGAACGGCGCTCGGCTGGGTGAAACCTAGTGACCGCGATTCATATGTGAACAAGCGTATTGACACCACCGGGATATTGTTGAACAATTTGTTCCGCAACTACTACAATCGAATGGTGAAAGAAATGCAGAAGAATATAATGAAAGAAATCAACAATGGGTCGTGGCGTTCCGCGGAAGATTATGAGAATATCATCAACACAGCCAATATTTGTAAGATGATAAAATCCACTACGATTGAGACGGGTATTAATCGCGCACTTGCGACCGGCGACTTCAGTATCAAGCAGAGCAGCAGTAGCAAAGTCGGCGTTGCCCAAGTGGTGAATCGCCTGACAACCGCGGCGACACTGAGTCATATGCGCCGAGTCAATACCCCGATTGACAAATCGGGTGAGCTGATTGAACCCCGCAAACTCCACGGCACGACATTCGGATTCTTGTGTTGTGCGGAAACCCCGGAAGGTCAGTCGATTGGTGTTGTTAAAAGCATCAGCAGTCTGATGCATCTAACCATATCGTCCAATAGTTCGTCACTCTATGTTTATGTTGAGCCATTTATCCGGTCGCTGGACACGATTAAACCTGCGGATGCCTACGATAAAGTGAAGGTGTTTATCAACGGATGCTGGGTTGGGAACACAGAGACACCGATGGAGCTCTACAATGATATGAAAGAGAAGAAATACCGCGGCATCATCAACATATACACATCGATTATATTCGACTACAAGAATATGGAAATCTATATTTGTAATGATGCTGGACGAATGACGCGACCTCTCTTGCGCGTGAAGGATGGCAAGGCTATAATTACACGTGACATCATTAAACAGCTGGAAAACAACGAGTTGTCGTGGAATGATATGTTGTCAAATTGTAAATTGGCCGAGTCGGTTATTGAGTACATAGACCCGTGCGAACAAAATTATGCGATGATTGCGTTGAAGTCGAAAGGGTCGTATGTTCTAGATAACATGCGTGTCAATTATACACATTGTGAAATCCACCCCAGCACCATTTTCGGAGTTCTTGCGTCGTGTATTCCGTTTCCTGAACACAACCAGGCACCTAGGAATACGTATCAGTGTGCTCAAGGAAAACAGGCGATGGGCGTTTACGCAACAAATTACGACAAACGTTATGACAAGACCGCTTATGTGCTTTCATACCCATCGCGTCCTCTGGTCGACACTCGTCTAATGAACTGGCTCGACCTCGTGAAAATCCCTTCGGGCCAAGTCATCCACGTTGCCATTATGTCATATACCGGCTATAACCAGGAAGACAGTGTCTTGGTAAACAAAGGCTCGATTGACCGCGGAATGTTTGCGACCACCATTTACCATACTGAGAAGGATGAGGATAAGACAATTACGCGACTTGTGAGTCGTTGTAAACCGGACCCCTCAAAGACAAAAGGAATCAAGTATGGAAACTACGATAAAATTGACTCAACCGGATTTGTTCCCAAAAACACATTGCTTGAAGACCATACAATCATCATTTCGAAAGTGGTGAATATCAAGGAGAACCGCAATGATCCGACAAAACAGATTAAATATGAAGACCAGAGCAAGAGTGTTAGAACTGGTGGGGAAGAAATCTATGTGGATAGTAACATTCAGTGCCGAAATGGGGATGGATACAATTGTGCCAAAGTGAGAATGCGCACATTCAGAAAGCCGTGTATAGGCGATAAATTCTGTATGACTGATGACCATGATGTATTAACATTGAATCGTGGATGGGTGCCAATCGCCGAAGTATCAACAAGTGATTTAGTCGCACAATTGAATCGACATACAAATAGGATTGAATATGTGAATCCGATTGAAACACTTATTTTCGACCATGAAGGTGAAATGTATGAAGTTGAATCACAGGGGGTTAGTCAAAAGGTGACACTGAATCATAGAATGTGGGTTCAACGAAGGGACCAGCCAAGCTATGAATTGATACAAGCCAAAGAGATTGTTGGTGAAAATGTTGTATTCAAGTGTTATGATACAACACTAAACACAGTAATTAATAGCAATGAACATTATATGACATCGGCAAATACCACAACCGATTTTGTTGGTAAAGTATATTGTTTGCGAGTTCCATCTGAGGTATTCCTAGTAAGACGCAATGGACGCTGCTCATTTACCGGAAACTCGAGTCGCCATGGTCAGAAAGGCACTTGCGGACTCATCATTCCCGAGTGCGATATGCCATATACAAAGGATGGCCTCAAGCCCGACATTATCATCAATCCTCACGCAATTCCTTCTCGTATGACGATTGGACAACTCAAAGAAACCCTTCTCGGCAAAGTGCTTGTTCACCTCGGCCTCTTTGGCGACGGCACCAGTTTTGGCGAACTGGATGTGAAGACGATTGCCGAGAAACTCCAGGACCAGGGATACGAAAGTTATGGCAACGAGCTGATGTACAACGGCTTGACTGGCGAACAATTCCACACCAATATATTCATCGGTCCAGTATTTTATCAGAGATTGAAGCACATGGTGAACGATAAACAACACAGCAGGTCAATTGGACCAATGGTCAATTTGACGAGGCAACCGGCCGAAGGCCGGAGTCGTGACGGTGGTTTCCGTATTGGTGAAATGGAGCGTGATGTCATGATAGCACATGGTATCAGCCGATTCTGCCGAGAACGCTTGTACGATGTGTCGGACAAATATAGCGCACACGTATGTAAGAAATGCGGTATGATAGCACAATATAACGACGACGGCAATTCAATGCTGGGCAAGTTCAACTTTAGCGTACACAAATGTAGTGTGTGCGACAATATGACCGATTTCGCATATGTTGAAATACCCTATGCGTTCAAGTTATTGGCACAGGAACTCCAGACGATTAATTGTGTGCCTAGATTAATGACGGAATAAATAGCATGTGTTTATTGACCAAACAAATATTTATCAGTAACATATATAATGTTTGGTATTCCAGATAAGTTAAGAAACCCAATAATGCCGCAGCCAAATGTCCAATCTTGGAATAATTTATCGGGGAACTCCAATTTTTTACAATTTGCGAATCAAACTGCTGAACAACAACATCAACAACAACAAGTAATCGCGAACCGAGAAAAAATAATACGAGAGCAAGAACGAATAAAACCGTTATTGGTTGAATATTTACGACGTTATAGTTTTTTGGATACAAAAAAATATAATATTTTTCCATATGTGATGGGAAACGTATTTGGTAATTTACCCGATGGTTATAGGTCCGATATGTTACATTTGTGTGGGTACCGTTATTTTATACAAAATACTAAACGTGAAATGGACTATATAGAAATACCAATTGATGTTGATATGCTTAATGGTCACAGTGATAATATTCAAGTAATAAACTATAATACAACCCCTAAACTAATTATTAAAGTAAGAGAATTAGAGAAGACGTTTAATAGTGTTAATAAACTTGGTTTTTCACAAGTGCGTGGAGGTAAAAATAATAAGAAACAACAAAGCAAATCTAGGCGTTTACGCGTTTCAACAAAATATTATAAGCATCACATAAAAACAAATTCTCGGAAAAATGTCAAATAAATTATACCCAGTTTTATTTTTGATTTCGGGTTTTTGACGTTCTTTTAACTTTTTTTCGAATTGTCATTTTGCGTTTTCTACCACTTTTACGCATACGACTTTTGCCACCAGCTTTGCCCACACCAGTTTTACCAAATGTTCTATTAAAGACTGTTCCAACAAAATCATCAGCTGGGTCTAAGTCTTTCAAAATATCTTTCAACTCCGCAATGACATGTTCAGCATTATTAATTTGTTCCATATCCTCTTCAATTTGTTTAATATGCATTTTAACAATATCTGATGTTGTATGTCCATTAATATCTTTTATTGATAAATCAGTTTTATGCACAAGAATATTGACTATTTTACTATATCTATTATACGCCGCTATCATAATTGGAATTGTTCCATCGGATGGTCTAGCAGCATCGGGGTCAGCACCATACCTAAGGAGAACCTTGACTAAATAAATATTATTATTTGCCACAGCAACCATAAGACATGTATTCCCATTTTTGGTTGGTGTATTAATACTGGATTTTGCTCCATTATTAAGCAAATATTCAACAATTTCTGAATTGCCTACTTCACATGCTAAATAAAGAGGCGTAGTTCCATATTTAAGTGTACTATTTATACTTAAAGTAACATCTAATGTTTTCATACTAGTTTTTATGTTGTTAAAGTCACCTTTTAAAATAGCTTTAACAAAATCATTCATTATATTATATATAACTATTTTTGTAAACAATGAGATTTACAATATGAGATTCACAAACGATACTATATAAGTAAAACTTTGTAGTATTAACACTGAGCTAAGTTTATCATTTATAATTTTAATTTGTGCATTTATATTTTCAATATCGAGTTTACAATTATTTTGGCAAGAAAACAATCGCAGACTACCAATTTGTTGTAATGGTCTCCTTACATCTTTGTACATTTTGAACGCAAAACGATTTATAAACATACTATGAACACTATTGTAATTGTATGTTTATATATAATTATATGTAAAGATATATGCTAACACACATAAACATTTGTTAACAAATGATATTAATGACAGAAGCAGCAACAGCAGAAGCAACAAAAGCATCATCAAGCACAATTTTAACTGAGATTCTCACATCTGAAACGGCCGACTGGCGAGAGGCTATCAACCATTTTATGGAGCAAAAAATCACCGAGTTCCAAGCCATTATGAAAACTACTATCCAGAATACCATGAGCGAAAAGCTCGGCAACTTTTATAACCGGTCATTCGACCATGACTCGGTACTATTTGACACGGAACCTGGTGACATTTGTAAACAATGTGTCGGTTCATTACAAACTCAAATTGGCGGCAACCCTCAACTGCGAACAACTTTACAACCGGCTATCAAAATCTTGGAAACCAGCAATACCAAATGTTTTATGGCGAATCCGGTTCATGAAGCGGGTACATCAATGCGGCGCCAAATATACGTATTCAAGACATTCATCATCATTAAAACAATCAATAGTTGGACCAATGGCTCCAATGAACAGTGCGAGTTCCATAGTCACAATATGCCGTCGGACACACTATTTGCCGTCAAAACGTTTCAAATGAGGAATGATTACAATTGTGTTGCCAGCGGGTTAAAATTGTACAACGACCATCCCGAATATTTCAGGCAAAATTGTAGCGAGTTCGAGAGTATTTGTAAGCGCGAATATGAGATGATTCAGACCAAGAAAGACGAGCTCCAGCGACTGATTGATGAAAACGTCGCAAATATTGACCATTATCGCAGTCTCGAAGACCAAATCAAGACATTGGCTGATGAAAAACAGGCAATCGACAATGACCGCCAAAAGTTGAAAGAGGAGCGAGACACGTTGATAATAGTAAAACACAAATTGGCCAAGATGAAAGCCGATATTGACCAAGAGCGCCAAGCATTTGAGGAAGAAAAAAACAAACTTAATGCGAGTCCCATCGATATTGATATCAACACATATTTTGATATGTGAACCTGTCATCTATACGGAGACTATGACACCAACCATTTCCTTGGCATCATTGTGTAATTGTCGCGCCCGTTTTTTGGAATAATTGGTTATAAATAATCCATCCTCTATGTATCGGAACACTCGTTTATCAAAGAGTTCGACCGCAATCGACAAGGCTTCGTCATATTTGACGCCTCGCGTATACATCGAATACATAATACATCGGTCAATATCGTACGCCGACAATAAATCAGCCTCTCTGACAATATGGTATGCCAATTGGTATTCGCCCAAATCAGGGTATCCGTGCTTTTTCACAGTGGAATACGACATTGTTGTAATGATTTTGAAGATAATATCAAGACTGGTTTCATCAACTACGTTTGTCAATTTGCGACGCAAAATGACAACCCCATCCAATTCCGCCGTGTATTTTTTGTCGCACATATCATGAAGAATCGCCGCCAAATGTATGATGTCCTGCTGTTTTGCGAGATGCGGATTTGCCGCCAATTCCGAGTTTACAATTTTTTTCGTATAAGCATAGACTTCCATACTATGCTTGAGTGCGTGGGATTCATCAATATTGAATTGACGACTGAGTTCAATTACGAGTCCAAATGCGAGATTCAATGTCATTATAATAATTAAATTGTTTTTTACTAGTCCAACATCTTAGAAAACATTTCAATTTTTCACTCGGCACAAAATGCTGTATTATAGCGAAAAATAAGTAAAAAACTGAAATATTTTTTGAAAAATAATGTAAAGTATAAAAATATCAGTTAATAGTAAATAAAATCAAACTATCTACTATTATTATTTGACAATGCCAGTTACCCGTTCGCAATCAAAGAAACAACAAAATGTTGAACCGATGGCAAATAGCCAAAGTCCAGCGATAACTATAGAAACACAAGAGACTTGTCAAGATCAATCCAATCGAGAGCAATCCAATCGAGAGCAATCCAATCAAGAGCAACCCAATATTTGCGGAATATGTCGAGACGATTTTTCCGAAGCCAATGTGGAAACATGCGATAGTACTCCAATTATAGTTCATGAACACGACGACGGTCTTTGGTCCCATTCATTCCATGCCAAATGTATTGCCAAATGGATACACGAGAAAATGGAAGAAGACCGCGTTCCAAAATGCCCATTGTGTTTCAGTACACCAATTCCCGACAATATAATTGCCTCTATGACTCTGGTAAATATTGATGACGACGACGACAACGATGAAATATTACAGAATAATATGACATACGTCCAAGACCAAGACCAAGAATATAGAGACCCTGAAACCTACCAATCCGCCGAAGAAAATGCGATTGGACGTTATTATCGTCTCCATGCGGATTTGGATATCACAGCGCCCATTTATTTCGTGGCAAATATATTCATGAACGGCCACAGTATATTAAAACTCACCAACAACGATTTGAATATTCAACGCAATGTCAACATCACCGAAATCAAACGACTCATTGAATTGCGAAGTCGCGAAATATACTTTAGCGCGGGAGGCATCTTGTCTCTCACAAATGCCCGCCATAATTTGTCATTGTCAAATTGGACACAAAACAAATATCCATCCATCCACGTCAATGATGTTCACTACACGATTCCGCCATATAATTCGCGGATTATGTTTCCCGAGCTTCTCGACCATGACCAAACATATTTGTACGCAATGTATGTCGATTATCAAACCTCTCTTGGTGAAATATTAGAAGCCAGTGATTTACACGAAGACGTAATAAATTATGTCGAAAAAATATATAAAAAACAACCGGTTTATTGGAACTATCCTCAAAGCGTCAATGAGACCGGGCATTACAGCTGCGGCTACATAAATACTCAGAATCCATTTATTCCGGAAGACAAACGTCCGCATCCAACATGTAATAGCAGTACAACTGAGCATTCTATTTTGTGGGTGGCATTCCATGTAGATTACGTCGATGCTGACGCATAAAACTGAAAAATATTTGTTGTATATACCACATACATATACAACAAAAGTGAGTGGAGCAACTAAATCCCATTTACAGCAAATGCTCGCTAATATAAAAAAAGAAATACAAACAATTGATGAAAAGAGCATCTATTCTCTCAGTTATATATTCTACAATGAAGGAGAAACCCGTCACCGTCTTCTTGCGCAAGTCGCGCAAATCGAGGCGGAATTGATGTACATCGCAGACGACGAAAAACGCAACAAGTACAAAGCGTTCCGAGACCGCGACCCTCTCAAGAATTGTAGAAAAAAACAAACATGCGCGCCGTGAAATGACATGCTTCATCGCTATACATCCAACTCCATAATCGTGTACATCTTGGTCTCATCATAGTTTTCAAACTTGGCTAAATATGGATAATTTTCCATAGTACAATCAACCACTTCAAATCCATATTTTTGGTAATAAGATACGGCTTCATCCACTGAACTGAGGACTATTTTTACAGGGACAGTGGCATCAACCGTTTCTTCTCGGATTTTTTTCACAAATCCGTTGAGAAGCGCGGTGGCGTATCCCAGCTTCTTGAATCTGCGCTGTGTACAAATAATCATAATATAGTAAATAATGGCTCCTCCCGTATTGCGCGTCTGTTTTGAATAAATCATCGCCGACGGGCAGTTGCGAATATTAAACTCGTCGTCATCCATACAATAAAACGCTACTCGATTTGATTTGTATTTGAGTAAATTACTTGTATAATCCAGTCCAATCACTGAAAATGTGAAATATGTGAACAACATGGCAATATCTTCTTTGAATTGGTCTAGTTTGTCGGCAATAACCTCCAGCTCGTTATTGTCGACGATGTCGGCTTCAATTTTGTCGGAATAAAATATCATTTTTGTAGCATTTGTGTGCAAATATAAAAAACAATCCAAAAAAATCAATTTTACAGCATTATTCGGGATGAGTCGCAATAGCTTCATCGGTCGCAATAGCTTCATCGGTCGCAATAGCTTCATCGGTCGCAATAGCTTCATCGGTCGCTTTACGTGTCATCGATGCTTTGCCTTTACTGCCCTTATCCTTACTCTTACTCTTACTCTTCTTCTTCTTCGTGGTCCTAGTCCGAATAAACGCAAATTTGCTATTGTACAATTCAATTATTTTTTTAAAATTCGCAATCGACATCGATGAAACATCGGAACCAACATGTTTTGTGAGAATATTACATGCCCCTCTCGTCATCTGTTTCTTGAGTTCAATGTCTGCTATATCATACACATATAGCGCCAACATTTTCTGGAAATTACGGCACTCAATCAATATAACATTGTCTTTCAATGCCATTTTATTGGACAAATTATCAACCCCTGTATATTCAAGCCAATCGTGGTATATGGTTTCATTAACAACCGGTCTTTCAAAAAAATCAAAATAACTGACCAAAGAATAACCAGGGTCGCCATAATTTTTGTTTGTTTTCTCCAACACATTTGTCTTTGAAAATACCCCTCTCCTCAGTTGTTCGCGTGGTAATTCAAGTTGCCCCAATATTTGCGGAACAAAAATAATCTCTTTGATAATGGCAATAACACGCTCATCGTCGATTCCAAAATGGGTTTTTATTTGTCGTTTCATGTTCATATACAATTCATAATTGCTATGGCGCGAATTAAAATACAACACATCTTTCAAATATTTTGCTTTGACTACATTTGATTTGAAAAACATATATTGTACAATTTTGTACAATATCAGAAAAATATGCGTCTTCACAATATTGGAAAACACTGCATTTTTCTTGGTATCCGACAGAATATGATTCGTCGCAGTATTCTGATTATAGTTATCAATAAGATTATTCACACACATTTGAATAAGAAGGATTTTATTCAATTTTATTTCAGTATCCTCACTAAATGACGCAATCGACCGTGGACTATTGGACAACAAAGAAATCAAGACTTCAATAATATTCTCGGCATGTGCCGCAAAAGTCATTTGGACAACGGAACATGCGTCATTAATTGTGAGAGGCATAGAAGACTTCTGAGTTTGTAAATAATATAAATTGGTGCCGGGTTTATGAAACAAGATGCGTTCGCGCGGATTTTCAACGACAAACTCTTCGCCATCTTTGCTCTTGACAATATAATTTCCGCGAATCGATTCTAGGTCGCTCAAATGCCGAACCAAATTGCTTATCATATTGACGAATGTATCGACCACAATATTCTTGCTTCGTTGTGGTTTATAGTAGGTGAAGACCCACTCAACCGATGTATGGAGTGCGCAGCTTTGATCATCATCATCGGCATCATCGGCATCATAACCAAGCATAAACCGCATTTTATAATCTTTCCCAGATTCATCGCGAAAAACAAAAAAATTGTTTTTTTCTTCTTTTTTGTCAGCAGATGACGATTCCGGGTCCAAGTCCGACTCATAATAACACAATTTATCCACCATTTTAATGAATGGTGTTACAGCAATATCGCTAGTTATATTAAAAATTGTGTTTTTGTCGGGGTTTCCGGCTCTATCAAATACGACATCTTCCATCATTTCTTCTTGGCGTTCTAAAATATAATCATCCACATCTGCATCGGGGTCTCCCTCTAATCTTTTAAAGTCATCAATGTCTTTTCTAGCGGTATCAGTATTATACAAAACCATTTCACCCGGCTCAATATCAATTTCGGTCCGCGTAAACTTTGCTAAAACGCCGCATTCAACCTCATATCCAATACTCAAAATATGTCGCAATCCCTTAGTATCGGCAATAGAGCCGCCGCGACGAAACATAATATATAACTATGGCATATATTATGACTTGTACTCATACCATCAATTTACTACATTACTGAAATGTGCGTCTAATGGCATATGGATTCTGTTGTAGCACACTATACAAATCCGACGAATTACGCTCTACTTGCGGCAACACCTCTTTGCCTCTATATTGGAGCTCCCCCATACTCTGGACCGACTGTGATTGATAAGGCATCTTGGGAATTGCGTCTCTACTATTTATCATATCAATGTCCTTGGGTTTTCCCTGATAATTCACCGAATTGTTGAACAAATTGGTATTGGAATTGCCAAATCTGCCGTTGATGGTCGATGCCTTAATATCACTTGGCTCATACGAGAGCTCGGCATCATATGGTCGGAGCGCCGCATTGCGATACCCAGCACCACCAGTATGAGACTTAGTTGTAGTATCACGATGTTGCGGTAAAACTTCATGATTGGCCGATACATACGCATCACCATTCTGGCCTCTATTGACATTCCAGTGGTTCACCGACTTCTCCGTGGTTTCGCGCATGGTGTGCGCCGGAGCATCCGCCGGGTTGTACAAATAGGATTGACTGACACGCGTTTTGGCATCACCGTAAACCCGCATATTACCGGTCGTGTTTTCTTTGCGCGATGGCCGCATAATCTCCAAGAGAGGCGCAACGACGGCACCAATTCCACTACCCACAGCACCAAAATAATCGGTTGTCTCATTCACGCTGCGATTGTTGGCATATACATGTTTTGATTTAATCCCATAATCACCATCACTCGCAAACTGGCGCCCACTCGCGTTCGCAACACCGAGTTGAGTGGGTCCCAACTCAACACGATGACTGGGAAGAATCTCGCCTACATCAGACCGAGTATTGTAAATACTCTGCGCCGCGCCACTGTAAGAAACAGTGGTCTCTGGACGAGCAACATCGCGTTCAATCTGGATGGCCTGGGCAGTGGGTCCCTTCTCTACACCCGTTGTAGTGAAGAGGCGGTCCTGTCCCCATTCAAATGCGGTCTCTGGGCGATTCTTCTGAAAAGTGCCTAAAATACCGACATTGGTGATGCGACTTTTTGCGGGACCTTCGTGTCCGAGCTGCATCATCTCAGAAGACTTCTGCTTATTCGCTGTGCGCAATTCATCGACACCCTTGGGCATCCATGACTCACGCACCATAGTGCCTGAATTGTATCCACCGGCACCTTCGGTGCCGTATCCAAGGCCGAGACCAGGGCCGACCTTCACCTCTTCGAACGGCTTCACATTGGCCATACGCATACTGGGATTAACACGAGATTGATAAAAGTCGTTCATGTTGGGTGCGCCGTTAGCATATTGATATTTCTCGTTGGGGGCGAAGAGAGGTGCCTGTTCCGACTTGGTGATAGTTTGGCTTCCTGTGCCTAAATAGTTGTCCATGATAGCCTCATTGGATTTGGGGTCCACTGCCGATCTTATTTTGCCGCCGAAAAATGGCACCATATTGTTGTGATTAAAATACGATGTGTCAACTTTGTTGCCGCTCATAGAATAATATTGAGAGGAATCTCCTTCAGCTGCCTTCTTTACTAAACTATCTTGGGCATATGGATTAAAATATTTGTCGGTATATGCCGAGCGACCATCGTATTGATTTACTTTGGACAACTTGGAAGATAGGTCTTCTTCAGGATTATTCGCAGAGCCTTCGGGATAGTTTTTGTCGGGTATGTTTGTGTTTGGCAAACTGTCGAATCCTTCTTTTGACTTATCGCCGGATTTTGATTGATTCGATACAATATACATACTTCCGAGTGCTATTAGAGGTATTGCAATCTCCATAATTCAACTATATATACTACTGAAAATATATAGTTATTGTAAAGATGAACCGATTTTGCCGTTTTGAGTGAAGGGGTTATAACTGGAAGAGGGCTTGGACAAATGACGATTGCTGGAAGGCGCGTTACCGAAACCAGCAACCATCAATGGAACCGGCGACGATTTAAAATGGTCTCGTTCCAAGATGCGCGTATTCAAATCATAATGAAATGGCTTCTCCAATTGGTCAAGCGGGTTCAAAAACGTCGGTTCAAATCGATTGATTTCGCTCTCTCTATATGTCCATGCTGGATGGGTCGCTCGACTATCATCTGTCATGTAATTCGTCTCTTCTGGTTTGAATGCCACCGACGACTTCACACTCCATTTCTTATGATCATTCACTTCCGGAATGTCACGCGTCAGAGGCCGCGTCATTCCACGCAAATCACTATTAATATCCATCATATTGTTGCGAAAATTGGCCCCCCATTTCTGAATGCGAATATGCGGGTCGGCATTGAATGCCATTTGGTCTCCCGGACCAGGCACATCCAGCGCATATCTTCCCGGATTAGTTAGCATCGCATTCTGTTTCTCAATTCTTCCTCTATCATTTGTATATCGAGTACACGCCATGTTCGTATATATTCTAAACCAACAAAAGAATGACTAATATTTTATTCGTATTTATTATGAAAGGGTATAAACATATTAGCCAGATACAACCATAGAGGCTACACACATGGAAAATATCGAGTTCAAAATAATGCCTAAATTGGCCTTGAACATGATTGTCAAAAATGAATCCAAGATTATCACGCGGCTTTTTGACTCTTTGTCTGAAATCATTGACTGCTATTGTATTTGTGACACGGGCAGCACAGACAATACAGTGACACTTATTACCGAGTACTTTGCCGCCAGAAATATTCCCGGCTGCGTAATAACAGAGCCTTTCAAAAACTTCGAACATAATCGCACATTTTCCCTACACGCATGTAAAGACAAGGCGAATACAGGTGGCACATATGCGGACTATATCTTGTTGATGGATGCCGACATGGTGTTGGAACGGGGACCACAATTCGACGCCACACAATTCAAATTGAAGCTTGACACCGCAGACGTGTTTCATTTGTTCCAAGGAAGCGACCGATTTTCATACAAGAACGTCCGGATTGTAAAAAACAGCCTAAATATCTCGTATTGGGGCGTCACCCACGAAGTAATTAGCACCCCCGACGGAACAAAATACGACCAAATTGAGCGAGCAGTTGCGTTCATCAATGATATTGGCGACGGAGGAGCCAAGGCAGACAAGTTTACTCGCGACATTCGACTTTTGACAGAGGGTCTTGTAGAAAAACCCAACAACGACCGCTACACATTTTACTTGGCAAATAGTTATCGCGACAATGGAGAGCGCGAAAAGGCAATCGAGATGTACAAGAAACGCATCGAAATCGGCGGATGGTTCGACGAAGTGTGGCAGAGTTATTACAACATTGGCAGGTGTTATTCTTGGTCAGGGGAACCGGAAAAGGCAGTTGTTTATTGGATGCTCGCCTACGATCATTTCCCCAAGCGTCTCGAGAACATTTACGAGATAATTCACTATTACCGCAACCAATCCAAACACAAGCTGGTATACGAATTTTATTGTATGGCGATGCGCCAATTAGAGGGGGTCGATAAATCAAAAATTGACTACTTGTTTTTACAGAACGATATTTACGATTACAAGCTCGATTACGAGTACACGATTTCGGGGTACTATTACAACCCCGACAAAATCGATTTGGCGGCGTTGTCAATGGAAGTGTTATGTGCCAAAAATATAGAGGATGGTATAATGCGTAATGTGCTTTCCAACTACAAATTTTACTCGGAACCACTACCGGGGAAAACGTTGATCATTGAAGCGCCCAAATTGCCCGACGGATTCCAAACGAGTACGCCTTCGGTATGTTTCCATGGCCGGAGAATGGTGACGAACCATCGCCAAGTGAATTATTATATTAATGAATCCGGAGGATATGTGAATCAAGAGCATATTACGACACACAATGTTCTGACAGTTGATAACAATTCTGCCGATTCGGATGATGAAGACTCGGGGTCATTTGTCCTGGATTACAATAAGGAGTTCGACGCTCGATATGTCGGTTTGGAAGATATGCGATTATTTGAGCATCAAGGCATCACTCATTTTACGGCCAATCGTGGACTCGCAGATGGCACAATGCGAGTTGAATATGGTCATATTGATTATCATGGTCGCCGTGTAGTATCGTCGCTGTTGACAAAACCCGATGGCCAGACCAATATCGAGAAAAACTGGGTGCTTTATGCCGATGCCAATAACCAAATACGGGTAGTGTATAATTGGTGGCCGATGACAACATATGAGATTGGGCACGCAAATGTGCTTATTAATAAACGCGAACAGAAGACCCCGCGATTCTTTGAATTGGTGCGAGGTTCTACCAATGGCGTTAGTGTCGGTGCGGAGACGTGGTTTATTTGCCACCTGGTTTCCTATGAAGACCGTCGATACTATTACCATATCTTGGTGGCAATTGATACGCAGACGGGTGCTCTTACACGATGGTCGCGTCTGTTCACACTTGAGCGTGAAAAAGTGGAATATGTGTTGGGATTTGTCAAGAGTAGTGATACTGAATTTTTGCTGGGATATAGCAAGATGGACCGCACATCGGAGTTCAAGTGTGTTGAACAGAAGGAGCTAGAAGAGCTGTTTATCTAGCGATCCCTTATGGATCACCGAATAAGTACTTCCTTAAATGCGGACGCATTTCCGGAACAGCTGTTTATCTAGCGATCCCTTATGGATCACCGAATAAGTACTTCCTTAAATGCGGACGCATTTCCGGAACAGCTGTTTATCTATCGATCCCTAAGGGGACGCTAGATATAAGTACTTATGCCAATAGACAACTCTCTTCAAGTGTCTAATAAAAAATGGCCTGATTATGCCATTTTATGGTAAGGTATTTCACTCCAAAAATTGAAATCTTTTTTATTATAATTCAAATAAATAATAATAAAATAACACATGATAAAATGAATAATACTGCTTTAATATCCGAGGACAAACTATACCGGTACCAGCTTTTGCGTGTTTGGGACGAAACACTGCCGCGCGTTTTATTTGTAATGCTGAATCCATCAACCGCCGACGCAACTAAAGATGATCCCACAATTCGCCGCGTGATTTCATTTGCGAAATCATGGGGATACGGCGGAGTTTACGTGGGTAATTTGTTTGCGTTTCGCAGCACAGACCCTAAAGCATTGAAATATGTTACGGATCCAACTGGCGAAGACAATATCCAACATATTCAAGACATGGTCGGACTTGTTGACAAAATCATATACGCTTGGGGCAATAATCAAAAAGAGCCCAAATGGCTAAGCGAGCTGGTTCCGACCCCCTATTGTATTGATATATCAAAAAAAGGGGTTCCAAAACACCCTCTATATCTCAAAAAAGACATACACCCAAAATTATATATCAGATAAAAATTACATCGCACTTAGTGTACGCCTTTTATTTACACCGCCCTTCTTGTTGCGAGTTTTTTTTGCCACCGTTGTTTCTTCCGGTAAATGACGTTCTATTTATATAAACTATTTTGTATGTAATTATGAATACATATAAAAAAAAACGTGAATCTATCTACCCTACACAGTTTCATCAGTATTCGAACTAATACTGCGAATCACAAATAATTTTGTTTGAGAACATGTAGTCTCTAGATTATCAGATATATTATAATTGTCAATAATATCATCAACTGGATTATTCTGGCTTGGTCCACAACACCGCTGACGAGTAGGACGAGATGCCCTTTGATCAGGTTCATCGTCACTATCTGAATCTGCTGATTCATCCTCACTATCTGACTCTGCAGATGCCATTTGAGAACATCTCTCGATACTACTTGGCGCTGGGCATCTCTGACGAGTAGCTCTTTTGGTCGTGCTAGATGCCTTTTGAATGGGTTCATCATCACTATCTGAATCATCACTATCTGAATCATATACGCATGCTCTTTGAGAACTACGTTGTATTCTACCCGCCCCACTTCTTTGAATATTCTCTTCAATTTCCGAAATATTGGTTACTTGATGGGCTCGTTCCTCGCCCTGTGAATGTTGTCTAGAATACGTAAGCATTTCTCCATACTGTGTACCAATTGTTTTGAGAACAATCGCAATATCATCACATAGGTTTTTGATAAATTGTTTATCATTAATGGTTTTCATATACTCGGTCATTTCGTAAAGATGTTTTTTCAGTTCATTTTTCAGTTCTGTCAAACGCTTAGTATATGTCTTGTCATCCGTGTCTTCAACTGCTTCAATTGTAAATACGCTCGGTTTTTGAATCGAAAAATTGTCGTAAGCACTTTCATCATCCGCAGAATCCACATCTTTATCCTTTTCAAACATAGCTACCTTGTATAATAATTCGAGTGTTCGCAAACGATACATCATCTCTATTAAATCATTGTACGAACCATCAAATTGCGCAGAACAAACCGCAACGGACGACTCTTCCGTCAATATGTCAATATGAACATCTGAATCATTAGCCCCGTCTATTTTGCGAATATGGTATTTCTTTGAATCATTCGATGCCAATCGCCCAATATACAGTTTATCCGCCCATTTGCCCATTTTATAATCATATATTTCACAATTCCGGGCAACAGCAACAACCCCGCAATATCGGTTATGTAATGCGCCGTACAATATTTCACCATATGCTACGCCAGCCTTTTCCTTGTCTTGTATAAAGTAATACGAGCTGTTCAATGTCCCGGCAAGAATATTAAACATATATGGGTCGTGTTCTAATCCAAACCCAAGAAACGAGTTTGTTGCGTTCGGGTTTACAAGCTTTGCCAACTCATTCGGGTCTGTATTACCACAGGTTGCTTCTCCGTCGCTCAAAAGCAAAATGTGGCAATTGGATATTACTGGATTATTGTTGGTTGTCATTAATGCCTTTTCAATATTAGTTGACCCGTCCGCATACATTGAATTGATTATGACAATAATTTCATCAAGGTTCTCTTTTGTTATGATTTTAGTTGGAATAATAGTAAATACATTATGGTTAAATCCAATTAATTCAAACCATACATTGCCATTCGTATTATTCGCAATAAAACGAACTATATTTTTCAATACAAACTTGAGCTGGTCGAGTTTGCTCTCCCTTGTCTTAATTTTACCAGATGATGCGCCTTCTTCATCCATTGAACCCGATAAATCAACAACCACTATAAACGTTGTTTCGCATTGTGCGTTTGTATTAGTATCATCAACATTTATCTGGAGGACACCATGTTGGCAAGAATCAGCAGCGAGTCTTTGTAAAGTAATTTGAGTGTTCATTTTTGTGATATTTTTGTAATTTGTTCTTATGTGTGAAACCATTTTCAGTTTTTTGAATTATGCATCCGCTTAATTTCCGCAATCTGAACACTATAGTCATTCGTATTAAATGCCGACTGTCGATGTATACGGTGTTTTGTCAAACTCTCAACCAAATTATAAAATGTTTTACCCGCTTTCCGAAGCCGTAACCACAATTCGTAGTCCTCGACATCAAACCTTGAGTCCCACCAACATAACTCTTTGCGAACAACTACCGATGAATTAATGACCGGATTGTATTCAAAAAAATCGGCGGTAGCCAAATCTCCGAGAGGTAGTTTTGGAACTATATTTACATCTCCAAAATAAACGCAATTTGTTCCAATAACATCATATTTATTAAGAAACCCCGCTTGTTTTTCTAGCTTTTGCGGATGCCATGTGTCATCTACATCTAACAGAGCAATATAATCATAACGACAATATTTCACCATTTCATTAAGCGCATTGGATTTCCCCTTTATCCCTTGTAAATCTAGCACCTTCACATTTGCATACTTTTCGTATTGTTTCGCAATCAAATATACAACCGACATTGGTTCATGTCCGTTTACACCAATAATTAGTTCCCAATTGCCATATGTTTGATCAATAATGGATGAAACTGATTCATTAATGTATATAATACCATTATAAATTGGCATAAGTATGCTTATCATAGAGCTTATATAAATACCCTTGACTCAAATATTTATATGGTTATAATAATAATCGCTGAAACATAAACCAATTATCATATTGCGGTAGAGCTTCTTTATATAATTTAAAATTGCCCAAATGAGAAAACACGCAATCCGCAATAATAATTTGGTCATCTTTTACCAAATAATCATTGGCAAAATACCGTTCTAATGTTGAATAATAAAGTTGCGACCACCATTCTATTTTATCGCGATGAAGCAAGAAAAATCCTCCGGCAACAGAATATTGATTTGGTGGAATTGGTTGTATTGGTAATCCATTTTCTCCTCGTGTATTAGCAATATATACCAACTCATTAATATATGGTCGCGAATTATTTACACAGGCATAATGAACCTTATTTTTGTCCAAGGCATCAATAGTACTAGGCCAAGACATCAAATTATTTGTATGCGTATCTGCTTGGCGATTACGAAAATACCCAATATCAGACCACCCATAATATTCCGTGTCAAAATATTGATTACGGATCGTGTGTTGAACAAACGCAATTTTCTCCGACCAAAGCATATTCAATTCCCATGCCGTATTAAATTGACTCTGGCTATTCAACATCACATTTTTTTCATGGTTTTGTATCCAAAACTCCCGGTATTTGTAGCAATAAAATTGATCGATTGGTTTTATTATGATGCGGATTCGTGGGTTTCCGTTGGTATGAATATGTTGTGCACTTTCTTCATTTGTATAAATCACCAGGTTGAAATTATTACAAATTGAAATAAAATTGTTCATCCATTCCACGTATGTATCAATATTAAACTTGGATTTTATAATGTAAAAACAACTGGATAATGTGAGCATATTAAAATATTTCAAAAAAATATTTTTATATAATTTACAATAAACTATCTTTCAACAAATTAGTAAGAGAAATATGCATCTGCGGATTTTGTTTCATCCAATTTCCACCAGCCCGATAATGTAGAAATACATTGTCATAAATCTCACAAAAGAACTTACCGTTAACATTTCGAACATCTTTAATTAAATATTCAATCAGTTTTTTATTTGTAATATTTTTAGGAAGCTCATTAATATTCCATGAACATGACCACAAATGCTTCATAAAATAAATGGAATCAGTATTGAATATTTTATCAGTCCATCGGATTTCATCTGTACTTGGCATCGGGCGTCCTGTCATTTGATGAATTAGCCATTTTTGCATCATTCCACCAACATCACAACCTGGACAGCAACTCCAATCAAGTAGATTAATATTTTTTATCTTTGTCATGTCAAAATAATAAATACCATTCCAAAAATAGTTGGTTGTACCACTATTCCGACTTTGTAAAACAATAGCACAATCATAGTTTGAATATTTATCAATATCAAAATCATTTATCAAAAACATGTCGCTATCCAACAATAAATATTTATCGGGATTTGCGATCTGATATTGGAGTATATAATTCATTGAGTCCGCACATCTAGTTGCGGGACATGTAATTGTTTTATGTTGCTGATTTGAAATGTTTATACATTGTATGTTTAGTTTTTTACATGTTTCTTCAATTTGTTTTTTTATTTCTATATTTCCAAAGTTGCTGAAGTCGGGAAAATCTTTTGCATCATTGAATACAATAAACTCGTAATCTCCTTTAAAATATTTTTTCAAAGTATGATATTGTATTTCAATAAAATCGGGATTATTTACTACGGCAGTTACAATTTTCATTATAACATTAATTATATGATTATCTTTATATTTCACGAATGATATATAAATAATATAAGAATCATATTATTTATACTATCATATTCACACGTCAGTCATCTTCGATTTATGGTCATCTTCGATTTATGGTCATCTTCAATTTATGGTCATCTTCAATTTATGGTCATCTTCGATTTATGGTCATCTTCGATTTATACCATCTTTGACCCATAGAAGACCCACAAAGCAACTGATACTACACTACCTAGGACAAATCCTTGGCCTGCAGCCTTGACGGTCTTCCCCATAGTGTAGTAGAAAATCATCGGGAAAACAAAATATGTGAGGACAGCGTAGAAAGCCATAATGCCAGAATAGAGGGAGATGTTCATAGTTATATACTACCAGGCTATTTCATTTCTTGGTCGCTAGAATCGGGTCTTTCACATTTGGCACATACAACGCAATCTTCTCACCGTCCACAGAAACATCACGTACTAGCAAGGTGTCTGGTTCTAGAATAACACCTTTCCACGAAAGGCTAATTTTGTCTGGATTATCCCATCCCAGCAAATCTTCTAGGTACGTTTTTATATCACCAATCGTAGCAGCATCAACGTCCCTTTCCACATTATCATCTCTAAATAATTCGGGAATTGATACCATTGAACCCGGGACGGAGCGTACAAACAAATGGTAATGTGGTAAATCTTCGTTTTCGTGGCACGGCATATAATGGGTAACCGCAATTTATTTAGCAGATTTTACCACATTCAATGGTTCACCCGTGGCGCCACGAAATGATTGCCGATGCCATTGAGTGATTCCATGGCTACGTATTCCATCTAAATGCGCCTTGGTGCCATATCCCATATTGGTATTTAGCCCATATCGAGTCGCCAAGTCTGGATATTCTTCACACAATCTCTCAATATACGTGTCGCGCTCATTCTTTGCCAAAATTGAGGCTGCCGCAATGGACGCATATGTACCATCTCCTTTCTCAACAGTTTCATATGGTGCTGCCTCTAATGTCTCGGTGTCATTATTAAAACGCGTATATGGGCGGAAATAGTTGCCATCCACAAGCAAGAGTCCCTGGTTTAGCGCAAATCCCTGTTTAGAAACAAATGATTCCATAATATGGTCGACGCAAATATGCATCCCGCGAATAACACAATTTAAAATACCTTGGCTGTCAACTTCGCTGGCATCCGCATAGTGAATGTGCCACGCAAGAGCATTGGTTTTGATATAGGTGGCTAGTTCACTAATTTTCTTGCGTGACTTGATTTGTTTGCTGTCGCGCATCCAGTCATAATGGAATTGTTGAGGTTGATGTTCAGACTGGTTATTGCTTCCTAAAACCATAGGTACCGTAGAACGTGGTAAAACTACTGCCGCAACATAGACACGCCCAAAAAGTGGCCCGCGACCCGCTTCATCAATACCAATTTCAAAATGATTCATAATATCTTTACATGGCAATAGAGGCACACGTACAACACGGGGTTTTTTAGCAATAACGGGTTCCATACTTATTTAGGATTCACGCGAAACCTTTATTTGGATTTCATAAATGAATCTGAGAAATCCAAACCTTTCTTAGGATTTCCCAGATTCATTTGGAAAAACTTTTATTTTTCGTTGTAGAATATATATTTACGCTATTATGGAGTTCAAAATTAGTCCATTGATTTTATTCATAATATTACTCGTAGTGTTGGCGCTATCTGCCATGATTAAAAGTTATATGGGTGTAGAGGGATTCATAACATACAATCATGCTAGTGCGCCATTTTCCACTAAAACTGTTGAAATATACAGTACTGATAATCCTGTAACCAAGATTTACGATGATATTTATTATGACCCGCGAAACGGAAATATCGTAGTGGTTTATACGAAGGACGCATATACAAATGCCGCATCAGTTGATGCCGAGGGAAAAACCATAAAATCAATTGAGATTGTTTCCAGAAAAAATGACGCTACAAATAAGATTGTGAAATATGAGAATGCCACCATTGATAAAACGGATAGTGCTGGAGTTTCCAAAGCGGAAGTTATCAAACAGGTTACTCCCGAAAGTCGCAAGGCAACAATTGACGCTGTCGATGTCGCATGGTCATACAAATCAGGAACTAGTCAGGTCAATTATTTCACGTGGGGAACCAATACATATATTTATGTCATGGATATTACCGGAATAAGCACATCTGGCAATTCGAGTAATCTCGGTTACGACACGGCTCGGTTTGGAAACTCGTACAGTGGAAATGGCGTGGCCTATTCCGGTGCTATTAAACACGCATCCGCAACATATTATACGGGTTCAATCAATCCAGGAATCACAATAGATTTTACTGGTGCCGATGGCGACGTGTTTGACGATATTATTGTTGAATCCGGATATCCTCAACAAACGAGCAGTGGATATGAAGATAAATCAACAATTGAGCCACATTATCACCCAAGCAGACAAATATACAATATAACAAGCAATATTAAATATGACATTGCGAATGGAAACCTAGTGATAATCAAGACTACGTCGACAACTAAAGAGGCGAATGTCTATTATAGAAGCGGTGCCGATAAGAGAGAAGATGATTACACACCGGATATTGCGTTAACTACTGTAGCGGATGCTCAATCAAATAATGCTGCTTATATTACACAATCTTTCAATAAATCTGTGAGCAAGCCATTCTTTGTCCAAGATACGACAAATAAGAATACAATTATGTATTGGCCAAGTGGCGAAAATACTCTTATTGCTGTGTTTGAAAACCGAAATGCCAACGGATACATTCCAATGAAAAAGGTTGTCAGATTCACATCAAGTGGTGTTTGGGCACCACCAAAAGAAGAAGAGAAGAAGGAAGAAAAGAAGGATGAGAAGAAGACGGATAATTCTGGCAACACCGATATTTCAGGTGGCAACTACGGTGACTTCTGGAAATGGTGGAGTTATTTCAATTCCAATGCGGTCGGGGGTCTTTCCAACGACTATATGTTGAAAACTCAGATTGTCCCTCCTGTATGCCCATCTTGCCCCGCTTGTCAAGGCGGAGCTTGTACCAATTGCGGCGGGGCTGGTGGTTCAGGTTCTATGGCGGCCGATGGTTCATCCCTTGCTATAAAAGGTCCCTCCTCGGCGGCCGCCTCTCTTGGTCAAAGTGCCGGTGAAACCGTTCAAGGAACAGCCGCCGTTGCTGGATTAACCGCAATCGGTGGTGGCGCAATTGCGGCAAATCTTGCCGGAAAGACACTGGATACCGCCGGAAACATTGTGAACAAGACAGTCGACACCGCTGGAAACATTGTCAACAAGACATTTGATACTGCTGGGAACATTGTTAACAAGACATTTGATGCCGCCGGGAACGTGGTGAATACAACTGGGGGATTATTACAATCCGCTGGTTCTGGATTGACTAATTTATTCACGAGCGACCCGCGCCGAGTTGGATATGAACAATCATACAGCGGTCCTCGGCCAGGAAGCAATAATACTGGAATATATAACCCATTGCCCAAACAACAGGGACAAACGTCTGGGCAAACTATTGACCCATACACGTACAATGGTGCTCTTCAGTCAAAAGGCAGCAATTTCCGCCCGGTCACAACAGACTTCAGTTCATTCGGTTTGTAAGAGAGTCTTCTTGTGTAATTCGTTCAAATCAATATAAATATATAATCAATAATTTTAATTACATACAATGAATATGTCATTAACCACTGAAATGCTGAACAACGTATTTGAACGAAACCAAGTTGCCGAAAATATAAAATCAATTTTAAATGCGTTTTCAAAAGACCACGCAAACCCGCATTTCAAAAAAGGATTCTATATATATGGTTCTTCGGGTGTCGGCAAAACTCAGTTTGTTATTAGTATCTTGAAGTCCCTCAATTACGACGTTATCCATTATGACGCCGGAGATGTCCGCAACAAAGCCCTTATTGAGAATATCGCGAGCAACAACATATCGTCATGTAATGTGCTAGATATGATGCATCGCCGTATCAAGAAAATCGCCATTGTAATGGACGAAATTGATGGAATGAATAGTGGGGACAAAGGCGGTCTCACCGCATTAATCAAACTAATTCGCCAGAAAAAGACAAAAAAACAGAAGTTGGAAAGCATGACAATGAATCCAATTATTTGTATTGGCAACTACAATATTGACAAGAAAATCAAAGAGCTCATGAAAGTCTGTAATGTATTTGAACTCAAAACGCCGACTCCCCGACAAATGACACATCTGACCGAGTCATTTTACCCATCAATGTCCGAAGATAAAAAACAAGTCGTCGTGAATTATGCGAATGGCGATTTGCGCAAGTTCCGATTTCTTCAAAAGCTCTATGAAACAAAACCGAATATGATAGATCACGCGATTTTACAAAATATACTCAATGTGAAAATATTCAATGAAGACACGACTAAAATAACGACCTCTCTGATTCAGCGACCTTACCAGATTGATGACCACAACATGGTGTTGAACGAGACAGACCGAACAACGGCGGCGCTCTTATTTCATGAAAACATTGTGGACGTGTTGCCAAAAAATCCCCGTGTTGCATTGCCGTTTTATTTGCGGTTTTTGGAAAACACGTGTTTTGCCGATTATATTGACCGCATCACATTTCAAAACCAGATTTGGCATTTCAATGAAATGAGCAGCTTGATGAAGACATTCAACAATAACCGAATATATCATTCAGTCATTGATACACGGACTGTAGCAGACGTGAAAGAGATCCGGTTCACTAAGGTACTTACCAAATATTCGACGGAATACAACAATATCGAGTTTATCTATGATTTGTGTCAGAAACTAGATATAGATAAAAAAGACTTGATTCCATTTTTTCAAGAAATGCGAACATTTTATTCATCTAAACAAATTGACATTGTTGATAACAATGTTGCGTTGAATGCGCTCGATAAATTGTTTGAGAATTACGAAATTAATAAGTTGGATATTAAACGAATGTATCGATATTTAGACAAAAATGTGAAGAAAATAGAGATGGATGAATTGGAAGACGAAGTCATGTGATGTACATATGAGAGATTTTATAAATAATAATGTTATTTATAAAAACTATGGATAAGGATCTCTACTCCGAAGGAGGATGGATCCGACGATAAGGATCTCTACTCCGAAGGAGGATGGATCCGACGATAAGGATCTCTACTCCGAAGGAGGATGGATCCGACAAAAATAGTATGGGATTTAAAGGTGTAAGCTTTGCTGAATACTACAAGTTTCCGCTTCGCTTATGCCCTTTATTTGAATATTGCCATGTCATCGATACGAAATAATGGTTCAGACTTTGGATTACTCATATGTGGATTACTCATGGGCGGATTACTCATGGGCGGATTACTCATGGGCGGATTACTCATTTGAGGACCCAATACAGGA
>Ga0209358_10000490_pt1 | contig 34532 bp, 43 predicted proteins | sample LauGreFa1BDMLBSN_2_FD_187574 | JGI IMG/M metagenome (GOLD analysis project Ga0209358, IMG submission 187574) | Freshwater lake microbial communities from Lake Michigan, USA - Fa13.BD.MLB.SN (SPAdes) (version 2) | ecosystem: Environmental > Aquatic > Freshwater > Lake | place: Lake Michigan, USA... | reverse complement strand
TTTTTGCAAGACGCTGCTTTGCTCGCACACTCTCAGTTGTTGTCGAAACCCGACCAGCTGCACCAGGCTTGGCTGTTCGTGGGCCATTGTTCACCACAGGCTTAATGCCTTGGCGCTTACTTACCATCTGGTCAAACAGTGCCGCTTTACGCAGCAGTAAAACCAGTCGGTGGTCGTAAACGCTCTTCAAGTCTTCATCGGTAAAGCCTGCTGCCTTCGCAGACTCAATCACCAGCGCCTTTTCGGCCTTTGCCTTCTTGGGGTCTTTCCAATCAGGTAAAGCTGCCAAGAGAGCTTCTTGCTGGCTTGCAAGTTGGGCTTCCATGGCGCGCTGCTGCTCATACTGGGACACTTGAGAGAGTCGTTGCTGTTCGGACTGAATAGCACTTAGTTTCTCTTGTCTCTCCCGCATGACTTCCTTTTGCCTCACCCACTCGATAGGGTCCTCATGGTAGAGGCGCTCCAAATCGACTTGAGGCTCTGAAGACTGAAGTTGGGCTTGCAATGCTCCCAACAATTGAGCATATTGCTCACGTTCGGCTCGGACTGCTTGCGTTTCTTGCTCGACTTGCTTTCGCACTTCGGCAATCTGCTGCGTTTTCCGAGTGTAGTCCTGAGTTCTGGAATAGCCCTTCTGGAGTTCGTCTAGCGTGACAGAAACTTCCTTGCCGTCAACTTTGACAGTGAAAGTCTGTGGCTGTTCGCCCTCTTCGGTCTCTTCCTCTTCTTCGGACTGTTCCTCTGGGGTCTCTTCATCTGGCGCGTCTTCCACACCAGACTCATCCTCCTCAGAAGCCGCTGTCTCGGTGTCCTCTTCGGACTCCTCGACTGGCTGCGTCTCGTCAAGTTCTGCTTGTCCCTTTTCGGGGGCTAACATTGCCGAGATAGCACTGGCCGCATCGGCCACATTCATTGCTTGTATTTCTGCCATAGTATTTTCTTAAATTAGATTTTTCTGTGATTTGCTGATAGCGTTCTGTGCGACTTTTCCGTTGTCCATTATTTTGACCAACTCTTGCCGCAAACCATCAATGGCCTGCAACATGCACCACGCTGTCTCGCGCTTCACAGACTCTTCGGGCTTCGATGATCGAAATATCCAAAGTTGGTCGCTCTCTAATTTTGCAATCGCAGTGTTGAGGGTTTCATCCTCAAGTAGCTGCTTGGCCTTTCGGCCTTTATTTACCTGGTCTTCGTTTGTCACTTACTGTGCCATTCCTTGAAAGGTTGATGGGGGCATCATCTCAGGCGCTGGTGGCTGCGGCTGCGACACAAACTGTGCCGCTTGCTGCTGGGCCAACAATGCCTGCTGACGCATTGCTTCACGATCAATATTCTGCGCAGCGTCAATTTCCGCTGTGCTGATCTGTGATTTGTACTTTAACTCAATTTCATACTTTTTGAGATACAAATCTTGAGCCATTTTGTCGCGGGTCAGATCGTCATCCATGATCATCTGCTGGCGCTTTAGCTCAAGCTCTGCCGCTTTCTTCTGAATATCTGCCTTGATCGACTCGGCCTGCACTTGGGCCAGCACCTCTTCGGGGCTTGGCTTTTGCTGTGGTGGTGGTGGCACATAGTCAGCAGGGATATCTTGGAAAAAGCTGGTTGAGTCTTTGAAACCAGATAACTCTACGATTTTTCGCAGGGTATTACTAAACTGCTGGGGCGTGACCAAGGGATTGGTTGGGCCAAGTTGTTGCAAGATTTGCTCTTGCTTGGACATGATCATCATCAGCGCTTGCAGTTTCTCGTTGGTGTCGCCATTGCCAAGGGCAATATTGATGTTTGCATCCATGCTGGTGTCCCAGAACCTTGGATCGATCTGCACCCACTCATTGCGCATCCGCACCATTCGGGCTTTGTCCTGGTGCGTTGTGGCCAAGAACAAAATGCCCTTGAATAGCTTTTTCATGCCTTCAGCCAAGATTCTGGCTGTCAGCTCAATGCGGCCTTGGCTGGCGTTGATCGTTGCGTTCACAGCTGCTTTGGTGCTTGACTGCAATGCATCAGCGTTCAGTCCCATGGCGGCCTTGCTCATGCCGGTGCGATCTTCCTTGATCTGGTCCATGTATTCCATCATCGGGAATGCGGCCTGACCCACAAATGGAGTCGTCAAAGGTTGGACCATGCCAGGCGCTCTCATGCGGATAATTGCACCCGTCTCGTTGTTCAAGACATCATCGATGTTGACTTGGCCTTCCACCACTGCTGTGCGCGGGTGGATTGACTGGGCCAGACTGTCCAATGTGTTCCTGAGTATTTCCGACTTAATTTCTTGCAAGTCACGGGTAATGTCAAAAATTGACATCGCCTCAAGTGGGCTTGTGTGTGGCTCTGGGTCGCAGGGGAAGTCAGCAAAGGGAATGTAGCTGGCTGGCAGATTGCGCACCACCTTGTAGCCACCGCCCATGCAGCAGACCTTGCGCAGCTCTGCAATCCCGTCACCATCGTAGTCAACGCGGGAATAAGCCTCGATGTATAGCACTCTGCGCATCATCGGGTTGGCAGCGTCATTCGTGCCAAATGTCGTGGACAGTGGCTGACGGGCTAAATACTCGTCATTGCTATCCAAGTCGGTCGATGACATATTCTCTTCGATCTCATCCTGGTCATAACCCATGGCCAACAAATCAGCCATGGTGGCCATTTGCCGGTGGGCAATGATGGTCGATTCGTCAAACGATCTGGCGCGTCTGTCCAGTAGCAGCTCTTCGGGTGGCACGGCCATGATCCTGATCCGGCCATCCTTTGTGATGCGCTTGATCTGCACATCATGGATCATCGGTGCAGGCATGACCATAGGCTGGCCAGTCATAGGGTCCACAGTTGTGAGCTGTGCTTCGTCAATGGCAGGGTCTGGGTAAGACACCACGATCTTGACCTCTGCACCAGGCTCTTGCATCAGCATTTCTAGCGTCTGGTCATCAAGGCCGGTGTACTCTTCGATTCGGACCTTTTCTTCGTCTTCCCACCAGAATTTGGCAATGCCGCATTTCCTGACCAGTGCATCTTTAAAAATTGCATAGGTCGTCAAAAACCCGTTGTTGTCATTCTGGAAAACATAGTTTGCATAATCGGTCGCCTGCTGGGCCATCCTCACATCTTCTGGACCACGGGGCGCAAACTCGACCACATTCTCAGAATTAAAGAAAACGCGCATCAGGCTTGGCAGCATGGCCGAGACAGTGTCCCGCACTTCCATGGCCACCACTTTGCTGTTGCCTTCGACCTCATTGCCAAATAAATCACCGCGATAGTATTCAGTCCCCTTGGCGCGTGTAGGTGACAGATCACTGTCCACATAGCTGATTGCATCGGTCAGGTCTTGCGTGACAATGGCTTGCAGCTCTGCATCATCCATTGGCTGTTTAGCTGCAATGTCGGTGGATAAATTTTCGGTGATATTTTCAATCATGGCTTGACCTTTGTAAGAACCACATACATGGAGTCCACAGCCCTTGGGGTGCGGATAATTTCGTCTTGTGGCAATTCTAGTGCTTCTCCCACCTTTGAGAGACGCATTTCCAGCGTTGTCAGCTCAAACCGATCAGGCCAGCCTAAGTACCAATGCCAATCGGTGTAATACCGCCAAGAGTTCTCATTGAATGCCCTAACATGGGTCGGGTCTTGCCAAGCGCCAAGACTCAGGTCATAAGGCACATGAATGCGCATTTCACCGCCCATCTTTAGCAGCTCTTTGCAGTTGGTCATGGCATCGACCAAGTTGGGAATGTGTTCCAGCACATCATTGGCCACAATGGCCTCAAACATACCTGGCACGATTTCCAATTGTCCAAAGCGCGTCTTTAACGTGTCGCCCCACTTGACCTTGCTGATATCGACCAGCCAGTCAGGATTCTTGCTGGCTTGAATATCCGCATTGAGATACTCAGGATTCCAGTCTTTGCCGGAGCCTAGATTAAGAATCAAACCAGGCACTCGCATATTCTGGTCGATTCTCTTTGAGCCATGGCAGCGCATCTTCATGTAACTTTTGAAATTCCATGCCAATCGTGTTTGAGCCAATGTGGTGGACATAACTGGCTGACACAAAATGTGCATAGCCTTTTTTCACCAAATCCATACAATGCACATCATCTGAGTACCAATTCAGAGGGGGAAACTTTGCCTCTTCAAAAGCATCACTTGATATCCATGCAAAGATTGGGCTGATTTCTTGGGCCAATCTAACGTAACTCTCAGACGGGAATTTATAGCCATTGAGCTTTTCACCCTCTTTGCTAATTCGCACATTCTGGATGGGCCGTGCCGCATCGCACCTTGCCGCCACCCAGCCAGCTTTCACGCTGTGCATGCTCTTGATAATCTGCACATCTTCCATCAGCACCTTCACACTGGTAGGTGTCAGCACTATGTCGTCATTAGCCACAAGGCATGATGACCAGTCTTTCATGGCCGCCTCAATCACTTCGTTGTAATCCTCGCCAAAGTTCCTTGGTTGGCCAAAGATTTTGTAATCGGCATCAAAATGCTCAATTACAGACTCTGGGCCGCGCAGATAAACCGGACACTCTGGCGCGTATTGCCTGATTGACTCCAACAACACGGCCAGACCATGGCCTTTGACTGTGGCAATGACAATTGGACAGATCATGCGTAAAGTCCAGCTTTCATGATTCATCCTCTTCATACTCTTCAGATTCTTCACCCTCTTGCTCACCCGTATTGGGACCACCCACCACCCATGCATCGCAAGTCCGGCTGGCTGCGCACTTGAAATCAAAGATTTCGCAGTAACCCAGATCGGCCAACTTGATCGTTCCCCATGGGTCGGCTTCCATGCCAATGCCCTGGGCAATGCATTCTTTCAGCTTGTCAGACACGTTAAATGCCGCGCAGTTACCGCATAGGCTTTGCTTGGCATCCTCGGTCGAGACATCCCACTGGTCCGACTTCTTGCGCCAAAAAGCCTCATTGGGCAGTTTGGGATTCTCAGGACCATAGGCCGCGCTAGTGATTGCCTTGGCGCGGTTTTTTAGATTCAACGTAATGTCTTGCGTGGGCAATGGGCAGCTCTCGCCTGCACTCATGTCCTCGCCCTCTTCTTTGTCCATGACCTGGTCCATGGTGCGTTTTAAAGTAGCCATTATTTTTTCGCCTTGTTTGTGGCCGTGCGCTGACCGCGCATGGGCAGCTTTGCCTCAGACATTGCAATGGCAATGGCCTGTTTAGGATTCTTTACAATTTTGCCAGTGCCACCGCTGTGCAGCTTGCCAGCCTTGTACTCACCCATCACCTTGCCGACCTTCTTTTGCGCTTTACTCATTGCCTTCATAGGTTTCCCCCATTGGTTTGTCAATACCCGAATTATGCAACCCTGACTAGGTTTCTGCGCAGTGGCTGAGACCACTTGCCTGATCCACTTGAGCCGTACATTCCCGCAATCGCGTCACTGGCAAATGTCAGGACAAAGGCATCAGCCTTGTCGGGGCTTGGTAGGCCGCGCCTCTTGATCTCGTCTTTGCCCTCGATGGCGATCTTGCCGTTTGAGGTGAATGAGTACCGCACTGTGGCCAGTTCAGCAATCAGCACCTCATCCCTTGGCATCTTGCAGTCCCTAGCCTCAAGCCACGCCCTTGCCTTGTACCAAAGCTCTGCTTTCAGATTCCTGTAAGTTCCACCCATCGAGGGTGATTCACTCACATTGATCCCTCTGACCGGCAGGCCCAGCTCCCGCAGCCGGTCCACCACCCCAGCACCTAATCCAATCGAGTCGACCAGTATTTCCTTTGGCTGCTGGCTCGGTGGCAGCGCCTGGTACTCGGCCACTATCGCACCAGTCAATTGCATCAAGTCCAAATTTTTCCATGTCCGGATATTCTCAGTGACCGCATTCCCTTGGCGCTTGCACAGCGCTGATCTATCCGATCCAAACCTTGCCACATCCAAGCCCCATAGCATGGGCGCGTGTTGACTGGGCGCCACATCCCGATTGACCGCACTTTCCAGCAAGTCCATGGCAATCACAGTGTCGTCATCGCCCTTAGGAAACTCACCGATCACCCTGATCCGGTAGACGTTACTCTCCTCGCCATAGCGCATGGCCATCTCTTTGACGTACTCATCGCTCACCCTGGGCGAGTCAGTGCAGGCCACTTGGAATGTGGTCCACTCATCAGCCAGGCGCGTGTGGGTATCGTAGAAAAACCCACTAGACCTCACCGGATTCCCCAAAAGCAGCGTCACAGCGTTATGCCCCGACATCGATCCAGCAGCCGCCTCGAACACTTGCTCTGGCACACCCGATGCCTCATCGGCCACCAGCATCACATTCTCTGAGTGAATTCCCTGCAAAGCCTCTGGCTGCTCGGCCCTCGATGTCCTTGCTGAAATAAACATCTCAGTCGGTGCAGCATTGAATTCAATCCTCTCTTGCTTGACAGTCAATAACCCCTGCAAGGGCAAAGGCATCGCATTGATCCACCTCTTCAGCTCTGCAAACATCGCGTCATAAAGCTGAGAGCTTGTCGGTGCAGTGACCACCACTTTTACCGGACTCCTGGTCATAAAGTACCAGAGCATGGCCCAGCTGCTTGCCGTACTTTTCCCCACCCCGTGGCCAGACCTAACCGATATCTTCCTATCCCCACGGGCAATCGCACCAAGAAACTTCACTTGCCATGGGTCAGGGTCAACCCCCAAAACCTCCCGCACAAATAGCACGGGGTCCGGCTGATACCGATCCACCCACTGGGCAAAGACGTTTTCTTTCACAAACCCCTCACTTGCTTTAGATTCCGACCCGTGATCCTATTGGTCCAGCATGATGCACACAACCACCTGGTCGCACTCATTTCAACCCCACCCTCTGGCGGCTTCTCGACCAAGCAAGTATTGCACTTCTGCAATCTGTGGCCATGGCAGTTGCCATTCAATCTGACCGGATTATTTACAAAATTACTTTTCACTGTATTTTCTGCACTTCATTATGTTTATGTATTAACCACTTATCACCTAATAATCTAATTGCTTTGACATATTGCAATTGATTATGTCTGTTTGTACTACGCGGCACATAATCGACATTGAATAACTGTCGCACTTTAATAAGCATTTGTGTATTCATATTATTCCCACGATCTGGCTGATATCGACCCATGCATGCAAAACAGTGCTGCCGTCTGGACTCATTAAGGTGCAGAAGACCTTCCCGTCTTTTTGCTCATCACTGTCAATCACGATCCACTCCTGACCCTTGAAAACCACTGTCGCTAGTTTAGATTTCATTCGTTTACTCCGTTGTTTGTGGAGTTGACATTTTTGCACAATTTGACTTGTTTGGTAACTAGTTCAATATTTTTTTAAAAAATTTTTTTTGTAGGTGTTTAGTGCCGCCACAGTCGCCCCCGCCAAACCGGCCAAGGGGGGGGTCACGGCCACCGACCGCCAGCTGGCCACCACCGACTTGTCCCCAGATTTTGGCCAACTTTATCCACAGATTCCTGTGCATAACTGGTCATGTAATACTTTGATGCACTTAATTCTGTGGATAACGACTTATCCACTTAACATAATGGTCGTTGTATAAAGTGACTGAATCATTTGGTATTCATATCTTCAATTGTTACGCTGCGCTTGCGTAATGCATCAAGGGCCATGCTTCCAAGGTCGATGTTGACCAGTGGTTGCTGCTTGTCACCATACTCATCTGGCGCCTGCTTTGAGGCCAGCCAGCGCCTTGTGTCCACTCTCAGCTTGGCCACTTGTGCCTCTTGAGGGCTTGCGTTATCTGCTATTTCCAGCGTCTGCTCTGCTAAACTTCTCCCACCTCGCGTGCGTGCGCGTGCGAGGAGCGCTCCGCGCTTTGCATCTTTTTCGATCCATTTGTAGAAACCACCGATGCTTATGTCCAAAGACTTAATCACTGAATCGATGGTCTTACCTGATGAGATATGGTCAAAGAGCATAGCCTCACCGCCAAAGGCGTGAATTTTCTTATTGATCCCAGACATCTCTTTGCGCTCGATGTTGGCAAGCTCTTTCTGATTCATCTGCCTGGCAACAATGTTGTCTGCCAGCTCACTTAGCGTTTGTGCTTTTGCCATTCAAGTAATCCTCAATGATTTTGATTGCATCTGGCGCTGATCTTGAGACCAGGCACAGATATCCTTTTGCGTTTAACTGCAAACCCACAGAGCTTTGTTTGTCTGAAACCACTCCGGCCTTGGTCTTCATCTCAACAAAAAGCCCATGAAACCCATTTTTAGGCTCCAAGACGCACAGATCGGGCATCCCTGCTAAAACCCCTTCACTGTGCAGTCTGACGCGCTCTGAAGCGCTTCTATCGCCTCCATTGGGTATTGCTGCAATGATGACCTCTGGATAAAACGCTCGAACGTGTTGCACCACCTTGACCTGGTCAATGTGTTCAATGCTTTTTCGTTTGCGCTTTATGTCAACCACCATGCCTCGGATTCTACTGCCGTGGCTTTGGCTTGAAACATGTGGCATCGGTGTTTGACATCGGTTGGGAATGCGGCCAGTCCAGTTTGGCTGCACTGATGTTCGGACCATGTGACTGTTGCCCATCCACCTCTGACCTTTGCCTGGTCAAACATCCACTGCAATGGTTTTGCGTTGACCTTCCTGTGCCTTTCCATTTGTTCTGCTGGCATCGACTGGCGTTGTTCGACCATTTCCGCATTAGCGCAGTTTTGACAGAAAACCCTCTCATCTTCGACCATTTCATCAATTGTGGATAACCTGTGCATAACTTTCCTTTCTGTTGGACCATCTAATGCTCGTTTCTAATACGGAAAACCCTTAAGGAATTTTCCGCCTTTCCGCATTAGAAATTGAAGTACCTTCCAAGCCGAGACTGGTCTGTGGATAAGTGGGTCTAATGACCCCACTTATCCAACAATCCCTGCCATTGTCTAATACGGAATTCCGCATTAGTTCCGTATTAGTTCCGCCTTTCCGCATTAGACCAATCATGAGAGTCTGACCCAGCCTGATAGTGGCTCGTTTGGTGCGAATCTGGTGAAGATGGCCGTGCCAATGTGCTTGCGGATATAGCCTGCGTCACTGCCTTTGACAGTGCTAAATATTTCAGTCCAATCCAGTTGGTAGGCGTTTTGGAGTTCTTTTGGCACGACTGGCCTGCCTGGTCCCCTGCGCATAATGACGCTGCCTTTGTCATTGATGATGGCTTGAACATGGTTGCAGACCTCATCGCACTTGTCTTGGATGCGCTGCTCTTTGGCGTTGTCTTGTTGGGACTGCTTGGCGGCCATTCGGTCTTGTTCCGACGACATGGCTGGAATGGCTACCCGACAAATAATCTCTTGCATATCACCAGCTGCTGTCGTGACTATTTCTGGGAATGTGATGGAGTCGAATTTGATTTCTCTGAATACTGGCTCATAGCGCGTTTTGGTTAGCTTTAGGTAGCGCTGGTTATCCTCATCCATGAAAAGCACTCCTGTGAGGGTTGCATCGCCTGTGAATGCACTTGCACCACGGGCCATGGCATCGGAGTCTTGTCTGGATATGGTTTTGTTTGTGTGGGTCAGGATACAGACTGGCGCTTTTTGCTGAATGAAAATGGTCTGCTTAATGGCGGCAATGTAGGCCCCGACTTCTGAGTTGTCATTCTCGTTGTCAATATCCATGGTCGCATTGGCCGTGTCCAAAACTAATAATGGCTTAATGCCATTAACAGTGTGGCGCTCGATATTATGTGCAAGTCTGAGTAAATCTTTGACATTTGACCTTCTGGCATCAATAACCACAAACCAGTCGTTTAAGTTGTTTATCCCATAATGCTTTGAATATGCGAAAAGAGTTCGGATTATCTGATCACTGTCTTCGGTCACGATAATTGACTTGCGTTTCTTTTTAGCGTGAATCTCGCATCCATCCACTGCAAACCCCGCCATGACCATGCACATTGACAGCACTGCCGTGGTCTTTCCGACTCCAGGCTGACCGGCCAAGATGAAAAACGAATGGGCCATGAAACCCTCGATTAGGTAATCGATGGGGTTTAAGTGGGTCAGGTCTAACGTCAGCTCTGGCCATGACGGGTCTGGTGCGTCTTCTGTGACTGGTGCATTGATCACGGCTGCAAAGTCTTCCACCGCTGATTTGCGCTCTGAGGTCTTTGTTGGTGGCTCCCAGCCAGCGTCTTTGGCGTGTTTGAAGAGTGTGCCAATGCCAACACCTTTGCCCTGGTGAAAGCTCTTCCAGTGGACTTCAATGTCTTTTGTGCCGGCAAACTTGTTGCCGGCCATGGACCATGTCATCCATGGCCCCATGCCTGCCTCACCAAATTCGGTGTGCAGCGCCTGACCGATCTCAATCCACTGGTCGTAGTCACAGTCTGGGCTGATGTGGTGCAAAGCCTTGACCGCACGATCAAGGTCGCTGTCATCCAGTTTTGAGCCTAATTGGGTGAAGTCAAATGATTGTGATGGTGGTGCAGGCTTTGGCTCTTGCAGCTGGTGCTGCTCAATGATGCCCCAGTCCATTAACAATTCATGCAAATTGACGGCCTCTTGGAATTCACCGACCACCGAATTGCCACTGAGTAGGACTGACTTGCCTGCACTGTTTGGCAGGCCGAATACTTCAAGCTCTTGGCCACCGCCTAGTTTGTACTTGGGCAGCACCAGGTCAGATTCTTTGGGTGGTTGGACCCATAAGAAGACATGACGGCCACGGCCTGAGACTGACACTTCCGTCAGCATATTGTTGGCCTTGACATACTTGGCCATGCGCTGAATGGCCACGTTTGTGGGGCCGGAGGCGTGCTTCATATCCACATCGAGGCAAACCAAATAGTTCCCTGATGCGCTGATGATGGGGCGCTGCTGAACTAAGCCAAGATACTGACCATGGGGCGCGTCTTCCATGGCCCAGATGTCTTCAGCGTTATAGAGGTCTGTCGGGTCTGTATCCCGTGCCACACCTTGGCCGCTTCGTTTGTATGGAATCTTTTTGTTGCCTTGCAGGGCAAAGGTACAAAAGACAGCATCAGGGGCGACAGCGCCAATCTTGCAAGCCACACTCTGTGACTGGGCGAATGTATTGGGCAGGGGTGTTTCAGTTATAGTGGTCACTGAAATTCCTTTAATTTGGGGTTTCATGTAGTTGCCATTTTGAATTCCCCTCGGTCACTGTTAACGCATGGGCCGAGGGATTTTTTTTGCGAGGTTTGAATTCTATACAAGCCATTTAAAAGCCAAATGGACCAAGTAGGCCCAATAGGCTGCAAGTAAGGCAATAACAATTGCCCAGGCGTATAGATTCCTCACTCCTTGGCCTTGACCAGGCTTGGGGCAGCACTCTTCTCACCGACTAGGTCTTCGCTCACCTCGACACCGAGTTTTAAGACTGCACTGGGGCTTTTGAGTTCCCATGCATTTGGCGTGTCTTTGAATGCTTCCATGACCAGCGCCTCGTCTTTCCAGAATTTAGTCTTTCGGCCTGCGCGCATGGTCCAGCCTTGAATGGCTTTGCCATTGGTCAATTGCTCTTTGGCGGCAGACTGCACTGCGTCGGCCCATGCGGCCACCAGAGCCGCGTTCTCTAGCATCTCTGGGGTAACAGTCGTGTCAGGCTTGAAATCGCTCCTAGCGGTCTCTTGGACCTTCTCACGCATGGATGGGCAGATGGTCTTGGCCTTGCAGTACCGGCAGGCATCTGGACTTGGTCTTGTTGGTGCATCGCCTGAGAGCGCCAGCTCTGCTGCCGACAGCAAGCGCCTGCCATGCAGCTCCAAATAGTTGCCAGACACTGTCCACTTGCTGTGGCCGACACGGGGCTGGAATATGTGCATGGTGCATTCGATGGTGTTTGGCGCCTTGAGCTGACGCATCGCACCAAGGGCATAGGTCAGCAGTTGTTTGTTGTCGGTGGCATCCACGGCCACACGGCCAGTCTTCAGATCAATGACATGGAGATGATTGCCATCGACCAGGACTGCGTCAGCAGTGCCACCAAGCGCTGGGTGCAGAGACTTCAGACCCTCATCGAGGTTGACCTCAATCAGCTTTTTGCGTGGGTTTTCGACCAGCGTATTGACAAAGTCGGCATAGCCTTGGGCCATGGCCACATGGTCCGGATCAGTGCCATCAGGGATTGCACCACCGCGCAGAATGATCTCTGACAGCTCATGGATGGCCGTGCCAATGGCAGCCGCCTCGCCTGCTGGCTCATAGGGCATAAGGGATTCGAGGCGATAAGAGCCTGGGCATTGCATGAATCGGTCTGTGCGTGATGCTGAGAGTCGGGCGTGTTTTCGGGTTTCGTGTTGCATGGTTTCTCCTGGTTAAATGATTTGGTTGACAACATTGAGCTTCTTTAAGACCTTGGCCAGCACATTGTGGTCCAGACTTGCCTTAATGGTCAAAATGTAGATGACGGGTGGAATGCCTGATTTGTTGATGTTCTCGACTCGGCTTGATGCCTGCTCCAGTGCAGACGTGGACCAAGTGCATTCGACAAAGACAATCGTGTCGGCAGCCGATAGGTCCACACCTTCAGACATGGCGGCAATGTTGCCAATGATGCATTTGGTCTGGCCAGACTGAAAGTCTTTAAGCGCTTTGTCGCGCTTGGCCCGTGACGTTTCACCCGTAATGACCACGGGTTTGTGGACAGATAACAGCTTCTCCAGCTCGGCCACCACATCCTTATGGTGCGCAAAGACCACCACCGGCTCTTCGGCCTGGAGCAAGTCATCGATGAATTCACTGGCAGCCTTAACCTTGCGCATACCGGCCTCGCGCATGATCTCGGCCAAGCCCTCAAAGGCCATGAGCGCGTTGGGGTTGGCCATCAAGGCATCGGCATCAAAGGCTTGCTCTCGCTTGTCATTGGGCAGATCAAAGGTGATCAGTGAGACTTGTGGGTCTTTGTAGTCTTTGAAGATCGCTTCCTTCTTTCTGCGCAGCACATGGGGCTTCATCAGCTCTTTGAGTTCGACCAGGTTGCTGGCGCCTGATGTGTCTAAGCCCCATGGCGCGACCCACATCTTGGCGTAACGGCCTGCAAAGTCGTACCAGCCGCCTCTGTAAATGCCAAGGCCGTGCAAGATGGGCCACAGCTCAATCGGCCTGTTTGGGATGGGTGTGCCAGACAATGCATAAACATGGCCAATCTTTTTCATGGCCAGCATTGCAGCCTTGGTCCTTTGGGCTTTTGGATTCTTGATCCTATGGCACTCATCGAGAACTAGGGTCTTATATCTGTCAACGTGTGTTACACCATATTGCAAAACATCGTAGTTGATGATGGTGATATCTGCGCTATTCACCTCTGAAGCCTCGCGTTTCCCATTGATGACATGGACTGAAGTCTTGGGGGCCAGCTTGCTAAAAGCCGCCTCCCAGACTGTCTTGGCAATGGCTGGGCAAACAATTAGAGCTGGGAGGTTTTCAAGTGCAGCAGCTGCTGTGGGTAGCGTCTTGCCAACACGGGGCTGGTCGGCCAGTATGGCCCTGCGCCTGGACAGCAAGAAGAGCTTGGCCTCTTGCTGATGGGGGAATAACTGCATGATCGTTTCCTCGTTTTAAGTTGTTGCGATCATATCTGCATTTGTGCTAAAGTGCAATTTCTGTTTGACGACAGAAACGTAAAAACCTCAAACCCTTAAAAGGAAAAAACCATGACCAGAGTCGTAACCGGCAGAGTTCGTTTCTCATACTTCTCAGCTTTGACAGCTCGTAAAAATGAGATGAACGGCAAAGAAGAGTTCTCAACGCAAGTGCTTGTCCCAAAGACAGACACCGAGACTGTGAACCAATTGAAAGCGGCAGCCAAGGCCGCATTGACCGCCAAGTTCGGAGACAAGATTCCGAAAAACATTCGCAATCCCTTGCGTGATGGCGATACTGAAACCAAGTCTGATGGCTCACCACTGGGTGCTGAATATGCAGGGCATTACTTTTTCAATACCAAAAGCACCAACAAGCCTGGTGCAGTGGATGCCCATGGCCATGACATTCTTGGATCACAAGATATTGTCTCTGGCGACTATGGCCGCGTGTCTTTAAATGCCTATGCTTATGACCAGGCAGGCAACAAGGGCGTGTCGTATGGTCTAAACAACATCATGTTGTTGTCAAAGGGTGACTCGCTGGGTGGTGCAAAGCCATCGGCTGCCAGTGACTTTGGCGTGGTGGCCGGTAAGGCCGCGCCAGCTGCTGCCGAATCAGTCGATAACGACTGGTGATTTGTCGATCAGTTTGTTAAGCGCCAAGTGCAATTGATTGACTGATGTCCAAAGCGGCTCCACAGTTCCACTCAGCCACCGGCTGACTTGGGACTGCTGGATGCCAGCCTCATCGCACACCGCAGCCATGGTTATTTTGTGAGCCTTGGCCCTTGCGCGTATTGTGTGAATTGATTCCATGAGCGCATTCTAATTGCGGTATATGTAAAAAAACAACATGGACAGAATTAGTTCTTGCAAGATAATTTAATTGTGTCAGAATTCGTTACTCCTATTACTTAACGAAAGAAACCGATGAAACAGAAAATCATTACCACCCTGATCGAATGGACCTTGGCCATCATTATTTTTGGTGGCATTGGCGTGATGCTGGCTTGGAGGGGTTAAGCATGAACAAAACACCCAGCTGCCCCAGAGGCTTGTTCCAGTTCGACTGCTCAGTTGAAGATGTTGACCTGGTCTGCTTTCTGGAATACAGCCCAGAAGAGAAAGGCTCGACAGACTCCCATGGCTCACCTTATGAGCCTGACTTTGAAGAGTGCATGACGCTGAATAACGCATACATCGCTGGCACTGATGTGGACATTGCTCATCTGATCTTGCAGGGATTTGTGGACCACATTGAGGTCTCTGCGCTGGAAAAATACAATGACCGATAAAGAATTGCCCCCATCCCTTGAAGCATGCCTGGACCTGGTCAATGACTTACTCCACCCAGAAGTCTTTGGCCATGCCATTCCCAATGAAGTTAAAACACGCGCATTCGTTGTCAAAACAATGCTAGAGCGCTTAAAAGCCCGAATGGAGACCAGCACATGACCAGAGGCTTGAAACCCCGTGTAGGTCCTGCCATTGAGGCAGCGCTCCAGAAGAAAGGCAATCTGTCAGACCTTGATCTGGCCAAGATTTGCTTTTGTGCCAGACGCAGTGCGGCCAGAGAGCTGTTTGACCTTCACTGCAATGAATTGGTATATATCAGTGGATATACCAGAGTCAGCAACAATGGCCAGTGGCGGCCTCTGTGGTCATGGGGTGATGGGATTGATGCTGAAGCGCCTGGGCCAGTGCCAGGCTCAGAGCGCATTAGGAAATATCGCGAGAAGATGTCAGCAGATGACAAAGACTTTGGCGCTGCCAGACGCAGGCAGAAGAGACGGGTTGTGAAACGCGACCCTCTTGTGGCCGCGTTTTTTGGGAGTTAGTTATTGGCCAACATAACCAGGCAGCATTGAACCAATCTGGCCAGAAGTTCTGCCGGAAATACCAGCAGCCCTTGCGCGAGATTCGTTTAATCTTCTGATCACTTCAGCCAAATCTGTCAATTGCTGCTGGTCACGCGATAGCAAGATTTTGCCAATCTCATTTCTCACGGCCTCTGGAGTTCTTGTCTGGCTTGCAATGTTTGATGCTGCCGCCAACATTCCAGTTGGACTTCCGGCAGCGGCCGCAGCAGCTGCTTGCCCCAATGGTGCGACTTCAAGGTCAGCAGTTCCAGCCAAACGTGCAGCAGTTTGTGATCCACGGCCAGCAGACTCCAGGCCTTTCAATCGAGCTTCTTTGGCCACCGCAGACGCAAATGTTCTGTAATCGTTGCCAAATACTTCCTTCAATCGGTCTTGCGTTGCTGGCTCTTTCCACATCTTGAGCAATGATGTTTGGCCAGCCTCTGTGCCAGTCTTTTGACGCAAAGCCTGCAAAGCTCCAATGCGGAATGCATCGATCTCTGATGGCGTGAAACCTTTCATGGCTTGGCCAAGTTCAAGCACATCGCCAGTCATGGCTTTGCGGCCAACTTCAGCTGCATCCATCATTTGTGATGGTCCAGCCCATGTCTTCATGGCCATGGTGTATGCAGATTGGCCGCCAATTTTTGGTGACTGAGCCTCAAGAACACCCACCAATTGCTTGCGCACATCATCGTATGCATTAGCCTGGGCATTGCTGCCAGTTCTGCGCAGACTTTGGGCAGTGTCATAAAGGGATTGTTTCAAAGTGTCCAAGACATTCATTGGCACTGGATCACCAACTTTGAGCTTGGCCAAGTCAATAGTCTGGCCAGTCTTTGTTCTAAATAACAGTTCGGCAGAACCTTGGACTGCCTGTGATTTGTTCAATGCATCGGCCAATGACTCGTCAACTTTGAGCGCTGCCTTGTCAATTGCGTTATAGAACGGGCGCGACTCAGCAAAACGCTGGGCGCTGAAGTCTTCTAGCTTTTGTGTAAATTGAGCGCCTTGAGTGCCAAGGCTTTGGTCGGCCGCAGTCATCAATCGACCAGCACGGCCTGCTTGGCGCTCACGAATAGCGCGCTCCACAGCCTCAGTTGTTGTGCCAGGCAATGTCGCCTGCACATCGAGCAAGTTGCGTGTGGACTTGCCACCCACATCGGCAATGCGAGCCTCTGGGCCTAATTTGGCCAGACGCGCTTGGGCCATGGTCAATGCGCTTGGGGCTAAACCCTCTGGCACATCGCGAATCAAAGCCTCACCGACCTTTTGCTGTGCGTATGTGCCAGCAGCAGTGGGTGACATACGCGCCATAACCTGACGGCCACCAACGCCAACAATGCCCATAACTGGCTGAGAAACTGCACCCAATGTGCCGCCAATCAATGAGCTTTTTGCAGCGTCTCTCAGAATTTCTTCAGCAGTCTGACCAGTTGACTCGCCAATGCCACCTAGCAATCCATAGCCTGCACCAGAGACACCGGCCTGTACTGCGCGTTGGCCCATGCCCATAATTTGACCGGCAGCTGGAGCGCCAGCAATGTATTGGCTAGCTCTAGCAATTGCTGGGGCAATACTTGGGGCTGCCGCTTCAATGGCAGGCATGACCCTCTTGCCAACTTCTTGCACCACTTTGCCAGGAACACCGGCAATCATCATTGGCACACTGGCAGCCAGTTGGCCAGCGGCTGCATAGTATGGTGATTCTTTCTGATAAGACTCAGCAGCACCTCGGAATATGTCACGGCCCATTGTGTAGGCTTCAGACAATGGCACACCCTTTTGCATGGCCAACATTGGAGCGCCAATAACACCAGCCAATTCATCGGAAAAGCCAAATGTTGGACCACCGGCAGCACTGGCCAATGCGCGGGTTGTTGTGCCTAGTTTTGCACCAGCCTCATAGGCTTTTGATTTCGACTCAGCTAAGAATTTAAGGATTTCGCTTGGCTTGTATTGATTCTCAAGCGCTGTGGTGACTTGAGTGCCGACAGTTGGCATTTGGGCCAGAAACTGGACAATTTCATCATCGCCATAACCAGCCTTTTGAGCTTCTTTGATTTTGTCTTTAATGCCATCCATCATCTGCCTCCTGGTGTTCCAAAGATATTACCAAGGGATGGTCTTGCTGCACCACCACCGCCACCAGCTCCACCGCGCATGATTGATGGAATAGAGGCTGGAGCGCCAAGAGCTGCATCAAGATTTTTAAAGCCATAGGCTTGACCAAACCCTTGGAATTCTTGGCGCTTTTTGTTATACGCATCACCAGCGGCAGCATACAGTTCATTAGATAAAGCCTTGAAGTCTTCACGTTGTGTAGGCGTGAGCTTCTGGCCGGTCATCATATTGCTGAAATAGTTGTTCAATCGGTCCATACGGCCAGAGGCCGCCATGGCAATGCCAAGCTCAGACTCACGCACCACAGAGCCTGGGTCTAGCAATTTCATCACTTTGGTTGCACCGGCAACATCACCAATTGGCGTGCCTTGACTCAAAGATGAAACCACTTGACCAAAGGCAGACTTCATATCGCTGTAGTCTTTGTAAATTGGCTCGGCTTTAAATGCCTTGGCCAGACTCATTTCATTCTCAAAGCCTTTTTGTCCTTCGGTCATATTGACTGGCACATTGACATTTGTTCTTGGTGCAATCTGCTGACGATACTGGCCCACTTGACTAATGCCTGCTTGTCCAGTTCCAGCCAATGGCTGACCACTTATGTACTCCACCGCACGAATGTCAGGGGATTGAGCCTCATAAGGTGAAACACCTTTGGCAATACGTGATTCACCCAGTTTGTTGTACTGGACCATGACAGTTTTGCCATCAATAACTACCGGCTCTGGTCGGCCAAATTCAGACTGTGCTTGCGACATCTTCAATACTTCAGACATTCCCTCTTTGCGTGGCATATTGGCCAACAAAGCTCTTTGCACTGGATTTAAAAATGCGAGTGGATCCGCTTGCACTGGAGCTGGCGCTGCCATCTCTTGCTCGGCAGTTGGTACAGCCGGTCCAGTTGGCATTGGCTGCGCTGCACCAGTAGCACCGACTGGAGATGGAGCGCCACTTAAAAGCCTTCTAAAAGACTCATTGCCAGCAGTCTCTGCTTGCATCTCTTTAAGTTTTGCACCAAGCATTAAATCTTGCAGTGAGCCAGCTCTAGCTTGTTGATAACCTTGCTGGCCAGCCTGCAAAGCTGATCCAAGTGCTTGGCCAAGACCAATGCGTTGTGAACTACGGCCACCAGCTTGTAATAGTGCGGCAGCTGCTGACAATGTCGCATTACGCGCCATCAATTTGCGCTGGTCTTCTGACAGTAGTGCGTCAAGTCCTGATGGAGTGCCACCAGACATCCCTCCACCAAATAAACTGCCTAAATTTGCAAAATCAAAATCAGCCATTTTTTATTCCTTAACCGCCTAAAAGGCCAAGAATGCCACCGGCAACAGCACCATAAGGGCCAAACAATTGACCGCCAGCCATAGCTCCACCCAATGCGCTTGATGCTGGGTTTGAGTATTGAGGCGTTGTCGATTGCATACCAAGATTAGCAGGCTGCGCACCCAGTGAAGACTGGACCACACCAAGACGCTGCAAACCAATGTTGCGAATGGCATCCATTTGTTGCTGGTCCAAAGCCTGACGCGCACCGCCAGCGCCCATGACCGCTTGAGCGCCACCAAGACGCAATGCTTGTTGTTGTGCAGCAAGACTGCCAAGAGTGCCAGCCGCACCAGTACGCAATTGCGCACCTTGCAAGCCTGCTTGCTGATTGGCAATGTCGGCTGCTGATCTTCGGGCAATGTCGGCCTGCTGCATGGCCATGGCCTGATTGAATGCTTGCTCGTTTAATGTTGTGCCAAGTGTGGCGGCCTGCTTGGCAAACCCTTGGTTAGTCAAAGCCTCGGCCACACCTTGGCGTGATCCACCGAATGCACGGGCAGCTGTTGCGCGCTCACCAGTTTGCTGAATGGCAGCGCGTCTTGCAGACTCCAAATCACCCAATGCGTTTTCACGCACCATGCTTGTATATGGATTCATGTATGAGCCAATTGAGCCGGGACCTTGGCCCATGCTCAAGTTGGTCTGCTGCGCTGAAATCTGCGCAGGCTGATAGACACCGCCATAAGCCGCCATTTGTGCGGCCAAGTCTGTGCCAGATATGCCTGGGCCAGCAAGGCCGGTGTTGACCAGAGCTTCCTCGCCTGCCTGATACAAAGGGTTATATCCAGCAAACTGCTGAACCGGCAATGCGCCAGCGACCCCTTGGGCCTGCTGAAAGTTGGCCAAAAATGCTTCTTTGATCTGTGGATCAATGGAGCTTGTTGAGGTTGTTGTTCCACCTTTTGACATATTGCCACCTTATCCGAGTAAAGATTTCATTTTCTTGGCAGGCACTTTGCCTTCGTTGATCATGTCCAGAAGTCCCTTGCCGTATTTATCGACTGAAGACTTCTTGATCACATATTCACCGCGATCTAGGTATCCAGCGCCATCATCTGGACCAGGTGGATTCATGCCAAACAAACCATCGACCATGCCGCCTTTGTTATATTGGCCACTGACACTTTCGCCAGTTTCTCCAGGAGGAGCAGCAGCATCACCACCACCACCAGAAAGGTCTACGACAGTATTTCCAGCAGCCGCAGCCGCAGCTTTAGCCGCATTGGCAGCTGCGATCTGGTCATACAGACCAGGGTTATAGCCGCCCATTGGTAAGTTGCCGACAACATTCTGATAAGGATTGCCGACTGGTCTCATCTGGCCCATGATCTGGGCATAGGGTGAACCAGTGCCACCCACTGCAAATGGGTTGTACTGAGAGCCAATTGGAATGGATTGATAGTTATTGAAGTTCTGGGCAAAGCCTTGGGTTGCACCAGCAAATGGTGTGGTCGCCCGAAAACGATTCTCAATGTCTGTGCCAGGCATTCCAGTGATCTGACCCACTTGGCCCGTTGTGATACCAAGACGATTCATCTCGGCAGCAATTTGGGTGTCGGTCAAATTGGGCGTTGTTTTGAGCCAGTTGGCAAATAAGTCGTAATTGTTTGTGGCTGTTGTATTTGTTGTATTTGTTGTGTTTGTAGTTGTATTAACTTTAGTGTTATCAACCACAGTCTTTGGCAAATATGGGGAAAGCCTTGACTGCACTTGGCCCACTGGCACACCCGTCATGCTTGAAATCTGCTGGGCATTAAGGCCCAGACGAATTACTTCAGCAGCAATCTGTGCATCAGTTAAATTAGGCGTTTGCAAGTAGTCATAAAGACCAGTTTCTGCTTGCGTGGCAAAGGTTGGCTTTGTGCTTGTGGCCGTTGTCACTGGCGTTGCAGCTGTAATGCGCTGCTGCACAGTATCCACTGGCACACCCGTCAAGGCAGAAACCTCTTGTGCTGAAATCCCAATGCGGTTTATTTCATTGGCAATTGCCGCATCTGACAAGCCTGGTGTCTGCAAATATGCAAGCAATTGTTCGGTCTTTGTAGCCATAGTCTTCCCCTAAAGTTCCTTTGCAAGTACAGCCCATTTGGGTTTGTACCCTTCGTCTTTCAAAAATGTCTCTGACCAGCCTCTTCGGCCTGCCAAAGTCACCCTGGTGCAGCCAACAGACTTGCCCCAGGATTCGATCAATGGTCGCATCCGTGAGAGTTCATCTAGGTCGCCACCAGCCAGAAAATAATGCAAATTCTTTAGCCTGGGATAGACAATGATCTCTGTCAATACCACCGAGTCCTTGGCTGGCCACAGCTGCAATCTGTGATCCTCGACCATCTCAGCGACATCGTCAAAATTATGTGTGCCTCCACTGTATTCTAAGGCAGCCTCCACATGATGGCGTAGCCTGTCCAAATGTTCTTGATCGCTCATCGCTTACCAGCTGGCACAGCATCAAGCCTCATCACCCCAACACGCCAGTCGGCCAAAGTGTTGCCAGTGACTTTCATATTGACTTGGCGGCCAGAAAACCTCACTGAAGTTGGGTTGGCTGCCGTGTATGGTCCAAATGACGATTGAGTGCCGGTTGGGTAATTGCGGGTTTTAAATGAAACCACGGCCTCACCCAAAGTCTGCTCATCCGGAATGACTTGCCTGACCGACATGATGTTGTCGCCATTGCCAAGTTGGACTGGGCCACTTTCAGCGTAGAGGCTGGCGCTGTCATAGTTAAAACCGACCTCATGCTCATAGATGTAGCCATTGCTGGAAACCATCAATGGATAGGTAAACACTCCGGCATCGACCCCAGCAGTTCTGGCCAATGTGCCAATGTTCCAGTGGTTTTCGCGGTAGTTGAAAGTGACATAAGAGTCATTTTCATTACTCGATGCACTTGGGTAATACCACCAAATCTCGCCAAATTTGCTGACATGGACCGCATAGATTTTGGAGGCTTGGGCATAGTTGATGTTGTCAAAGATGTAATCTGACACATCACTTGGCAATGGCTTGACATAGCCGTCATATATCCAAAAGCCTGCGCGTGACATCCAAATGGCTGCCGTATCAATGGCCGCCACCGCTTGGGCTGAAATGAGACCGCAGCCAGAGCCAGCCTTCTCAAAACCATAGACAAATGGGGCGCCAACATACTGGGCCGTGTGGACATCCACATCTGTAAACAGTAGGTTTACACCCTTGACCCGTTTGCCAGCGATCAATGTGCCAGGGCTGGCCAAGTCATAGTCGCCTGCAAGGTTGTCGCCTGCTGGTGTCCAAAGGGTATTGTTCTCTTGGTCGCACCATTGCACCTTGCGTGGATTCCCACCAGCGCCAAGGGCAAAGATAATGCGCTCTTGGGTGACTAAAACCGCCTTGTTGTTAACTGGTGCATTGGTAATGGCTGCGGCCAATGTAGGCGTGGCAAACCCCAATTGCCACTCATAAATCTTGCCATCAGTGCTAGAGCAAGCAATTAAATACTCGCCCCATGTATCAAGTGACCAGGTGGTGGCAGGGATGGGTGTGCCAGTGTCTGGCCTTGCAATACCATAGGCAAATGTGCCATAGGTGCTGTATCCATAGCCGGTGAGGGTTGTGGAGCTTGCGTAGCCACTGGTGAAACCCGTTGGCGTAATGTCCTTGAGTGTCCCAGCCTCATTCATGGCGTAGAGCTTGGAATGCGTTCCAGCGCCAATGTATCGGTTGCCACTGTTATCGCGCCAAGTGATGATGCCTCGGCATGAGCCAGACATCTGTGAGCTTGACCTGGTACGCCATCCATTGATGGGCCTGAGTGTCCCCTCATACCAGCGCACTAGGTTTGCGTCATACCAGCGGCCTGCCGCCTGGTATTCAGTACCATTTCGGAAAACACCTGGGGGCAATTTGAGTGGTATGTACATGGCAATATTTAGGTAATGTTTGAGACAAATGTCATTGTGACAATGGCTGATGGGACTGCTGGCCGTGTTGGGGTTGTGCTTGTCCCAAAAGCCTCTATGCTTACACCAGTATTCTCAGTTCTCCACATAATTTCAATGTAATCGTTTGAATTCATACTTACAAAAAAGTTTAATGCAGCAATGATATGACTTGGATCACCAGCACTTTTCCTCTGAGGAGGGTGAAATCTACTGTTTGAGTTTGCAATATTTGTCCCATTCTTGCGAAACCAAATATCTACATCTTGACCATCGTTTGTGGTGTTCTTAAACTGAATGGAAAACTGCAAGTTCCAGATTCCGGCATCGGCCACAGTGATTCTGGACCCGCTGGCCACTGTCACACCATTAGAAAAGTCTGTGGTGTTAAATGTGACCGGATAGGCCGTGGTGGTGTTGGCAGCAGTCTGGTTGGTCGAGTCTTGAAATGCCCCATAAGGGTTATTCATAAACCGACCGCCCTTTGGTCCAAACAGAGACCCCAGCACAAATGACAGTTTCTTGAAGTAAACAGTCAATGCACCATTGTTTTCGTTGAAATGCCTGCGCTCATAGGTCTCGGTCGGATAACCGAGTCCTGGTGGAGCTGGATTCTCAAGTTGTTGTGTTTGGCTTGCCATGGTCTAATTTTGCCCTAAACAGACCCCAATAGATAAGACTTTTCATTGACACAAAATCGGACTACGATAATTTTGCAGCAATCGGCTGCTTTAACTGGGGAATATTATGAAATTTGAAATGGAATTCGGTTGGACAGGAAATGAGACAGTTACGATCACGACCTTTGATTTTGACAAAATCGCCATTTTGCAATCCTTCATCAATCACATGGAATCGACAGGTTGGGTCGAATATGAATATGAAGATGCTGACGACCTTGAGGAAGACTTTGAAGACACTGAAGAAGAAGAAACCACAGAAGTTTGATTCCTGATGGGGCTTACTTGGCCATCAAGTACAGCCCCACATTTGAAAATGCATAGCCTGCATAGACCACCGCCATTTGCGGATTGCCTTTAAAGAGCTGCTCCCCAGCAATGTAGGCATAGATCGCGCCAGTCAGAATGATCAGCCAGGCGCTCAAAATTGACCCACATCGTAGACTTGCCCCCTGAATTCGATCAACCCCTCATCAAACTTGTGGACCAGCTCTGGCCAAAGCAATCGACCATTAAAGAAGTTCAGCACCGCAAAGCCAGATCGGTGATTGCCTGGATTCAGTTCAGCATAAGTAAATTGAGGGCCATCAATTTCAGCCAATGTTCCGGTGTCGACCCCAAAACGATTTCCTCGTAGATCACTGAACGGGGTCACTTTCAATGCGTGTAAATGCCCACAGACAGTCGAAACGCCCGCATTCAAAGTTGAGGTGTGAGTTGCGTGAATTCCGTTCTTATATCGGTGTTTGATAATCACATCATCGGTGGGCCACACTGCCCAGCAGAAGTCCCAATCAAGAAAGTGGTCTGTCAGCTTAAACCCCAATACCTCTTTAAATTGTGGTGCGTGTTGGGCCAGTCGGTTGCCAAATCTAACGTCATGGTTTCCCCATGTCCACAGTAGCTTTACATTGTGCCTGGCTGCTTTGGCCACTTCCTCGATTTCACCCAATGCACCCTGACAAGCCTTTAGTTCTTGAATAACAGTAGTCGCTGGTTGTTCAGTTACATCATGGCGGCTTATTGAAGCCCCGTCAAAGGCGTCTCCATTGCAGATCACAACCTGGGGGGAAAATTCTTGAATGGCCCACAGTAAGCCTTTAAAGGCCGTGGACCTTTGACCAGGTATAAAGTGCGCATCAGAGAAAACAATTACAGTGCCATCTAGCATCCCAAGTTCAACTTGCTTAAGTGGACTGAATGACTTGGGTCTGCTTTTGTTATACAAATCACCTCTATGGTCTTTGGCATTGAGGGTCATGTTGTATTCTTTTTCAATCCACCTTCTGCGTAGATGGACTGCCCTGGTATTGATTCCAAGATGATCTGCCATTTTTTGGGCAGATTGAAGTTGACCCCACAGTTGGATAAATTCCATGTCTGTGCAAGTTTCGTTATGGGCGCCCATTGGAATCCTTAAAGAGTGTTTTTTCTAGCAAATTGACCACGCGGTGTTCCTGGGCTTCAATTTGATCTTGAGATGACCGAGGGTCTTGGGCCACAGTCAAAAGGTCATGCAAAAAGACATGAAGCAATTCATGCAGAGCCGTCTGGTCTAAAGATTCTGGGGTGATCTTTTCAGCACCAAAGTCACCCAAACGATATGTGGCCAGTCTGGCCCCTTCATTGAATTCCACAGAGGCCATGGCATTCTTTGCAGGCTTTAGACCCTTCTCGATACGCCAGTCGCCAAGATTAAGCACTTGCTGCCATTTCCGCACACTTTGTGCAAAAAGCGCTGAGTCTTCTGGTGTAGGAATGTTTGACATATCAACACCTTATATGACTTTTATGTCAATTTAATTTAAAAGCAAGCACTCAGCTTTTCTGCGCTTCAATAAACCAGGCAAAACTTTGCCTCCACCCTTGGTCCAGAGCATGAGCTGCTCTTGAGCGCCTTCCCAGTCACCGGCATTGATTTTTCTCTTTAAGGTGGATGTCTGAAGTCGGCCAATGCCTAAGTTGTAGCAGAAGTCAACAATGGCATTGCATTTTCTTTCGTCTGTGGCCAATACGGGGCAGTTCCTTAATGCCCCTGGCAGATAGGTATGCTCCAGCTCAATCATCAGTAAAGCTCTGGCAGTTGGCTCATCCATTGGTGGGTCTTCCAATGTCACCTTGCGCTTGTCAGCGTAATAGGTCGAGCCGTAGCCAATGGTGGCCACACCAGCTGGGCAAAGATAGGGCTTGGCCCGATAGCCCTCAAACTGGCGGCAAAGTGCAGCAGCCAGCTCTAAGTTCATAAGCCCCTCTTGGCCAATGTGCGATCAAGAAACCAGAAATTGATTGTCCCAGCCAGTAAGGCTGAGAAGTCTGGAGTCATCATTGTCTTGAACACTTCTATTGGAAGAGCGCCAGCAAGCCAGGCATTCCATGCAAACCAAACATGGATAAAGCTCCACACAAACAAAACCCAGTATGTGACCACGGGCCGGACTGATGCGGATAAAGATGCGGCCCATCCACCGGCTGCCTTGACCATGTCGGCCTGCTGCTGAATGGCGCTGTTAAAGGCATCCATGACACCCACATCGACAGCTGCTTCACGTTGAGCGCCAATCTCTGCAAGTTTCATTTGGCCGCGCATTTGCTCCAGGTCGCACTGGCGCGCAAACATATTCAGTTCGTGTTTTCGTTCATTGGCCTTGTCAAAGTATTTCAAGACCTCTGGGGCCATGCGGAAAAAACCGCCAAAGATGGAGCCTAAAAGGCCGCCAGAAAGAATATCAAACATCGCATTCCTTACATTTGTTTTTGGTTGACATTTTGACTCCAGCCAGAACACCGACAGAAGCACCGAGGATGGTCATTAGTGCCGGACTGAGCATTTTGAAGATTTCTGCATTTTCGACTTCTTTTGACCATAGACCGACAAGCAATGCACCGACCATGGCCAGCAGACAAAGGCACAAAGTGATTGCTACCAAAATGGTCACAATGAACGTCAATTTTTCTTTCATGTCCATCTTGTTTATCCTTATGCGTATAAGTCTAATTTACGATTCTGAAATATCTCCATGCGGAGTCTTTCTTGAACAACTTTTTTAGTGTAAATCTCAAACGCTACGTCTTGCAATTCACCCTGTTTTTTCTTGGCCAATTCATTTGCCTTATTCATTTCATGCTGTTTTTCTAGTTTCACTTGAGCAAGGTCATGCCTATCTGGATATCCTGATGGCTGCACAGTTGGAAATAATTTAATTGTGTCAATCATTTTTCCCTCTGTATTGCGTTTTTATACCCAGATATGACCAATGCTCTTATTTCATGCGAGTCTGAATTACCCGCCCACTCACTCAAGTTATTCCAGATGACGATAAAGTCTGTACTTTTGCACAATGTCTGATGTTTTGTAAGCCACTCAATCATTCTCTTGTGTCGCTCATTAGGGTCATGGATACCCCAAGCAATTGAGTAAAACTCACGCACACTGCATAGGTCTTTGCCTGTGGAGTGAAGTGCTAGAACTAAAACAAGTGCTGCCACCCATCTCACGTCATAGCCCAAACGATGATGTAAAAACACCAGACGACAGTAATGCAAAAAAGGACTGCGCTAGTAAAAGCCACAGCCCAGTCTTTCATTTTTTAATCCAAGTTTGCCAGACAGCACCAGCAGCCATAATCAGCGCACCCACCCATAGAATAGGCTTGGCAGCAGATGCTACCCATCCCAAGACTTTAAAAGCCCCATCAAGAGCCTTTATAGCCTCTACAAGACCACTTGTGTTCTTGTCTATGCTATCTACCTTGGTTTCAACTGCAAGCAGTCTTTCGTAGATTTGTTCGTGAGTGACTTCTTGTGTCATGGCGCATCAGGCCAAGTAATAGTCCAAGGGAAACCAGACTGAGTCGGCACATCTCTCAATGCTTGGCAGTAGTCTTTCCATGCTTGTGATGGAGTCATATCGCTACGAAATCTCCAATCAGTCTCAGACAACTTAGCATCACGAGTAGCACGAACACTCTTAGCCTGTTCAGCATCTTTAGTGGCTTTGTAGGCAGTCTCATGCTCAAGGGCTGTAGTTGTTACGCCCTCAACAGTAGTATCTACAAAGACAGGGCCAAGGATATATTTGGTGTACCACTTACCATCTACTTGCTCAACACCAGAGGCTTGAGAGTATTGGTAAACAGTACCGCCTGTAGCTTGTGCGCCTTCAAAGACTACATCAGCACCCAAAGCAGTTAAGACTTCAGTTGTTGTTATGTCCCATGATGGGCCACCATTGGCTTTTGTGTATGCACGAAATTCTGCTTCGTACATGACTTGTCCAGTTTCTCTGATTCGTACTTGCATGATGATTCCTTATGCTATTGCCAAGAAGATGAATGTGCCACCGCTTGCATTGATGGCGGCTGGCGCAGTTGAACTAATCTCAAACCCTGCGCTGTATGTGTCAATGTAGTCGGTGTTTGTTACTTCAGCGGCTGTGCTGTTCAAAAGAAAATAAGGGTCATTACCCGCCACAATTCCACGTGCTGTGTCCCAAACGTAAAATGCACCAGATGCGTCTATGCGTTTAATAAGCACAAACCTAGCACCGCCTGTAAATCCACAATCAATTTGTTTTGTAGTCGCTGTGCCTGTGTATGAGCCTATTTTTGAAACGCCTGCACAAGTTGCAAATAGATAGGCGACATAAGTCCATGTGCTAAAGTTTGTTGAATTATCTGTGCCAACAGAAAATACAGATGATGTTGGACTTGTATCATTCCATATAGTAGTGCCAGTAAATGGACTTGCGCTACCATTTAAAAGTAAATATTTATCTGCACCGACTGTGGGGTTATAAATAGGCCAGTCTATTGCGTTGTTTCGGCTCTTAACAATCATCAGTTCGGGTGTAACGCCTAGATTATGTGTAACAGTTCTTCCAGCAGTGTCATTTCCTGTATAGCAAACCACATCCATAAAAGATGGCGCACGTTTAAATAAGTAATTTATAAATGTGTTTCCACTTGCATTTGTGATTGTTGATGTTGTACCAACTTTGACACCATCCATTACATCCCAAGGATTAGCTTGTAAGATGGTTGCCCCTGCCGCTACTTCAGCCGCAGTAGATGATGTTACAAGATACCCAGTTCCAGTAAGTCTTGAAGATATTAAATCAGCAACTGCTGAACCACGACTCTTTACTAGCACAGCATCATCAGTTTGACCACCTGTAATAGTTTCATTTGCACCCGTACCAGTTCTGGCAGATAAGCCAAACACACTTGTTCCAGTCGTAGGCACTGCCATTGGGCCTCTACGAATGGCTATGTAGATTCCAGTTTGACTGGCGGCAAATGCGTTAAAAGTAAAGCCAGTTGAAGTAGGAAGTACAGTATTGCTTCCTACGTTTGATTCGGCCGCTGATAAATTTGGATTTAACTGAAATGCAGATGAAAATGACATTCCACGCATAACATCATACATTTGCCAATCTTCAACACTGGTTGTGTTTTTAACAAGAACCCACTGCGCTTCATAGCCTAAATTAACAGTTGCCAAACCAGTTCCATCAGAAGTAAACGACCCGCACGAAATCACATTGTCTGTACCAGTTAGGCCAAAGCCACCTGCGTCATGTGCGAAGATATATGCCACATAAGTGCCACCAGAAGCATTAACAGTTGCATCAGTTCCAAGACTAAAAACTGTGCTTGTTGGTGTCGTGCTATTCCATCTTGTTGCACCAGTTGCTTTTGCCGCTGTACTATTTAAAACAAGATATTCTGTGTTTGCTAATGAACGATGGTAAACCTGCCAATCACCAGTTGAGTCTGTGCGCTTGACCATAATGCAAGCTGGCACTGAACCAAGATTATGGGCAATGGTTGTGTTTGAACCTGTCCCTGTATAAGTCACAACATCAAAGAACTTTGGCTGTTTAGCAAATGTCCATGAAACGTAGTTGTCAGTGTTTTGATTGTATCTAACAGAATTCCCAATAGAAAAACCATTTGAGTTAAACGAAGTTAACCTTGCCGCATTAGTAGTTTGAGCGGCGGTTGTGTCTGACTGTATTTCATTAGTTGCACCTCTAACAGTATCTGTTAAAGCATTTTCATAGCTTGTACCGCCAGTGGTTTTGTCTTTAATCCAAACCAATCCACCCTTAGTAGACAAATCAATTGCATTAGTAATTGTTTGAGCCGAACCTGTGCCTGTATAAAGATATGTGCTGAACACTTCTTCAATATACGCTGGCACAACAGGAACACCACCACCAAAGGCATCGTAACTAGCCGCACCAGAAGTTGCTTGTAATGGCATGGTTTAAGCCTTAAATTGTGTGTTGCTTGCCAAGACTGTGAATGTTGCGCTACCAGTCTTGATAATCAAATAACGATAACTATCAATGCCACTTGCATTTCCAGCAGTAGGCGCACCACCTAGCCACCTAGTAGTTACTCCAGATGTAGTGCCATCCACTTGCACAGCAGAGTTATAGTAAGCTGTAGAGCCTTGAGTAACCAAGAAAGCCACAGTCATTGATTGACCTGTACTCATCAAAGTGTTGAGTGACGTACCGCTAGAGCCTCTGAAGTTAACTGTCCAGTTAGCACTTGCGTTACTTGTGTAATACAGAACAGACTGAGTGGTAATGTCGTAAGCAATCGTGCCAGTAGCCGCAGTTGCTGATACTGTTGCCACCTCTGCTGCATCGTTTAGAACAATCGCTGTTTTGCTGCTAGAGCCAGAAAATGTGTTTGTGCCTGTAAAGGTCTGATCTGCTGACAGTACAGCATCACCCGCAGCAGCTGCTGCAAAACCCAATGTCCCAGAGCCGTTTGTCTTCAAAACAAAATTAGCAGTGCTGTCAGCTGTGGGCAGTGTGAATGCCGTGACAAAGCTCTGCAAGTTGGAGTCATAGGCCAGCACATCAGTGCCAATGGCCACGCCAAGCGCTGTCCTGGCTGCTGATGCAGTAGCGCCACCCGTGCCACCCTTTGTGACCTTCAGCACTGGACCGGCATCAAACAATGCGTCAATGCTATCTAGGTCTGAATTGATCTTCGTTCCCCAGGTGTCGGTGGATGCACCAACTTCGGGTTTGGTCAGCAATAGATTCGTGGTGGTTGTATCAGCCATTTTTCACCTCATGCGGCAATTTGCCAAGATTCACTATTATCAGCAATTGGAGTCCAAGTTTCACTTGAATCACTAATTGCATCCCATGTTTCTGACTGGTCAGAGATCGGTGTCCAAGTTTCTGAATTATCAGAGATCGCACCCCAAGATTCTGCCGTGTCACTTTCTGTTTCCCATTTTAGTCTTGCATTGACCGCCATGGATGACGATTCTGTAAATGCAATTGCACCAGGCTGCTTGCGCTGTGCATCCACCGCCATGGTGCTAGTGTCAACAATATTGAAGCCAGTCGAGCCAATAATGCTGGTGGACACTGTCAGAGTCGATGTGTCAACAATTTCAAACGCGCCAAATGCCACCCTTGTGGCGCTTGTGGCCATGGTGCTTGTGTCACTGATGGCGGCTGCACCCACCGCATAACGCACCCCAGCCACGGCCATGGTGCTTGTGTCACTGATTGAGGCTGATGCAGTTGTCAGCCTATTGGCCGCCACAGCCATGGTGCTTGTGCCAGTGATGGCCATTGCCCCGTCAAAGACCTCATTGGCCTGCACAGTCATTGTGCTGGTGGATGTGATTGCTATTGCAGCAGAGACATACCTGATGGCAGCCACCGCCATGGTGGACTGGTCAAAAATCTCAAATTGGGCGTTGGAAACAGTAACGCCAGCCACCGCCATGGTGCTGGTGTCTGAAATAATTATTTGAGGCTCAAACGTGCCTCTGGAGTAGTTTCCCTTGCCGTAAGAGCCGTAGCCGTAGCCTACCCTCGGATCAGAGTATTGGCCAACACCAAAATTCCCCGATCCATAGGCTGCCATATCAAGCCAAAGTGATGCTCAAGGATGTGGCTGGAATGCGCAAGACATCGCCATCATTGATGGTGCGCGCTGTGGTCAATGGCGCCCAGGCTAAAAGATTGCCTGATGTGCTTGCATCAAAGATGCCTGCCCAGCCGACTGATCCCCAGTTTCCACCGCTGGCAGCTGCAAACTCGATGGCCGCTGCATTGGTGAATGTCGTGGCAGTGCCAGAGCCGGAGATCGTGCCAGTCACTACCCGTGCGTAGCCACTGCCAGACACCTCAGTGCCGCCACCCGTGTCACTGGGTGCAGCCGTGAATAGGCCAACATACCAAGCCGTGGGGCGCGTTGCGCTATTTGTAGTGAAAACCCAATTTAAAACTAGGTTTTCTGTGTAATCGGTAAAAGATGACATATCAGTCCTTATCCAAAAGTCTTTGCACGGGTCAGCAATGCACCACCAGAAGATGCACCGCGATCATCGGCAGTTTGTGAATCGTTCAAGGCTCGCTCATAGAGTGTTGCCCATGTCTGGATTCTCGCATCATCTTGCAAGTATGGTGCAGCCTGAAGCAATGCGCCATACAGATAAATGTCAGGACTTGAAGCCAAAAGCCAGTTGCTGGCCACACTGCTTGATAACTTTGTCAACTTCGCGTAATAGGTCAGCTCGGTCGTGTAATTTGCATCAGGTGTTGGGACAATTCTGAATTGGCCACCAACCACACCAAAGAATTTGGGCTTGCCACTGGCCGTGTAATTGGCCGCCTCATTGTCCAAGGCATCAATGCTCAAAAACTGCAATGGGGTCTGAGGATTTGTGCTTGTGAGCTTTAGGGATTTGGTCTCCAAAAAGTCACTTGGCACAGCGCCATATTGCGCATCAAAAGACGCATTGGCCCTGACGATCATCTGCCTGGTGCGCAGCGTTCTTTCAACTTGAGCCTCGGCCAGAGAGATAAAGTCAGGAATGACAGAAGTCAGGTCCGACCGATTAAGCCAGTCGCCAATGGATGTCTTCAGTTCTGCGTAGGTTGTCAGTGCCATTATTGGGCCTCTTTTTCCATCTCTTCTTTCACAATCCAGGTGTGTTCATGGCGAAATTCAAATGTGCCAATGTGGCCAATTTCCTTTGAAACGTCATGGTCGATATAGACTTTGTAGCCTAGCTCTTGAGCTTTCTTACAAAAGAACACATCCTCACCCATGTAACCCCGTGTGGTCTGCCATGGCATATCAAACCATGGCTCGCTCATGCCCTCAAACACCTCGCGCTTGATCAGCATTATGCCAGTGCCAATGCTTCCCACCTCTTCCAATCCAGTGGATTCTGGCATGGTGTAGACCGCCTGGCGCTTGCCTTCAGCGTCATAGTTCTGGGCAGTTGGGCCAGTGGGCATTCTGCGTCTGGCACAGTTGGCAGCCACAATCTCTTTGTCGTGCTTTAAGAGCCGCTGGACCATGTCCTGTGGAAACGTCATGTCCGAGTCAATGAAAAGAATGTGGGTGCAGCCTTCAGCCATGGCATCCAAGCAAAGGTCAGCCCTTTGGTTTTGGATAATCGTGCCTTGCATCAATTTCAGACTGATTGCGTCTGTGGTGTTGAGTGTGTGATAGGCCACCATATTAACCATGCAATATGTGTAATTGGTGTGGACCTGATCACGGGCCGGTGTGCAGACTGCAATGTAGTTCATACTTTCCCAGGGCGAGTTCTAAAAAATTGGTTGTCGGAGTCGTTGAGCCAGCGTTTCATGTACTCTTGGTCATCGATCTTGCCCTCGGCCTTCATCTTGTAATAAAGGGATTCGGGGATGGATGCCACCAAGTGCCACTCACCAGTCCAGTTGGCTTTCTCATCCACAGCGTTATAGATGGCCTTGTTGGCCTCAATCACCGCTGTGACATCTTGTTGGGTCTCAATGGTCACATCGCCAGTATCAGCATTCTCATGCCAGATTCGTTTGATGCCTTGATCTTTGTTTTCGCTAAATAGTCTTTTGTGAATCATGTTAAAAAAAGGGCCAAGTTTCCCTGGCCCTTTCCTTTGCTTCGATTAAGAAGTAACCAAGTCTGCTGCCAGACCATGGGCATTTTCAGCTGTCACTTTGTGACCCCATTCCACGATCAGCATACGCTTTTCAGCATCGCCAGTCTTGGCCAATTCAACTTGCTGGTAAGGGCGCAGCACAGTCATCTTGGCGTAATCAGGATCGATCACCCATGCATCACGCTCACGTTGGAATCTGTTCGCAATAACTTGCACGTTTCCGAAATCGCTGACATAAATGTCAACGGCCCCGACCAATGTGGCAGGCTTTGCACCACCATCAATGTTGAAACGGCTTGAGGCAATACCAGAGAAACCTGACACGCGCTGTTTGTTAACAGGACCGCACATCAAAATCTTAGGTGTACCACCTTGTGTCCACACTTTCTGAATCACATTTTTGAGAATGGTTTCAGTGAATGTGCGCACGTTGCCATCTGTACGGGCGCTGTTTGGCAGCGTTGTGTAAGATGGATCAGTACCATTGGTCTGCTTGTCTGTGTTCGTTTTGATAAACGCACCCAAAGAGGCAGTCACACGGGCAGTTGTTGAATCACCAGCGACAGCGATACCACCATTCAACATCACGAATTCTTGGTCGCGACGTAATTCCGCGCCACGCTTCGCGATTTGGTAGGCCAATTCTGAGCGCCTGCCTGCCTTGTTTACCACTTCTTCAGTAGCTGACAAGATGATTGTCTTGCGTGAAATCTGTGCATAGTTTTGCAAACGCACAGTGGCAGTCACAGAGTCAAACGATGCAACATCGTCACCCTCTAACTGGGCATTGGCAGCAGCTGCGGCCAATGTATCGGTCTGATATTCAAACAATGCGTTGGACACGTTTTCACGGCCAATGTTTGACATATAAGGCGTTTCTTCTGGTGCAATATTTGTGATGATATTGCTCAAATCTTCGCGGATGCCCTTGGCCGAATAGGTCAAGAACGTGTTACTTACGATAGCCATAATTTCCTCATTTCAATAAATGTTCAATTGCAGAAGCCGCATCATCGATGCGACCAGTTTTTGCAAGACGCTGCTTTGCTCGCACACTCTCAGTTGTTGTCGAAACCCGACCAGCTGCACCAGGCTTGGCTGTTCGTGGGCCATTGTT
>Ga0209358_10000489_pt1 | contig 34562 bp, 28 predicted proteins | sample LauGreFa1BDMLBSN_2_FD_187574 | JGI IMG/M metagenome (GOLD analysis project Ga0209358, IMG submission 187574) | Freshwater lake microbial communities from Lake Michigan, USA - Fa13.BD.MLB.SN (SPAdes) (version 2) | ecosystem: Environmental > Aquatic > Freshwater > Lake | place: Lake Michigan, USA... | reverse complement strand
ATCCTGGCAAGCTCGCTTTAAAGACTTTAATGAGAATGTGCGTGCAATGGCTGAAGAAGTTGGCGCAATTTTGTGTGATGCAAATGGTGAGGCGGCGTTTAAAGATCCACGCTTCTTAGCTTTTGACCGATTGCACTTAAATCCAATGGGACATGATCGCGTCGCACAGGCGGTTCTAGAAACAATTGGACTTCCGTTTGATCCATCATGGCGACGTCCTTTAGCTCCGCAAGAGCCAACGCCTCAGTTTGTTAAGTCAGCAATAACAATTGCCTGGTTTGTAACATTTGCTCTGCCTTGGATGTGGCGACGTGCACGTGGCAAATCATCAGGTGATGGACGCACATGTAAGTATCCAATTGCAATTAATTGGCCGTTGCACCATCTCGATTAAATCTGTGTAACAGTCCACTCCCAGGTGTGAACACCTGTTTTGATGATGTATTTATCTAAAGTATCTGGGCCACAAGAGGCGGTTCCAACACCGCGGTGAGCAGCATCAATATGCACAACTGTATTTCCACACGCTTTAACTTCCACATCATGTGTGGCATCGGCCAATTCGCCATCTCTGTTAGGCGTTACAGAGACCTGAGCAGGCTTGGACATTGCAAAGTGCAGACCGTTTCCAGCAGCATTTGTAACCTCAAACCAGCGAACAGCAGCATGTCCACCATTTTCTTGCGGGCGAACATATGGAATGTATTGCGCTGCAACGGTTGAGACATAGCGCGCAATGCGACCAATTTTGCGATCAGGGTATGACTCATGTGAACCAGTACCGAAGTAAACAAGATCACTTAAAGACCCATCTAGTTCAAACAATGTTCCAACTCGGGCAAGGTCATCAAAAGCCTTTGGAATAGTTACAGATTCCTTGACGTTAAATCCGCCTACAACTGGAGTTATTAACTGAGTGTGCTTGAAAGAAACGCCAGTACTTGTTTCCCAGGTGTTTGCTACCTTAATTGAAGTTGCAGTTTGTCTAACAACGCAATCGGTACGCGAGATCTCTCTGATTCCGTAGCGCTCCCACTTGGATGCGATATGGCCGATGCGATCATTATCTGTTGGTGCTCGCCAGAGCGAAACAGATGGAGCAACGATTCCATACGGCAAAATAATTTGTCCGTGCTCATCAACTACATCGCCAATTTCTTTTGCTTTCTTTGCAGCAGACAATGCCGTTGATGGCAAAGCAATCTGACTCCAGGCAACTTCTGACATTGGCAGCGCCCATGGAGTAGTTGCTAAACAAACAAGTGAGAATGTAATGAAGCGTTCTCCACGTGATGTGCCCTTTACAAGCTTCTTTGATGAAACTTTAAAGTTAGTTGATTTGCGAGGTGCAACCTTAGGAAGTTTTACAACACCACCATCTTGAATAACACCATCACATGTGATTGACCACTGAAGTTGGTACTCACTTAAATCCTTGAAGAAATTCTTGTTAAAGATCTTAAATTGTCCGCTAGCAGCCTTAACGCCAGTGATAACAACAGGTGCTGCAATAGCCTTAAATTCATGCATTGCAGGCTTAGCTGTGCGGTCCGGGAAGACCATTCCGTCGCAGCAGAAATTGCCATCATGCTTTGTTTCACCGTAGTCGCCGCCATATGCGTTGCGCTTTGAACCATCGGACATTGTTTGAACAGGACCGTGATCCCACATCTCCCAAATGAATCCACCTTGCAAACCACGTGTTGATTCAATTACTTCCCAATACTCAGCCAATGTTCCGTTGCTGTTACCCATCGCGTGGGAGTACTCGCACATAATCAATGGACGATCTGCCTTTGGAGATTTTGCATACTCTTTGATCGCATTAATCGTTGGATACATCGGTGCGATTACATCAGTTAGTGAATGGCTGCCCATCCAGTTACCGCGGATTCCACCTTCGTAATGCAGCGGACGTGATGGATCAAAGCTACGTGCATATGCAGCTGCTGCTTCATGGTTTGTGCCAGCACCTGATTCATTTCCAAGTGACCACATCACAACAGATGGGTGGTGGATATCGCGCTGGACCATGCGACCAACGCGATCAACAAATGCTGTTAAATATTTAGTGTCATTACAAATCGATGAGATAAATGCGTGGGACTCAATATTTGCTTCACCAATTACATAGAAACCTAGTTCGTCACAAAGATCTAGGAATGCCACATCATTTGGATAGTGGGATGTGCGCACTGCGTTGAAGTTCCAACGCTTAAGTTCAAGCAGATCTTGGCGCATGTCATCGCGGGTTAAGGCACGTCCTGTGAAGCGATTGAAGTCGTGGCGATTGATTCCGTAGAAAATAATTGGCTGGCCATTAACTAAGAAATCTTGTCCCTTAATCACAATAGAGCGGAAACCAATACGCTGTTGTGAAACTTCAATGACAGCGCCATTGGGATCGATTAATTCAATATGCAGGGTGTAAAGATTTGGGGCCTCTGCAGACCATGGATTTACCTTAGGAATTCGAGTTTCTAGGATTACTTTTCCATGGGGCCAAGGCTCATTTTCCATGATTGCTGCCTTCGCATCGGCCGGCAGTTTGCCGTCCCAAAACTTTCCATGGAAGTAATCATCGGTTCGCTTTTTCAGGTCAGCATTTCGCTCTGTCCACTTTGGAGAAGTGAAGTTCTGAATGACTTTTTCAAGATGCGCAGCTTTTACCTTAGGTAACTCGGTAATTGATGCACGCAGGGTGTAGCCATCTGTTGAAAGATTATCAAGTGAGCCAAGGTCGGCTTCGATACTCAAAGTTCCGGTTGTGCCATCTTTTTCTAAGCCAGCTACTGATTTGAATCGCTCGATAAAGACTTTGTTAGTTGCATACAACTTAATTGAACGAGTAATACCGCCATGCCACCACTGATCTTGGTCCTCAATAAATGTTGCATCAGACCACTTGGTGACATCAATGCGCACAACGTTGTTTCCGCTTTGAACAAACTGAGTCACATCAAATTCTGCCGCCAAACGTGAATCTTTTGAAAGACCAACTTCTTGACCATTGATATAAACAAGTGCGACAGATTCATACCCACCAACTTGCAGAACGATTCTCTTTCCATTCCAACTCTTTGGAACATCAAAGTCACGTTCATACACGCCAGTTGGATTTTCTGCAGGCACAAAAGGAGGCATCTCCTCAAAAGGCATTTGGGTGTTTGTGTAGATTGGTTTATCAAAGAAAACTTCTGATGGCTCTTGCATGGTCCAAAGACCAGGGACTGGAATTGATGCCCAACGCTTGCCGAGCTTTTCTGTTGGGCTATGTAACAACTGGAAACGCCATGTGCCATCTAGCGAAATTTGCTCAAAGTGCTCGATGTTAAGCATCGGCAATCGGTTAACTGAGGTCGTCTCTGGGCTCATCCAATAGTTGTTAATCACGGGGGGCAGTCTCTCAGGAAAAGTTGAGAAGCACACCATCGTTGAGCGTGAAATAGGGGGTTGGTTTAACCCTTGGACTTACCCCGATTACCTGTTGTTCACCCATTCGCGAGAGAATTTGACCATGAAATTCGAGCACTTAACCGACCGAGAGATCAGTTGGCTCTCTTTCGACCAAAGAGTCCTTGAATTAGCCGAAGACTCATCAGTTCCTCTCCTCGAGAGACTTCGCTTCTTGGCAATCTCATCATCAAACTTGGATGAGTTTTTTATGGTGCGCGTTGCAACTTTAATGAGCAAGATTGAAAATGATGTGACGGCAGCAAATGTTGCTGGCTATAAGCCAAAAGAGCTCTTGGAAGTAATCAACACAAGAGTGAATGAACTCGTTTCTAGACAATCCAAAGCTTTGCACGATGAGATTTTGCCAGAGTTAAAGAAACATGGAATTGAATTTGTTAAGTGGGAACAGCTAGATGAAACTGAAAGTACATACGTTGCGAAGTTATTCCAGGATCGAATCTTTCCAGTATTAACACCATTGGCCGTTGATCCAACACATCCATTCCCATACATCTCAGGTCTTTCGCTCAACCTTGCAGTAATGGTTAAGAACCCAACAACACATGAAGAGTTCTTTGCACGCGTGAAGGTTCCTGAAGTTCTGCCTCGATTTATTGCAACAGCAAAGTTTGGTTCAACGCGTTTCTTGCCACTTGAAGATTTGATCGCTATTCACTTACAAGAGTTATTCCCAGGAATGACAATTGAAGATCACTACACCTTCCGCGTCACAAGAAATCAAGATATTGAACTTGATGAAGATGAAGCAGAAGACTTGCTGCTCTCACTTGAGCAAGAGTTGTTGCGACGCCGATTCGGACCACCTGTGCGTCTTGAGATTGAAGCAGGAGTCGATGATGCGCGAGTATCTAAACTTGGTTCTGAACTTGGCATCGGGGCTGAAAATATTTTCCATGTCAGCGCTCCGCTTAATCTGACTTCACTTCACAAAATTGCAGACCTTGATTTTTCAGAGTTGAAGTACAAACCCTTTAGATCTCGCACCGCTAAAGCGCTATCAGAGGTGGATTCTGAGGACAGTGATTTGTTTTTTGCTGCGATCCGCCAAGGCGAGATCCTGCTTCATCACCCCTATGAATCCTTTACTTCATCAGTTGTGCATTTCCTTGAAAATGCAGCGAAAGATCCACACGTACTGGCAATCAAACAGACTTTGTATCGCACATCAGGTGACTCACCAATTATCGAAGCATTAATTGAAGCTGCAGAGGCTGGTAAGCAAGTCGTTGCAGTAATTGAAATTAGAGCGAGATTTGATGAACAAAACAATGTGCGTTGGGCCCGAAAGCTTGAAGCTGCCGGTGTTCACGTTGTGTATGGATTAATGGGATTAAAGACTCACGCAAAACTTTCATTAGTTGTGCGCGATGAGCCACAAGGTATCCGTCGTTACTGTCACATCGGAACAGGTAACTACAATCCAAAGACGGCTCGTATGTATGAAGATTTAGGAATGCTGAGCGCAGATGTCGAACTGACTGAAGATTTAACTCGCCTATTTAATCAACTGTCAGGCTTTGCTCCACAGTCAACATATTCACGTTTACTAGTTGCTCCTCGCACATTGCGTTCAGGTTTAATTGAGCGGATTGATCGCGAAATAGAACATGCTAAGAGTGGACGTCCTGCTGGAATTCAATTCAAACTAAACTCGATTTTGGATGAGGGCTTTGTTGCCAAACTATATGAAGCATCACAAGCTGGCGTGAAAATTGAGTTATTAATTCGTGGAATCTGCGCAGTACAACCTGGAATTAAAGGTGTTTCTGAAAACATCGTTGTTAAATCTGTTTTGGGGCGATTCCTTGAGCACTCACGTATTTATCACTTCATTAATGGTGGCGAAGATGAGTATTGGATTGGCAGCGCGGACTTGATGGGCAGAAACCTTGATCGACGTGTCGAAAGCCTTGTGATGGTCCAAAGAAAAGAACATCATGTGCGCCTGCAATCCCTATTAGATCTTGGGCTTTCCGAAGAAAGCTCCTCGTGGGAGCTAAAGGAAACGACCTGGTCTCGCCCGAATAAAAAGGGATTAACCAACGTTCACGCAGAACTCATCGAGCATTACTCAAAGGATCGTTAATTGGAAAACCAAGTAATACAGGCAGCGGGTGCAGTTTTGTGGCGCCGTTTAAGTGATGAATTAGTTCAGATTGCTTTGATTCATAGACCACGTTATGACGATTGGTCTTTTCCAAAAGGAAAAGTTGAAAGCGGAGAGTCTGAAATAAGTTGTGCGTTCCGCGAAGTTCTAGAAGAGACCGGTTTTGAGAGCGTCTTTGGTCCCGAGCTATGCAAAATTGAATATCTTGTTGGTGAAACAAAAAAGACTGTTCGGTATTGGTCTGCCCAAGCAATCGGTGAAGCTAAGGGAGTATTGGATCTTGAAGAAGTAGATCAACTCATTTGGGTAACTATTGCTGATGCCTATGACAAGCTTTCGCGTGAAGGCGACAAAGAAGTATTGAAAAACTTTGAAAAATTTGGAACAGACACCACACCTCTCGTTCTGTTGCGACATGGGAAAGCCATTGCGCGAGAGGAATGGGAAGGCGATGATGGTGATCGACCACTTGCGCAGTTAGGTCAGATTCAATCAATGCGCATGCTGGCACGTTATTTACCTTTTGGAATTACCGAGATCCATACCTCTGATGCTGTTCGTTGCTACGAAACTGTTGCACCCATGGCTCGTTCTCTGTCAATGGATATGATCTATTGGTCCGAGCTCAGTGAGTATGCATATGAAAAGGATAAGAAAGCTGCAATTAACGTTGTAAATGACATCATTGAAAGTGAAGCTCATGCAATTGTGTGTGGCCATAACCCAGTTATTCCTGGGATTGTTGCAAAATTTATTGGAAAGAAGAACTTTAAAGAGTTAGATCATGGATTAATGCCAGGTGAAGCATTTATTTTGCACCACCGCGATGGCGAAGTAATTGCAATCGACTGGATGCCAGCACCCGAGGCTTAGTCGCTTAACCAATCCAGACGGCGCAAAAGAATGCCTTCCCGCAGTGCCCACGGACAAATTTCTGCCTCATCCACATCAAGTCTGTCCATGACGGCAAGCGCGACAATTGCACCGGCAACAATTTGTTGAGCACGGTTAGCTGATACTCCAGGCAACTCTGCGCGAGACTTACTTGTCATTTCTATTAGTCGTGGCAGCGCAGAGCTTAATGATTTTCGTTCTATGAACTTTGGACTATCGCCATACCATTGCGCACAAATACGGGCCAAAGTTCTAAAGGTTTTACTTGTTGCTACAAAGTGATCTGCATCGTGAGACTTCAAAGAGTTAGGCATTGAATCTCTCAGCACTTCCTCTGCATATTTTTCAAGACCCCTAATTCCTTTAGCACTATATGGATCTCCGTTTAAGAATTCGCGAGTTAATCGAGCAGCACCAAGTGGAAGTGAAATTGTCGCATCTGGGTTTTCATTAATTCCACTTGCAATTTCTAATGATCCGCCACCGATATCTAGAACTAGCAACTTTCCTGCAGACCAACCCAACCAGCGGCGCACAGCCAGGAAAGTCATTGAAGCTTCATCTTCACCGTTTAAGACTTGAAGATCAATCTCATGCTGTTTATTAATGTCTGCAATTATCTTTGAGCCGTTGCTAGCTTCGCGTAAGGCAGAAGTTGCAAAGGCTAAAATTTCATCAGTTTTATTTTCACGTGCATGCGCAACTGCTTCTTCAATAGCGTTATTGAGGAGTTGGATTCCCCCCGCTGAAATAGCTCCAGAAATATCCAGATACTCAGTCAGGCGAAGTTCAACTTTGTAATTAGTTGTGGGAGTTGGTCTGGCTCCTGGATGGGCATCCATTACTTGCAGGTGGATGGTGTTTGAACCCACATCAAGGACACCTAATCTCATAGCGCCAACCTATCGTTGGGCGGGGCATAAGGCGTGGATTTTCAGTTTTGGCTCATGACTGCCATAATTGCGGCTGCTGTATTCGAGGTAACTCGAAGAGCAGGCCTCTCTAGCTCAGTGGTAGAGCAGCGCACTTGTAATGCGCAGGTCGTCAGTTCAATCCTGACGGGGGGCTCCGGTATGAATCCGGGAGGGAGTAGATATGTCCAATAACTCCTTTCCGCATGATTCTTTTTCTGCAGAAATCGCAGCCAATAATGAATACATCAAAACCTTTAAATACTCTGGTCTAACTGGAGTTGCTCAAAAAGGTTTGGCAATTGTTACCTGCATGGATTCACGAATTAACCCGTTGTCAGTCATGGGCATGAGCTCAGGTGATGCAAAAATTTTACGTAATGCTGGAGCACGCGTAACTGAGGACGTACTTCGCACACTTGTATTAGCAACATATTTGTTAGGTGTTAAGAAAATCTTAGTTATGCCTCACACCAATTGCAGAATGGCCTCAGCAGAAGAGTCAGATATCCACGAATACATTGAGAAAGAGTTTGGTGTTGACACACGTTCTCTTGAGTTTAGAACTGTGAAGGATCAAGAAGCGGCTCTAGCGATCGATGTGAATCGAATTCGCGCATTCCCATTCTTGAACAAAGATGTTGTAGTTGGTGGAGCCATTTATGATGTTGCGACAGGAAAAATTACTCCAGTTGAGTGCTGACTCGTCTAATCGGGTCGCGAGTTTGCGGGTAGGTCAGATCCTCTAAGAATTGCATGATGTTTGCCAACATCAGTGCTGGTTTTTCCTTTACTAATCCATGTGAGGTTCCAGGGATAATCGCTAATTGGCCAAGAGGCAACGATTCATATAAAGAAATTGTGTGGTCATGTTTAATGACATCGTCGTCACCTGCCATAACCAGCACAGGGCACTGAATTGATGAGATTTCAGAAAGACTTATGTCTGGCTCTGTTTTCCATATTTCATTCATTCGAATAGTTTTTTCTAGAAGAGTATGGGGCTTATCTGGGCTAATTAAGTTGTATTCAGCCTGATCTTGTTCACTAACAGAAGCTTCCAGAAAATCCTTCAACGGTGCGCCGTAATGGTAATTTGCACCGATAGCAACAATCGATTTAACCAACTCGGGACGCTGTATTGCAACCATTAGTGCGATGATTCCGCCATCGCTATATCCGATTAAGTGCGCAGGCTCTTTTACTACACCCTCTAAATATGAAATTGCTTCTTGTGCCTGAAATTCAAAGTGCAGACTTCCTGGCTGATCGCCCGTAAAACCATGTCCGGTTCTGTCGTATGCATATACATGAAAGTCTTCTTCAAGTGCCGGCACCATGAGGTAATCCCAACTAGAAGTTTTACTTAAACCGCCATGAAGTAAAACGACAGCTTCACCTTCGTTATCCCATTCATAACAATAGAGATCATGACCATCGACCTTTAAATATTCTGGCATTACTGCGAATCCATAATGTGTCGGTTACCGCGGTCAAATGTTAAGTAGTTATAGGTCCAGTCAGCCATGGTGCCGATCTTGTTGCGTCCACCCAATAGATAGAACAGGTGCAACCACAGCCAGGCATACCAAGCAGGAATACCAGTCATGCGAAGGCTTTTAACTTCAACAATTGCTTTGTGGCGACCGATGGTTGCCATAGAACCTTTATCGAGATACTTAAAAGGCTTGAGTGTTTGTCCAGCTGCAATTCTTTTAATTTGCTGGGCAACATATCGACCTTGCTGCAACGCAACTGGTGCCACCATCGGCAACATTCGCCCATTTTCCCCAACAAAACCAGCGATATCTCCGATTGCAAAGATGTGTGGGTAATTTTTAACCTGCAAAGTATTTTCAACATCGATGCGTGTGTTTATCAAAGGTAAATTCAATTTAGCAGCTGTTGGCTCACCCTTAACTCCAGCAGCCCAGACTGTTACCTCTGAAGCAATAGTGCTGCCGTCGTTAACTTCAATACTGCGCGGTTTAATTTCTTTAACAGCAGTATTTAAGTGCACGGTCACACCAAGTTTTTCGAGATCCTTTTTACCGTGGGCAGAGAGTTTTTCAGAAAACATTGGCAAAATTCTTGGGCCGGCTTCAATCAGATTAATTTTGATATGGGCCGCAGCATGTCGTTGGTCATTTTTTAATGGTCCACGAACAAGTTCTGCAAAAGCTCCAGCCATTTCCACACCCGTCGGTCCGCCACCAACAACGGTTATCGAAAATATTGTTTCATCTTCAAAACGACATAGATCTTCAAAACGGCGCAAAACTTCAGCGCGAATGTTTAGAGCTTCATGAACACTCTTCATTCCCAGTGCATGCTCTGTAACACCAGGAATTCCAAAATCAGCATTTGCTGAACCGAGCGCGACAACGAGGTAGTCAAACTCCAAGACCTCGCTGCTATCTAACTTAACTGACTTGTTTTTGTGGTCAACAGAAATTGGTGTTCCCATACGAAACTGCACGCCTGTTTTGCGCAGTGCTCCACGAATTGGGTGCGCAACATGGTCTGCTGCTAATCCCGCAGTTGATACCTGATACAACAAAGGCAAGAAAGTTTGAAAGTTGTGGCGATCAACCACAGTGACATCGGCAAATCCAGCCATCTTGCGGGCTGCTGTTAGCCCACCGAAACCGGCACCCAAAATTACTACGCGAGGCTTTTGGAGTGTCTTTTGCATGGGATAAGTCTAGGCTTGCCAGCATGAACTCGCATAATGGAGACCGTAAATTCCTTGTCACAGGGGCATCTGGATATGTTGGCGGACGATTAGTTCGCGCACTCATTGACGAAAAAGAAGATGTTCGGATTTTGGTGCGCGATAAGCACAAAATCATGGGGCAGCCATGGGCGCCACTTGTTGATATCTGCGAGGGAAGTGCAGAGAACTTTAGTGATTTACAAAGAGCTCTTGAAGGCATTCACACAGCCTTTTATTTATTGCACTCAATTAATTTAGGTCCACACTTTGATGAAATCGAAAGTGAAATGGCCCGCAACTTTGCAAAAGCTGCAGAACAAGCTGGCGTTTCACAAATTATTTATTTGGGCGGAATTGCAAACGATGTGAACATCAGTAAGCACCTAGCATCGCGTGCGATGACAGGAAGTTCACTTGCCACCACATCAGTTGCAGTCCTAGAGCTGCGCGCAGGAATCATTATTGGTTCAGGCTCTGCCAGTTTTGAAATGCTGCGCCACTTAACGCACCGACTTCCAATCATGACTACGCCGAAGTGGGTTATGAATAAAACGCATCCAATTGCAATCCGAGATGTCTTGTATTACTTAAAGGGTGCAGCGCATTTAGAAAAGCCTGTTAACAAGGTCTTTGATATTGGTGGTCCTGAAGTTCTTTCGTATGCAGACATGATGCAAAAGTTTGCAAAGTTATCTGGATTAAAAAAGCGCTGGATCATCAGGGTTCCGGTGCTAACCCCTGGACTTTCCAGTTTGTGGATTGGTTTAGTAACACCAGTTCCAACCGCACTTGCGCGACCACTTGTTGGTTCACTCATTAGTGAAGTTGTTGCAGATCCTGCCAAATCAATTGATGCGCTGATTCCAAAACCTGCTGAAGGTTTAATTGATGTTGAAACAGCTATTTCTTTGGCACTCTCAAAGATCACCACACATAACGTGGAAACACGTTGGTCTGATGCAACTATGCCAACCGCCCCATGGCAAAAAGCACAGGGAGATCCTGATTGGGCTGGTGAAATGGTTCTGCGCGATCGACGCGAACGCATCACTGATGTGCCAGCAGAACAGGTGTGGCGACAAGTTGAACGCATTGGCGGAGAGAATGGTTGGTTTGGCTCTGATTTATTGTGGTGGGCACGCGGCGTTTTAGATCGCTTCTTAGTTGGCGGAGTTGGTTTGCGTCGTGGACGCCGTGATCCAGATTTCTTGCGCGTTGGAGAAAGTTTAGATTTTTGGCGAGTTGAAGAGTTAGAACCTGGTCGCAGATTGAAGTTGTATGCCGAAATGGTTTTGCCAGGCAAAGCATGGCTGGAATTTACTGTTACACGAGAAAATGGAAAGACAAAGATTGTGCAGGAGGCAACTTTTAATCCACGTGGATTAGGTGGTCAGCTCTATTGGTATGCGGTTTCACCTTTTCACCTATTTGTATTTCCAACGATGTTAAGAAATATTGTGAAGAAGGCCAGAATCAATGCATGAGTTCACTCCTGAGGTGGAAGCACTTGCTGCTGAGGTTCTGAAATACAGCCTGGAACGACTGAAAGATGATCCACCGCTAGATGGCCCACGCTCTGCTGAAGATTTGTTTAATGAAGTTGGCAACACAATTACAGCCAAAGGCTTAGGCGGGCATGAAGCACTTGAAGTTTTCACAAATGTTTTAGCAAAAGCTTGTATTTCAACAGACCACCCGCGCAACCTGGCATTTATTCCATCAGCACCTAGTGAGTATGCAAACCTTTTTGATTTAGTTGTTGGTGCCAGCGCCCTATATGGAGGTTCATGGCAAGAAGGTGCTGGCGCGGTCTTTGCAGAAAACCAAGCCATTCAATGGTTAATTGATCTAGCAGGACTTCCACCATCTGCCGGTGGTGTTTTTGTGCAAGGCGGAACTATCGGAAATCTTTCAGCACTTGTTGTTGCGCGCGCAGAGGCACGAAAGAAGCAAGGCAATCCAGAGCGTTGGGTGATTGCTTGCAGCCAGGAAGCACATTCTTCCATTGTTTCTGCTGCAAATGTCATGGATGTTGATGTTCTAAAGGTTGAAGTGGATAAAGATGGACGCTTGCAAGGGGCAACTGTTGCTGCAGCAATTGATCACTTGCATTCAACAACTAACAAACGAGTCTTTGCAGTCGTTGCAACATCTGGAACTACAAACCTGGGAATCATTGATGATCTTAAGGGAATTGGAAAGGCAGCACACGAGCGCGATATTTGGTTTCACGTTGATGGCGCTTATGGATTAGCAGCGTTGTGTGCTCCATCTGTGCGAGACAAGTTTGATGGTGTGGAAGCAGCAGATTCATTTATTGTTGATCCACATAAATGGTTGTTCGCACCCTTTGATGCATGCGCACTTGTCTATCGAAATCCTGATCTTGCCAAGCAAGCTCACTCACAACATGCTTCTTATCTAGATACTTTAAAAGATGACAACTGGTCACCTTCTGATTATGCAATTCACTTAACAAGGCGAACACGAGGACTACCTTTCTGGTTTTCATTAGCTGCCCACGGCACCGATGCCTATACCGAAGCGATGGAACAAACTCTCACCGTCGCCAAGCAAGCAGCCGATTTAGTTCGTAATCATCCAAATTTGGAACTGTTATTTGAACCAGAACTTTCAATTGTTGCCTTCACTAGAAAAGGGTGGGCAAAAGCTGATTATCAAAAGTGGAGCGACCAACTATTGGAGGAGCAAATTGGATTTATTCCACCTTCTTCACATGACGGGCAACCAATTCTGCGATTTGCGATCGTCAATCCCTGGACCAAAATTTCAGACATAACAATGATTCTGGAACGGCTGTAAATCCCACACTTTTGCGCTCTCTGACGTAAGATTTAACCCATGTCTGCGCAAGAAGAGTCTGTAATCAACACTGGGCTCAGTGACCTCGAAGTTCGCATCCTTGATTTTGAGGGCAACTGGTGGCGCTATGCAGGGGCAAAAGAGGCGGCAATCAAGGATCTTTTCGACCTGAGCGCCCCTCGTTATTACCAATTACTGAACGACCTGATCGACCGTGACGACGCTCTAGCTGCCTCACCGATGCTAGTTAAGCGCCTTCGCCGCCTACGCGAGGCCCGTATGGCTACTCGCGTGGCCCGCCCTTAATCCTTTTTAGCCTTCGTTTTGCACCTACCTATCAAAGGCTCTAGATTTGGCGTTAGCACTCTCGGGGTGCGAGTGATAAAGCGCCCCGCCTAACGAACACACAAGGAGCACAACTCATGGCAAAGCAGATTGCCTTTAATGAAGAAGCACGTCGCGGATTAGAGCGCGGCATGAATATCTTGGCCGATGCGGTCAAGGTAACCCTTGGACCTCGTGGACGAAATGTTGTTCTCGAGAAGAAGTGGGGCGCCCCAACAATTACTAATGATGGCGTTTCCATTGCAAAAGAAATTGAACTCGATGATCCATGGGAAAAGATTGGCGCAGAGCTAGTCAAGGAAGTTGCAAAAAAGACTGATGATGTTGCCGGTGACGGAACAACAACTGCAACTGTTTTGGCTCAGGCGCTAGTTCGTGAAGGTCTGCGCAACGTTGCAGCCGGATCAAACCCAATGGCGCTAAAGCGCGGTATTGAAAAGGCTGTTGCCGAAATCGTTGCTGAACTTCTTTCAATGGCAAAGGCTGTTGACTCAAAGGAGCAGATCGCTGCGACCGCATCTATCTCTGCAGCAGATGCAACAATCGGTGAAATGATCGCTGAAGCGATGGACAAGGTTGGCAAAGAAGGCGTCATTACTGTTGAAGAGTCAAATACTTTTGGTCTAGAGCTAGAGCTCACAGAAGGTATGCGCTTTGATAAGGGTTACATCTCTCCATACTTTGTAACAGACCAAGATCGCATGGAAGTTGTCCTAGAGGACGCTTACGTATTGATCGCTAACTCAAAGATTGCAAACATTAAAGATCTAGTGCCAGTACTTGAAAAGGTAATGCAATCAGGTAAGCCACTATTGATCATCGCTGAAGATGTTGAAGGCGAAGCGCTCGCAACACTAGTTGTGAACAAGATTCGCGGAACATTCCGCTCAGCAGCTGTTAAAGCGCCAGGCTTTGGAGATCGTCGCAAGGCGATGCTGCAAGATATTGCAATCCTTACGGGTGCAACTGTTATTTCAGAAGAAGTTGGACTTCGTTTGGAAGCAGCAGAGCTTGATCTTTTGGGCAAGGCACGCAAGGTTGTTATCAGCAAGGAAGAGACAACAATCGTTGAAGGCGCTGGAGATGACGCACAGATCAAGGGTCGCGTTCAGCAGATCCGTAATGAGATTGAAGCATCAGATTCAGATTATGACCGCGAGAAGTTGCAAGAGCGCCTTGCAAAGCTTGCTGGTGGCGTTGCTGTTATCAAGGCAGGAGCTGCAACTGAGGTTGAACTCAAAGAGCGCAAGCACCGCATTGAAGATGCAGTTCGCAATGCAAAGGCTGCAGTAGAAGAAGGAATCGTTGCCGGTGGTGGCGTTGCCCTTCTACAAGCAGGTGCTGCAGTGTTCAAGCGTCTAACGGGTTTAACTGGCGATGAAGCAACTGGTGCAAAGATTGTTGAATACGCAATCGAAGCTCCAATCAAGCAGATCGCAGTTAACGCAGGACTTGAAGGCGGAGTTGTTGTAGAAAAGGTTCGCCATCTTCCAGCAGGACAAGGTCTAAATGCTGCAACTGGTGAATATGTAGACATGATCAAAACTGGAATCATTGATCCAGCAAAGGTCACACGTTCTGCGCTACAAAATGCTGCATCAATTGCTGCGCTGTTTATTACAACAGAAGCTGTTATTGCAGATAAGCCAGAAAAGGCTGCTGCTGCCCCACAAGGTGGCGGAGATATGGACTTCTAAGCACCAATAATTACGCGTAACGCCGTCCTCGATTAACGCGAGGGCGGCGTTCTGCTTTACCCTTAGACCATGGCCAAGAAATCTTTAACTCCAAAAAAGGAGTCCCCTAAAAAGGAGAAGACATCAACAAGCACAGCTGTTGCTTTTGATGCAAAGGACCTTGCCCGAAATGCTGCACTAGAAGTTGCAGAACAACGCGATCAAGTTGGCGGATTTGTTTCTGTTGATTTTGATGATGACAATCGTGTTGCCACATATTTGTTTGAAGCAAAACTTTCAGGTTACCGCGGTTGGCGTTGGTGCATCACCATCGCAAAGGTTGATGAAGATGCAGCTCCAACAATTTGTGATGTTGTAGTACTGCCAGGACCAGATGCACTACGTGCTCCGGAGTGGATTCCATACCGCGATCGCATTTTGCCTGGCGATGTTGGCGTTGGAGATATTGTTCCAAGCTCATTAGATGATGCACGTTTAGTTGCAGGCCAACAAGCGTTGCCACAGGATGAAGATTTAGATACTGCAATGGCAATCGAACTTGGTTTAGGTCGCGCGCGAGTAATGTCTATTGAAGGACGCGATCAAGCAGCAAAGCGTTGGTATGACGGAGAACGTGGACCAAACGCACCTGTTGCCCAGTCAGCACCGAAGCCGTGCCATAGCTGCGGATTCTTTATTCCTATTGCAGGATCATTGCGATCAACATTTGGCGTGTGCGCCAACGCAATTTCACCCGAGGATGCACGCGTCGTGAGCGTGGACCATGGCTGCGGAGCACATTCGGAAGCGACCTTCACAGAGCCGGTGTTAAACTAACTACCTGCTATCGCACCCGCGATACCGATTAATACAAGTATAGAAAACTAGCAAGGAGCCCCCCATGCCTACAGGACGCGTTAAATGGTTCTCATTAGAAAAAGGTTTTGGCTTCATTGCAAATGATGAAGGCGAAGATGTTTATCTAGCTGCTACTTCACTTCCAGAGGGTGTTGCAACAGTTAAGCCTGGAACAAAGCTTGAGTTTTCTATTGCTGATAGCCGTAAAGGCCCACAAGCATTATCAGTGCACATCATTGATGCACCACCATCACTAGTTGAAAACTCACGTGTTAATAGTGATGATCTTGCAGCGATGATTGAAGACACAATCAAGATGCTGGATAAAGTCGGAAATGGTTTGCGCCATGGACGTCATCCAAATGCACAAGAGGCTGATCGTCTTGGTCGTGTGTTGCGCGGTATTGCAACGGCGCTAGGAGCTTAAATTCCGCTTCGTCGTTCGCGACGAATTGTGTATCGAATACCGATTAAACCAAGTGCTGCTCCGCTTATGCATGTCCAAATAACTTTGGCATCCGCATCCGTTGCAAGCGCAATCACTCCTGCTATCACCCAGCACATAGTTCCAATAGCCACTAGAGTTACTGCATTGCGTAGTCGAGTAGTCATGGAAGTAGAGTAATGGGATTTTCGGTAAAAGAGGATGGTAATTGGCGTTCATTTCGCCACCGTAATTACCGAATTCTTTTTCCTGCCAATACGGTTTCAAATATTGGCAGTTGGGCCCAAAGAATCGCCCAAGATTGGCTCGTACTAGAACTCACCAACAATAATGGAACGTACCTAGGTTTAGTAACAGCGGTTCAATTCGCACCTGTTCTTTTCTTCTCCCTACACGGCGGCAAATTGGCCGACAGATTTAATAAACGCAAAGTTTTGATTCTGACAAATATTTTAGGTGGCAGTGCATCACTTGGCTTAGGCGCTCTGGTAATCACAGAACAGGTTCAGTTGTGGCATGTCTTTGTACTTGCCGGGGTACTCGGTATTTCAACGGCTATTGATGCTCCAGTACGCCAATCATTTACCACTGAAGTTGTCGGCCAAACTGATCTTCCAAACGCCGTTTCGCTTAACTCAGCTAACTTTAATGCGGGGCGATTAGTTGGCCCAGCTTTATCCGGTGGATTGATTGCAGCTTTTGGCACCGGACCATCATTTATTATTAACGGGCTTTCATATTTCTTTGTTATTGCTGCCCTTGCAAACCTTAACGAAAAAGCATTTTTCCATTTAGATCGACCAAAGTCAGATGGCAGTATTCGTGAAGGCATTGCATACGCAAAGGCCAGACCTGATATTTATGTTGTTATGTTGATGGTCTTTTTCCTAGCAACCTTTGGACTGAACTTTCAAATCTTTAACGCCCTAATGGCAACACAAGAGTTTGGCTTAGGGCCAGCAAGTTTTGGTTTGATGGGAACATTTATTGCTATTGGCTCGCTAGCTGGCGCAATTGGTTCTGCCAGACTTGAACGATTTAGAAATACAAAGTTTGTTATTAAGGGTGGAATCATATTTTCTATTTCCATTATGGCTTTTTCAATTATTCCTAGCTACTCACTTTATATTCTCTGGCTTCCAATTTGTGGCTTTACAGCTTTGACAACACTAGTCTCTGCAAATTCAATTGTTCAGACCAGTACAGACCCTGCAATTCGTGGCCGCGTTATGGGCCTCTACCTTTTGATCTTTATGGGTGGAACTCCATTTGGTTCACCGCTAATTGGAACAACAACAGAGCTAATCGGAATCCGTCCAACGATTGCTCTCTGCGGTGGTATTTCATTATTTGCTTCACTAATTATCTGGTTCAAATACAAGAACCGAGTTGCACTACCTGCAGATACTTCTGTTGCTACGGTTCTTAAAGACCGTTAATTGCAATAACTACTAAAATTCCAATCAGAGCAAGTAGCGTAATTAGTCGCCTCACCTTGTAACTCATTAAGCAGCCTCTACAACCTTAGAAGGAATTACTTTAACGATAACAAATGCAATAGCTATTAGTACAAAAACCATGATGTAGGCGCGTGAAATACCAAAGTTATCGCCCAGTAGACCAAGCAAGAACGGTGCTCCAGCAATAGCCACTCCTGCTGCCAATGATGCGCGTCCGATCGCTAAATCCGGACGTCCATCACTTAGGCCAATTAAGCGAATAGAGGACAGTGCGAACTGCATTGATATACCCATTCCAACAGCAAATAGGCAGAAGAGAGAAAGAATCATGTTGTGCGATAACCAGAAACTAACAAATCCAATAAATTGCAATGAGATGATTGAAAGAAGTTGAGTATCTAGCTTTAGGTGTCCAAGAACTAAGCCGCCATACCAACGACCGACTCCCATGCCGGTACCAAGGGCCACAATTGCAACCGTTGAGATCGCGGCAGTTGAACCAACGCGATCTTTCAGCAAGGCAGAAGCCCAGAAAGAAGTTGCGAATTCACTTGATATACAGGCAACAAAGCCAACCCATGCAATCCAGAAGCTACGTGAAAGTTTTCCACCTTGTGGTCCTTCTTCATCTGGAACGTGCTCATCTTCATCTTTTTCACGTCCAACAAAAAACAGAACCAATGCAACGGGTAGTGCAAGCAGTAAGCCAAGGCGCCATAACTGTGGGAATGCGATCGCAATAGTTCCGATTAATGCAGTTCCTGTTACAAAACCAACTGATGCAATTCCATTTGCTTGTGGGATCGCAACTTCTGCAGCTTTTCCGTAGTGATGTGACATCTTTGTAAGCATTGTGTTGATGACAATTGATGTTCCAAAACCAGTAATCAATGTAGCTGGGATTGTGATGTATACAGGGGGAGAGATAACAAAGAGTGTTAAACCTGTAATAAAGATTGATAAACCAATCCAACTCGCCTTAGAACGACCAAATCTGTGTGCGATGCGAGGGTTTGCCCAACCGGCAAAGATTGATGCAACACCCATTGCTGTGCCATGCAGGCCTGCAATAGTTAAAGAAGTGCCTTGATCTGCACGCAATAGTGATTGCGCAGGGCCAAAGCCACCAAGGTAAAAGTTAACAATGGCAGTTTGAACCGCTACGACCCAGAAGAAACGGTCGCGATGAAAACTCTTTGGCATTAAAGGGCTGCTACAACGTGATCGATGCACTTTGTAAGTGCTTCAACATCACTTGGATCAACAGCAGGGAACATACCAATACGAAGCTGGTTCTTACCAAGCTTGCGATATGGCTCAGTATCAACGATTCCGTTGGCACGAAGTGCTGCAGCAATCTTTGTTGCATCAATAGCATCATCAAAGTTAATTGTTCCAACAACCTTTGAACGCATTGCCGGATCTGTAACAAAGGGAGTTGTGTAGCTGGTCTTTTCAGCCCAGGAATACAAAATATCTGAAGAGGCAGTACTGCGGCCTGCGGCAAATGTAAGTCCACCGTTTGTATTCATCCACTCGATTTGTTCTGCAAGCAACATCAATGTGACAAGTGCAGGAGTGTTGTATGTCTGATCCAAGCGTGAGTTTTCGATTGCAATACCTAGATCAAAGAAAGCTGGTACCCAACGGCCAGAAGCCTTGATCTTTTCAGCCCGTGCAATTGCAGCAGGAGACATGATTGCAATCCACAATCCACCATCTGATGCAAAAGACTTTTGAGGCGCAAAGTAATAAGTATCAAACTCTTTGGCATCAACCATCAAGCCACCAGCTGCAGATGTTGCATCAACAAGGACAAGTGCACCATCTGTGCCTGCTGGACGAATAATCGGCATTGCAACACCGGTACTTGTCTCGTTATGAGTCAATGCGTAAACATCGATACCAGCTTCTAGTGCAGATACTGGATGTGAACCAGGCTCTGCCTTAATTACTGTTGGCTCACCAAGAAATGGAGCTTCCTTTGCAGCAGCGGCAAACTTTGATGAAAACTCACCAAAAACTAAGTGCTGTGAGCGATCTTCGATCAAGCCAAAAGTTGCGATATCCCAAAACGCGGTAGATCCACCGTTACCAAGTACAACTTCGTAACCTTCTGGCAGATTAAATAAAGATGTAAGACCTTCGCGAACGCGCTTAACAACATTCTTCACAGGCTTTTGTCGGTGCGATGTTCCAAGTATTGAATTACCACTTGCTGACAAAGCTGCAAGTGCTTCTGGACGAATCTTTGATGGTCCACAACCAAAACGACCATCTACCGGCTTAATGTTTGAAGGAATGCTTATCTCTGCGCTCATGGGGTAAGACTACGGGTAGTACCTATTGAGTTCCCAATCGGCGGTGGTGTTATCCCGCTCATAGCGCAAACGATCATGCAAACGTGAGTAACGACCTTGCCAGAACTCAATATTTAATGGTGTGACGCGATAGCCACCCCAATGAGGTGGGCGCGGAACCACGGTTCCTTCGGGCCACTTCTGTGAAGCCCCTTCAACTCGTTGCTCTAATTCGGCACGCGTTGCCAATGGTGATGATTGATGACTTGCCCATGCACCAATTTGTGATCCCCAGGGACGAGTTGCGAAGTAATCATCTGATTCTGTTTCCGAAACTTTATCTGCAATTCCACTAATTGAAACTTGTCGCTCCATTGCATACCAAGGAAACAATAGTGAGACATTTGGGTTTAGTTCAATTGCATGTGCTTTACGAGATTCGTAATTTGTAAAAAATGTGAAGCCACCTTCAGAAATATCTTTGAGTAAAACAGTTCGAGTATTTATTTGTGAATCACTCGATAAAGTTGAAAGAACCATTGCATTTGCTTCAACAATTACTGTGTTCTCGTGTGCTTGTTTCAGCCAGATCGCAAAAGCTTCAAACGGATCAGCAGGCAAAGTTTCTAAACCGGCATCACCATAGGAACGACGCATCGCTCGGATCTGGTCTTTGGTAACGGCTTCTTCGCTCATGGCACTATCCAACCCAACTTTGGCCCCCAGCGCGATTTTTCAGGGGTGGACTGCAACTAAATATGTAACTACACCTCTTTATAACAATCTCGTAAATGAGCGCATATTCGGGTGCGAAACGGGCCCTTTGGCTTGCTTCTCTAGGCTCAAGAGAGTTGCATTGCCTCAACAGCGCATGCCCTCGTGTGCGCGAATTCCATCCATGGAGGATATAAATGAACAAAAAGCGTTTCGGAATTGCTGGCGTAATCGCAGCATTCGCGCTTGCAGTTTCAACTCTCGTAGCACCAACTGCTGGTGCAGCAACAGAAATCGTTGTGTGGGCAGATGAATCTCGCGGGCCAAACCTAACTAAGGTAATTGCTGCAAAGGGTGACTGGGTTTCTGGTTACACAGTAAAGGTAGTTACATTCTCAAGCTTTGATGCACTAAAGGATGCTTTTGATAAGGCAACTGATGCGTCAGGTCCAGATATTGTTGTTGGCGGAAATGACTGGGTACCAACGGGTGCTAAGAGCGGAAAGCTTGCTCCAATCGCATTGACAGCTGCTGTTAAGGCACGCTTCAACCCAACACAGTTCCTTGACCTTACATACAAGGGCAAGTTGTACGGCGTACCTGTAGACATCAACAACGTTGCAATGATCTACAACACCAAGCTTGTTTCTTCAGCACCAAAGACTTTTGGTGAAATGGTTACAAACTACAAGTCACTCAAGGCCTCAAAGGGCTTGAAGGCTGGTCTTTGTGTTGCAGGTGGCGGAATGTCATGGGGAGCTCACTCAGTATTCTCAGCACTTGGCGCAGATGCATACCAATTTAACTCACGTGGTGGCGTTGTTTACGGCCGCGGATTTAGCGCAACTACTTTCGGACAGAATGTTCGCAAGTACCTAATGGACGGTAAGAAGAGCAATGGCTTCTTCCCAGCAACAGACACAGGTTGCAAGGATAACTTCCTTGCAGGAACTGTTCCTTACGCAGTTATTGGTAACTGGGAGTGGGCAGATTACGTAGCAAAGGGATTCACAATGAACCTAATGCCAGTACCTGGTGTACAAGATGGAACTTACGGAAAGATGTTCGGATCTGTCAGTGGCGCATTGCTAACAACATTTGCTGCAAAGCATGGAACAGAAGCTGGCGCAAAGTCACTTCTAACTAACTTCTTTGCATCAACAGATGGTCAGGTTCGTTACCAGCTACTTGAGAAGCGTCCACCAGCAGAAAAGGGCGCACAGGCTGATGCAACAGTTTCAGCTGCTCAGCGTGGATTCGGATCAGCAGCAAGCCTTGCAGGTATTCCACAGATCGGCGCATTCCTAAACAGCAACAAGGGTGGCGCTAACTACTGGGATTCAGCTCCTGCTTACTGGACAGCTGTTCTAATCGACGGAAAAGATGCAGTTAAGGAAGCTTCAAAGCTTGCATCTATCTGGCGCACAAACACAGATGGCGGTAAGGGTGACCTCTAATTAATTTGAGTTTTTCAAGTTAATACCCGAAGTCGAGTAATGCGGGCGAGTTTCTCGCCCGCATTACTCATTCACCCCATCACTCTTTCAAAGCATTATCTACTGAGACAGGACCCACACAAATGAACTATTTGATTAGAGGCAAGGTTGCCCTCTTTCTAAAGATCATTGTTGTCAGCCTTGTTTCAGCAGTTTTATTAATGCTTACGCAAAGTGCCTTTGCACAACGTGAGTATGTAATCGCAGGATTCTTAGCTCTGACCGTACTTGCCTTAGCTCTGACCTATTTAACGAAAATATCAATTCCACTCAAGTTCTTTATCCCAGGTATTTTGTTGCTAGCAGCTTTTGTTATTGGGCCCATTCTTTTTACAGTCACAATGTCTGGTTTTAACTACAAAACCGGAAACATTATTTCAAAAGAAGAAGCAATAGTTCAGATCAAGGTACGCGGAATTGAAGCAAGTCCAGATGGGATCGCATTTGATATCAAGCTTGGAAAAAGCGGAGCTGAACCAGCAATTCTCGTTTCAGACATCACTAATCTGAAGTATTTTGTTTCAACTGCCAGCTCTCGTACTGAAGTTAATGCCGGGGATGTCACTCTCAACGAGATCGGTGTGGCAGTCCAGGCACCCAACTTCGTAGCACTTAGTGATTCTGAACTTTCTGGTGCCGATAAGTCTTATTCGATAGTCAAGTTCAAGTACGACGGTGATTACTTCATCGCACTTGAAGGGTTAGAAACTGGTGTTGTCTCGCGTCAGATTCTTGAATTCAATGCTGCTACCGATACTTTCATTAATTTAGTTGATGGTTCTAAGTATCAAGACAATGGTCGCGGAAACTATGCATTAGCGAATGACAAAGCAGCGATTTTAGAGCCAGGTTGGCGCGCACCTATTTGGTTTGAGAACTACACAAAGATTGTTACTGATCCCAGAGTTCGCGAACCACTTATTCGGGTATTCATTTGGACTGTGGTCTTTGCGCTTCTGACTGTACTTACAACCTTTGCGTTGGGGCTTTTGCTCGCACTTGCCCTCAATAAGCCAATTCGTGGACGCCGTATCTATCGCTCAATTCTTGTACTTCCTTATGCAATGCCAAGTGTTATGAGTATTTTGATCTGGGGTGGAATGTTCAACACCGAATTCGGTGCGATCAACACTTTATTCGGATCAGATATTGCGTGGTTCTCAGATCCCAACTTTGCTCGCTTGGCCGTCATCCTTGTTAACCTGTGGCTAGGTTTCCCATACTTCTATTTGATTTCAAGTGGTTCCTTGCAAGCAATCCCAAGTGAACTACAGGAGGCAGCTGCAATTGATGGAGCAAACCCACGACAGATTTTCCGCAAGATCACTTTGCCACTGTTGTTACAAATTCTCTCTCCATTGTTGATTGCCTCCTTTGCATTTAACTTCAATAACTTTAACCTTATTTACTTGCTCACCGGTGGTGGGCCACGAAGTGAACTAGATGGAGAAATTGCAGGTGCAACAGATATTTTGATTAGTTACACCTACAAGATTGCATTTGGTGCTGGAACTCAAGACCTGGGACTTGCAAGTGCTATTTCCCTCATCATCTTCATGCTTGTCGCCTCCATTTCTCTTTATAGCTTGAGAAAGTCGAAAGTATTGGAGACATTCGCATGAAAAACTGGTTGAGGCAGGATTTGTGGCGACATGTCATTGGTATTGCAATCTGTTTATTCTCGCTATTTCCTTTGTATTTAGTTGTAATTTCTTCCTTTAGCTCAACAGGAAGCTTGCAGCTTTCATCCTTTATTCCAACTGAGATTTCATTCAAAAATTACAATGTTTTGTTCAACGACCCGACAATTCCTTATTTGCTATGGGTCAAGAACTCACTGATCATTGCTGGATCAGTTGCCGTGCTTTCGGTCATGATCGGAACAGCATCAGCTTTTGCTTTTAGCCGCTTGAAGTTCAAGGGACGTAAAACCGGAATTCAGGTTCTTCTGTTGGTCCAGATGTTTCCAGCAATCCTGGCAATCTCTGCTGTCTATGTGATCATGGAGCGCGTATATAACTTCGCACCAGCTATCGGGCTTGGAACTCAGCCAGGCTTACTTTTGGTCTATCTAGGCGGTGCGATGGGCGTAAATATTTGGCTATTGAAGGGGTTCGTAGATTCAATTCCTGCTGAGTTAGATGAGGCAGCAAAGATAGATGGCGCATCTGAAGTACAAACATTCTGGTTGATCTTCGTGCCTTTGGCTTCACCAGTATTAGCTGTCGTTGCCCTTCTTAGCTTCATTGGAACCTTTAATGAGTTTATTCTTGCGCGCTTGTTCTTAGTAGATATGGAAAACAGAACAGTTGCAGTTGGTTTGCAGCAATTCATTGGCGGTCAGTATTCACAAAACTGGGGACCATTTGCCGCAGGTTCCATCTTGGCATCCATTCCAATTGTCATTATCTTCCTATCACTACAGAAATACATTGTTAGTGGATTAACTGCAGGTTCGGTCAAGGGTTAATGATTAACAAAAAGCTGGGGCTGTTTATAGCAACTTGCCTGAGCATGGTTGTTGCAACAACTTCGGTTGCCGCAGCACCGGTTACAGATTCCGTTCAAGTTGGTTTATCTAAAGACCTTATCTACTTTGTATTTCCAGATAGATACCTAAATGGTGATACTTCAAATGACAAATTTCCTGGCTATGACCCAAGTGATACTGCTTTCTTTCATGGTGGGGATCTAAAGGGATTAACAGGTACCTGCCAACCAGGTGATAACGGTTTAGCACGCATTAAGAAGTTAGGGTTTACCGCTGTTTGGGTTACGCCACTTGTTGTGCAGCAAAAACCAACTCCAAATGGTGCTGGCTACCATGGCTATTGGGGAAATGATTTTCTCAACGTAGATCCGCACTTGGGAACAAAAGCAGATTTAATCGCATTTTCTGAGTGTGCCAAGAAGCTCAATCTAAAACTTATTCTGGACGTCGTAACAAATCACACTGGTGATGTCATTAGATACAACGAAAAGGTCGCCTACATCCCAACTGATTTAACAAATGCAAAGAATCCAGCATGGCTCAATGACTTAAGCAATTTTCACAATGTCGGAGATATGAGTAATTGCTGGGGCGATGGATCGTGCATGCAGCTTGGTGATTTCTATGGCTTAGATGACATTGCAACTGAAAAGCCGGTTGTTTATAACGGCTGGGCAGAGGTTTATGGGCAGTGGATTAAGGATTATGGATTTGTAGGATTCCGCGTTGATACAGCGCGCCACGTTGATGATGCCTTCTTCAAAAATTGGAGCCCACAGATAAATGCCAAGGCAGCATCTGTTGGAATAGAGAATTTCACAATCTTTGGTGAGGTTTGGGATGTGAACCCAATCAACCTCATGAACTATGTGCGCAGAAACAAAATTCAAACTGTTCTGGATTTTCCTTTCCAGAGGATTTCAACTGAATTTGCATCAGGTTATTCCGATGCTTCTACCCTGGAAAATCTATTTGGCTATGACGATCTCTACACAAGCTCAACATCAGATGCTTCCAACCTGGTTACCTTCTTAGGAAACCATGACATGGGTCGTGCTGGAAAGATTATTGAGTCGAAAAGAATCAATCCTGCATCTGAACTTTTGCCACGAACTCTTCTTGGGCATGCATTGCTGTATTTAACTCGCGGCATCCCATCTGTTTATTATGGGGATGAAGTTGGAATGATTGGAACGGGTTCTGGAAGTGATCAGCTTGCACGCCAAGACATGTTCTCGACCAAGGTAAACATCTGGAAAACAGAAAAGAGAATTGGAAGTTCACCGATTGGTACTGGTAATTCCTTTACGGTCAGCGAGAAACACCCGATTGCACTCTATTTGGAGAAATTAGCCGCACTTCGTACCGCAAATCCAGGTCTAGCAAATGGTTCTATGCAGATTCGAACTGTTAAGGATTCTTTATTTGTGATTTCAAAGAAAGACACAGCGGAAAATCGTGAGTACTTGGTGGCATTTAATAACTCGACCAAACCAATCAAAACTACGATTACATCAGCAACTAGTACCGGTGGCTGGAAAGTTCTGCTTGGTTCAAGCAAGCTTGCGGTTAAGAACGAAAAGGTAACGGTAACCGTTCCGGCACTTTCCACCTTGGTTCTAAAGGCCAATAAGGGGATTGATAAGACATCTGTAAAGGTCGGCAAAATTACTTCCCAGATGGATTTCTTGACTGGTTACTACGAAACAAAGGCCGCAATCACTTCACAAGATCTATTGCGCGTTACCTTCTATTGCAGAACATCTGCTGATCAACCATGGGTTTCACTTGGAACAGATACAAATGCGCCATATAGCGTCTATATAGATCCATTGGATTATGAGGGAAAGAAGATTGAAATTCGCGCCGAAGCGTTGAACTCGAAGGGAGTTAAATATGAGCTACCAAGCACAACCATTACTGTTCCCGCACCATGATGGTAGTTCGCTGTATGTAAGTGACAGCGCTCCACGTATCGGTGACTCGATCACACTAAAGGTCCGAATCCCTAATTCGTATCATTTTGAAAAAGGATTTATTCGTGTTTATGAAGATGGCGAACCACGCAGCTACGAGCTAAAAGCAGGAAAGAAAAATGAGGTTGAGTGTTGGTATGAAGTAAAAATCTCGGTAGTCAATATTCATACGGTTTACCGCTTTGTATTTGTAGCCAAAGATAAATACGACTGGTTAAATGCTTATGGCTTGAGTAGTCATGATGTTCATAGCAATAACGATTTTCAGATTGTGGCAGTTCCTGCAAATCCCGAATGGATTAAGTCTTCAGTTTTCTATCAAGTATTTCCAGATCGCTTTGCAAAGTCAGGTAATACCTACAAGATTCCTGACTGGGCACATCCACGCGAATGGAATGAATTACCTCGAGGTCGCAGTAAGTACACGGGCTCTGAACTATATGGTGGCGATCTGTTGGGCGTTGAACAGCACCTTGATCACATTAATGATTTAGGAGTTAACGGAATCTATTTCACACCATTCTTTTCAGCGCGTTCTAACCATCGTTATGACGCAAGTAGCTTTGATGAGGTTGACCCAATTTTGGGTGGCAACAAAGCCCTATTTTCATTAGTAAAGAAATCAAACAAACTAGGCATCCGTATCATGGGCGATCTAACTTCTAATCACTGCGGAGCTGGACATCCTTGGTTAGCAAAGGCCAAGAAGAATAAGAAGTCCAAAGAGCGCTCATATTTTTACTGGGATAAATCAGTTAAGCATGGCTATGTGGGCTGGTGGGGCTTGGAGTCTTTACCTAAGCTCAACTTCAATTCAAAAGCACTTCGTAATGAGATGTATAAAGGTAAGAATTCAATTGTTAGAAAGTGGATTGGCTCTAAATACGGCATGGCCGGCTGGCGTATTGATGTCGGCAATATGACCGGCAGACTTGGCGAAGATAATTTTCACGATGAAGTCATGCATGGAATTCGCAAGGCAATGGATGAAACAAATCCCAACGCTTGGTTAGTTGCAGAAAATGGGGACTTTGTTGCAAGTGATTTAAATGGTTTGGGTTGGCATGGCGCAATGAATTATCAAGGCTTTATGCGACCGGTGTGGAATTGGCTTAACCGCAACTCTGAAATTGGTGGAGGCTTTCAAGGCCTGCCATTTGAAATGCCACGAATTAGCGGTTCACAATTGGTAAATAGTATGAAGCAGTTCAATGCATCAGTGCCTTGGAGAAGTGTTACGGCAAGCATGGTGTTGTTGGATAGTCATGACACAGCGCGTTTTCGCACCGTAGTAAGTGGTGATGTTGCCTCACACCTATCAGCAATGACAATGGTTCTTACATACCCGGGCGTTCCTTCCATCTTTGCTGGAGATGAAATCGGTCTTGAAGGTGCCTGGGGTGAAGATGGACGCAGAACTATCAATTGGGATGACCGAAGTGGCTGGGATCATGATTTTATGGGCGAGGTTAAATCACTTATTTCGGTCCGCAAAAGTAATGATGCACTCATAAATGGCGGACTACGTTGGATTGCAACTGAAGGCGATTACATCGCATATCTACGTGAGTCAAAGAAGCAATCAGTTCTTGTGCTAGTTTCGCGCACAGGAATTGATGTGACTATTGATTTGTCTAAGTATGGATACTCAATTTCAAAGACGCTCTATGGCCAAGCGGCAACGGGATCGTCCTTCTCAATCAAATCTGATCAAGCGATGCAATCTATTTGGGAAGTTAAGAGCTAAGCCAAAACCTTAAGGGTTCATTTAAATACTTTGCCCAGGATCTTTCGTTGTGACCGCTACGGTTGTAAGACTTAGACATATAACGATTACCAAATCCTCGTGCCACCATAAGTTGATCGACAAAATCTTGTAGCGGTGGATATTCAGCGTCGAGCCCTTTGTTTCCGCGGCTCATCCAAACCTTGTGGTTAATCGGAAGTGCCTCAATCATCTTTCGCGCAAAATCTTGATCGCTAATAATCCAATGGGTAGAAAGTGCTAGTGCTGTTGTGAACTTTTCAGGATGGGTAATTGCTGCATACAGAGTTGCTAAGCCACCCATACTCGAACCAATTACTGCGGTTTTCTCAGGAGTTGATTCAGGAAAAATTACTGGGACTATTGTGTTGAAAATTTGATCAAGATAATCATCTGATTTAACAACAAATGAGGGATCCTTGAGTTTCCATCGTGGATCAATGTATACATCTTGGGTAAAGAATCTTTGTGGCGCTAAATCTTGCGCCCGCCCCCATGGGTTTTCCTTGGTGGATGAATGCCACACCGCGATAATTGCTGGGGGATTAATACCAAGTTCTTGACTGACATGTATTGCTGATTGGGCCATTTTCCAGGTTTGACCACGATGAGTCGATGTCTTGCCATCGAATACATTTTGACCATCGTGTGCGATCAATAGACGATCGGTGCCGCCTTTTGGAATCCAATAATCGACTATGCGGGATCCAAATTGGACCCGGACAACTTCTCCCGGAACCCCACGAACTTGGAAGCGCTTAATCTCCTGCATGATGCTTTAATCATCCCATGTCTTTGGCGAAAACTTCAATCATCTGGTTTCGTCGCGACCTTCGAATCAATGATCACCCAGCTTTATTGGCCGCTATTGAATCAGCCGAACAAGTGTTACCTCTTTTTATTCTAGATAAGAAGCAAATTGATGAAGCTGGCGAAAAATTGTTGGCCTACATGGGTCAATCATTGAGGGCACTCGATGAATCTCTTGGAAATCGTTTGCATATTATTGAGGGCGATCAAGTCACAATACTTAAGGAATTAATTGCACAGCACGGCGTTGAAGAAGTTCATATTTCTGCCGAATACGAACGATTTGGAGCAGAACGTGATGCTCGAGTTGAAGCAGCAGGAATCAAGTTAGTTAGAACTGGTAGTCCATATGCCGTTACCCCTGGACGAGTTTTAAAGCCAAGTGATGCAACTCCATACAAGGTATATACGCCATTTTATAAGGGCTGGCGAACACATGGATACAGAGCACCGGCTGTAACACCTAAGAAGTTTAATGTTGTGGAACCAACAGATAAATACCGTGCATTTCCAGATTTTCCTATGCCTGCGGGCGTACATGTTATTGAAGCAGGTGAAGCCGCTGCACTTAAGCGGTTCCATGAGTTTACGAAAAATGGCTTAGATAGTTACGATGAAAATCGAAACTTTGCTTCAATCGATGGCACCTCGAAGATGAGTACATATTTGAAGTTTGGCGAGATTCATCCACGAACACTTCTTGAAAATCTTGGAGAAAGCAAGGCGCACGACACATTCCGCAAAGAGATTGCTTGGCGAGAGTTTTATGCTGATGTTCTCTTTAACAATCCACAAACAGATGTCGATTACTACGCACCAAAGTTTAAAGAGATGCGATATGACAAGCCCGGTAAGCAGTTCAAAGCATGGTGTGAAGGAAAAACGGGTTATCCATTTGTAGATGCAGCAATGAGACAACTAGTTCTTGAAGGCTGGATGCACAATCGCACCCGTATGGTTGTGGCGTCATTCTTGGTTAAAGACTTGCACCTTGAATGGCAAATAGGAGAGCGATTCTTTGCCGATCATCTAGTTGATTACGATGTTGCATCTAATGCGCACGGCTGGCAATGGACTGCAGGATGCGGCACAGATGCCTCCCCTTACTACCGGATTTTTAATCCCATTGAACAAGGCAAACGCTTTGATGAAAATGGTGATTACATAAGAAAGTATGTGCCAGAGCTTGCACACCTTTCAGCAGCTGAAATTCATGAACCGTGGTTGTTCCTAGATGGTTACAGCAAGGGTTACCCAGAGCGGATCGTCGATCATGCAGTTGAGCGACATGAATCCCTTGCTCGCTTACAGGAGATTAAAGCCGACAAACCCCTAGGCCCTCACGCTTAGCCTTATACATCGCATTATCTGCGCGCAGAAGTAAGTCTTTTTCTCCATTGTTCTTTGCCACACCAATGCTGACACCTAATTGAATTTCCTTGTTATTGATGTGGAATGGATATGACAGCGTTGCTCTCAGCGCCAAAGCAACTTCAACGGCACTGTCATGGCCACCTTCATAGAGAACCCCAAACTCATCGCCACCAAGTCGTGCCAATAAAGCACCTTGTGGCAATGCACGTTCAAATCTCAAGGCAACTTGCTGGAGAATTTTGTCTCCAGTTTCATGTCCATGGACATCATTGATTTGTTTAAATCCATCTAGATCAAGAAGTAATAGCGCACCTTCTTTTTCAATAAAGCTATCAATCTCTGTAACCAAACGACGACGGTTAGGAAGTCCTGTTAATTCATCTGTTCTGGCCAACAATCGTTCCTGTCCTATGTTTTTAGCTTGAGTTAAAGCAATTGCCATGCGGATAAAGGCAAGTGCCAAGGTGGCTATTGCTGGCATCAAAATGAAGCGCGGAAAGAACTCTGGGCGAATTGCGATTAACGCCAGTAAGGTCGCGCTGAGGGAAACAGAAATTGAAATTAGGATCGGACTAACTCCATCTCGTGCTTTGATGTCAATTCCTGGTTGCCAGAAACTTTCTGCAATCAGTGATAGCCCGATTATCCAGCCCACATCAAAGATGGATCCCATGAGATAACTTCCGTTGATGTGTTGCAATAGATAGAGAAAGTCGGTCAAAGCAAAAACAAGTACGCCGGTGGAAAGCATGTAGCCACGCCGTGAGTAGCCCTGCATGGAAACAGTCGCGATCACAACGCACACAAGTATTAAGTCTGCGATGGGATAGATAATTGCAAAGAAGGTTTCACCTGTATTGCCATCAAAATGTGGAAGAACGGGTTTAATAATTAGCGCAGAACCCAAGGTAGTTAGGCCTAGGCCAAAAATAGTGGAATCTACAAGTTCTATGAGTGAAAGCTTCTGCTTGATTGCGAGTAGCCGCGGCAGTCCAATCATCGCTAAGGGATAGAACAGTAAATACATGAAGTTAGTAACGGTGCTCAAGACATTTGGAATCGAAAAGTGTGCACCAGCACTGGCTATTGCCGAACCACATGTCCAAACTGCAATCGCAATTGCGGTAGTTGGTTTGGCGAAGGAATCGCCTATGTGAGGTGCTAAAGAAATTGCCATGATGGCGGCAATTGGTGCGATGTTGTATGCAAACAACTCAGACCAAACAGTTGGAGCAAAGGTATGAAGCAGGAGATAGAAAGCTAGAAGGCAAGCCCCTGAGAATCTGACCACTCGCATGTTTTCAAGGATAAGAACACCTAAGGCAAAAGGTAATAGGGGAAGCCATAGGCAATAAAAAACCCGCTACCTATGTGGCAGCGGGTTCTTCGTGAAGGGTTAGTGAGTTAGAAGCCCTTAGTGCAAATAAGCTTTGCGCTCTCGCGAGCATCAGCAATATTTGCTGCAAGTTCTGCAGGCTTGTTTGTTCCGGCCAACTTTGCAGCTTCTAACTTCTTGATAGTTATATCAATATTACGAATCTTGCTTGCATAGGCGCGTGTTGCTGATGTCCAAGATGCAACAGCAGTTGTGAGTAATTTCTTATCAGCATCAGTTTTAGCAGCTGCTAATTTCGCCTGGGCTGCTGTCTGTCGAAGCGTGGCATCATCTAACTTTTTCTGAAGCTCTGCGCGATTTGCCGTTTCAGTGGTAATTCCAAGTTCAATTACTGGAAGTTGTGCCTTGAAGTTTGCCTCTGTTGTAACAGCTGACTTCTGAGCCTTTACCGCATCATTTGCAGCAGTGAGGCAATCAATTGATAACCAAGTCAACTTTGTGCTCGATACGAGAGGGTTCTTTGCGCACTTATATGTTCCAAGGCTTGTCTTTGTTGTTGCACCAGACTTTTTGCAGGCAACGCCATTTGAAATCTTGACTGCTGCCTCGGCTGGAACAGCCACCATGACGCCACCGGCGACAATGAGTGCTACTGACAATGATGCGATTTTGCGAAACATGAAAGAACCTTCCGTTGTAATGCTGCCAATCTTAGCGACTGGGTGCTGAAAGAAGACTGAAAACGCGCCGAGAGTAAGTAGGTATGACCGTTACCTTCGTTGCTTTGCTCTCAGGTTCATTCCAACTTTTCTGATGATTGAACGCGGAAGAGTCTGAATCACGAACATTAGGAGTTGGTATTGCCAACCCGGAATCGATACCGCCTCCCCTTTGAGCGCATCGCTCCACGCCTTTGCAACCAACTTGTCAGAATTTAGCCACATGAAGCTGGGCAACCCCTTCATGGACATGCGACCACGTTGATGGAATTCGGTTCTGGTAAATCCAGGACACAGGGCGCTGATCTTGATATTTGTATCAGCAAGTTCGGTGTGAAGTGATTCAGACAAGACGGTCAGGTATGACTTCGAAGCGCTATAGGTGCCACCAGCGATAAAGCCTGCGACTGAAGACACATTAATGACAACGCCTTTGTTGCGCTGCTTCATTAGTGGCAGAGCAACGTGCATTAGTCGCATTGGGGTGCGGACTAACACATCAAACATTTGCTGCTCAGCTTGAAGGTCTGACATTGTGAACACTTTGTTTAAACCAAAACCAGCATTATTGATCAATACATCGACCTGATTGTTAGCGATGTATTGCTCAACCGCCGCGCACCCTGCATCAGTAGATAGATCAGCCTGAATTATGTAGGTTTGGACATTGAACTTTTCCTGTAATCCACGAGCACGATCTTGCAGGCGGGGCATATCGCGGGCGACTAAAACAACGTTGTAATTGTTTTCGGCCAACAATCTAGTAAAGCTTTCGCCGATTCCAGATGTCGCTCCGGTGACTATCGCCCACGATGCCATTTATGCCCCGATTCCTGCGGAATCCTCATCCCGAATATGCCAACTACTTCCATAAGACTCAATCAGATCCAAGAATGGCTTTGGCTCTAACCATTCAGGACCAACAACACCGACAGGATTCCATGTGCCATTGGCAATTAACTCCATTGCAATAACTGGATTAATTGCTGTTTGCCACACAACTGCTTGATCACCATAATTTTTCATCGACCATTCATTGTCAACAACGTTATAGATGTAACAGGCATATGGCTTTCCCTCTTTATTAAGCCCAGCAACATGTGCACCTGCACAAGTCTTGCCATGCATAATCGGTCCAATCCTTGCTGGATCAGGAAGGAGTGAAGCTAGGAAATCTCTTGGAGCAATTTCCATCCCTCGGTAATTAACCTTTTCCTTCTTTGAAAGACCCAATAAGTGAATTGTCTTTAGAGTGTTAATGAAATCAGTGCCAAGTCCATACTTGAAAGTTACTTTCTTCGCCTTAATCTTTTGTGGAATCAAAGCAACTTCCTCGTGCTCCACATCGACACATTCAACTGGGCCGATGCCTTCGGGGAAATCAAAGGTCACTGCTCCCGTAAAAGGTTCAGCGGTGTGCCACTTCCCATCCTCCCAAATCAATGGAGCATTCAAACATTCTTCAATTGTTGTCCAGATTGAAAATGAAGGAGCAAAGGCATATCCATCAACCGTTAAATTCGATCCATCTAGAATTGTGATTGCATCAATTTCACTGAAGAGAAAATCTTGAGCATATCGAGCAAAGATGTCACTCATTCCTGGTTCTATGCCCATGCCAATAAGTGCGTACTTCCCGTTATTCTCCCACTCAGATGAATGTGAAAATTGCTCATCACCCAACTTGACTCCAGTTTTGTGAAACGGATCAGTTGGATGAGCTACCGAAAGTGACATCGCCATATCTATGTAGTTCACGCCAGCTTTTTGTGAAGCAGTAAAGATTTGCATTACAAAACGTGGATCAACAGCGTTTACAACTACATCAGGATTGACCTTCTTGATCAATCCTTCAAGAGCCACCAGATC
>Ga0209358_10000488_pt1 | contig 34622 bp, 25 predicted proteins | sample LauGreFa1BDMLBSN_2_FD_187574 | JGI IMG/M metagenome (GOLD analysis project Ga0209358, IMG submission 187574) | Freshwater lake microbial communities from Lake Michigan, USA - Fa13.BD.MLB.SN (SPAdes) (version 2) | ecosystem: Environmental > Aquatic > Freshwater > Lake | place: Lake Michigan, USA... | reverse complement strand
GGTTCGAAGCGGCTCGGCATGAGGAAGAAGTCGCTGCCGGCTTCGATGCGATGTGAGAGGCCGTTGTCGTACCCGATGCGCACGGCGCACAGGCGCGGGAAATCCGCCGCGAGCCGACGATACTCGTTCTCGAGCGCGGCGTCGCCGCTGCCGAGCAGCACGAAGCGCAGTTTCTGTTCGCGCAGGAAACGCGGGAGCACGGCCACTGCGAGGTCGAGGCCTTTCTGGTCCCAGAGGCGCGAGATCACGCCCACGAGCGGAAGCTCGTCGTCCGTCGGCAGGTCGAGTTCGCGCAGGAGCGCAGTCTTGCACTCGGCCTTGCCGGCGGGCTTGGCCGCCGAGAACGCCTTCGCGAGATGCTTGTCGGTGGCGGGATCCCACTCGTCGCGATCGACGCCGTTGAGGATGCCGCTGAGCGCGCCCGCCCGACGACGCACGACCTCGTCGAGGCCGTAGCCGAAGGCGGGGGTGAGGATCTCCTGCGCGTAGGTCGGGCTGACGGTGATGACTTTGCCGGCATGCAGGATGCCGCCTTTGAGGAAGTTGACGCCACCGAGGCATTCCAGCTCCTGCGGGCTCCAGAGGAACTCCGGCAGTCCGAGGTAGGCCATGAGCCGGCGCGGGTGCAGGCCTTGGTGCTGCAGGTTATGGATCGAGAGCACCGTGCGAGCGCCGCCGAGGGCGGTGGGCTTGAGCGTGGTGTTGAGCAGCGCGGGGACGAGGCCCGCGGTCCAGTCGTGGCAATGGATGACGTCCGGGATCCAGCTGGTCGCGAGGCAGGCGTCCAGACCGGCCCGGCCGAAGAAGGCCGCGCGTTCGCCGGCATCTTCGCGTGCCGGGTAGATCTCCCGGGCGCCGTAGAAGTCTTCGTGCTCGATGAACCAGGCTTCGAAGCGCGGCGAAACCTGGAGCGTGCGCACGCGGCAGGCTGCTCGGCGCGAATCACCGCTGACGCCGACCTTGAGCGATTCGATGAGCGTGCCCATCTGCTCGCGACCTGGGACCGAGCCGTAGAGCGGGGTGACGGCGCGGACGTCGTGACCGAGCGCGGCCAAGGCCTTGCCCAACGCGACGGTGGCGTCGCCGAGGCCGCCGGCCTTGGACCAAGGCGCGAGTTCAGGGGTCACGAAAAGGATTTTCATGCTTCGGAAGAGGGAGTCTGGGGTCGGCCGAGCCGGTTGAGGAGCGGCAGGAAGGCCACGAGCAGCAGGAGGGCGGCGACCATGGCGACGTTGCCCGCGAGGTCGTGCACCGAGCCGAGGGACGAGAAGCCCGCTTGGCCGTGCTCGATGCCTGCGAGGTCTCGGTCGAGCGATTTCGAGCCATGCTCCAAGGCGTGGAAGGTGAGGTAGGCGTTACGGCCGATGTTCAGCAGGATCGCGGTGAAGCCGGCCAGCGCGATCAGCGAGATCCGTCGCAGGAGCGCACCGGGGAAGCCGCCTTCGAGGAAGACCGCGCCGAGGAAGGCGCCGGCGAAGACGCAAGCGGACAGGGAGCGGATGCCGGAGCAGGCTTCCGCCACGCCGACGGCGTCGCCGTTCGGGAAGACGATGGTGTTGCCGTTCACGCGGATGACGTGCCCGCTCGCGCGCAGGAGGCCGGAGACGATTTCGGTGACGTTCGTGAGCAGCGCGCCTTTGATCTGGTTGTCGACGAGGTAGAGGAAGGGGCCGGAGATCAGCCACACGCCCGCAGGAAAGACGAGCAGGCCCACGGCGTGCCAGCGGGTGGCGGCGGTCGCCGGCGAATCCTGCGGTCCGCGCGCGGAAAGGTAACCGAACGCGAGCGCCGCGCCGGTGAGTCCGAAGGCGATGGCCAAGGTCGGCCCGACGCCGGTGCCGAAGACGGCCCGTGCCGCCGCGCCGAGTCCGAAGCAGGCGACAGCGAGGAAGGCGAGCAGCTGGACTAAGAGCAGGCCGGCGCGTGAGGCCGGTGCGGAGACATGGGAGCGTTCGCCGGTCAGCAGCGCGCGCAGTTCATCCCAGCGGTCCCAGAGTACGTAAGCCGAGAAGAAGGGCACGAGGTAGCCGAATCCGTAGTCATCCTTGGTGCTCCAGATGGCCCACTGGTCCCAAGCGGCGAAAGCCGCCATGCCGACCAGCAGCAGGCCGAGCCCGCGCGTCGTGCCATCGAGCGTGCCCGGCTTAGTGGCCTGTTCGTCCGCGGACATCAGAACCGGGGCACCGCGGCCAGCAGCGTCTTCGTGTAGGCTTCCCGGGGGTCGCCGAGGATCTGCGCGGGAGTGCCTTGCTCGACGATCTTGCCTTTGGACATCACGAGGATGTGGTCGCTGACGTGCTCGACGACGGCGAGGTCGTGGGCGATGAAGAGGTAGGTGAGGCCGAACTGTTCCTGGAGGTCCTGGAGCAGGTTCACGACTTCGGCCTGGACGGAGACGTCGAGGGCCGAGACGGGTTCGTCGCAGATGATGAGCTCGGGCTGCACGGCGAGGGCGCGGGCGATGCCGATACGCTGACGCTGCCCGCCGGAGAACTCGTGCGGGTGACGGCGGAGGTGCTCGGCCGGGAGCTGGACGCTGCGCAGCAGTTCGGCGCAGCGGGCCTCGCGGTCGGCGCGGGTCATCGCAGGGAAGTGGATTTCGAGCGGCTCGGAGAGGATGCTCAGGATGTCGGCCCGCGGGTTGAGCGAATTATACGGATCCTGGAAGATCATCTGGATCTTCTTACGCCAGGGGAGGAAGGCGGCGTTCGAGAGCCGGCCGATATCCTGGCCTTGGTAGCGGATGCTGCCGGCGGTCAGGGGGGCGAGCTTCACGATGGCGCGGCCGGTCGTGGTCTTGCCGGAGCCGGATTCGCCGACGAGTCCGACCGTCTTGCCTTTCGGGACGACGAAGGAGATGTCGTCCACCGCCTTCTTCGGCGCGGCTTTCTGGAAGAACCAGGCGGCGCGGCCGGGGTAGTGGACGGAGAGCCCGCTGATTTCGAGGAGGTGGTCGCTCATCGGGAGACCTTGAGTTCCTCGGAGAGGGTGGTGAGGCGGCGACGACGCTGGCCGAGCCGCGGGATGCAGGCGATCAGCGCCTTGGTGTAGGGGTGGGTCTGCGTGCTCATGACCTGGGCGACCGGGCCGCTTTCGACGATGCGTCCCTTCCACATCACCTGCACCTTGTCGGCGAAGTTCGCGATGATGCCGAAGTTATGCGTGATGAGGATGATGCTCATGCCGCGTTCGCGACGGAGGCGGGCGAGCAGGTCCATGATCTCCTTCTGGATGGTGACGTCGAGCGCGGTGGTCGGTTCGTCGGCGACGAGGATCTTCGGGTCGCAGGCGAGGGCCATGGCGATCATCGCGCGCTGCTGCATGCCGCCGGAAAGCTCGTGGGGATATTGGTCCGCGACGCGGGCGGGGTCGTTGATGTGGACTTCCGTGAGGGCGCGGATGACTTCGGCGCGGACATCCTTGATTTCCGGGCGGTGGAGGGAGATGGCTTCGCCGATCTGGAAACCGATCGTGTAGACGGGATTCAGGGAGCTGCCCGGTTCTTGGAAGATGTAGGCGATGGAGCCGCCGCGGACTTTGGCCAATTGGTTCTCGGGCAGGGTGAGGAGCTCGACGCCCTGCAGGCGCACGGAGCCGCCGAGCACGCAACCAGGGGCGGGAGGGAGGAGGCGCGTGAGGGCCAGGGCGGTGACGGACTTGCCGGAGCCGGATTCACCGACGACCGCCAGCACCTCGCCGGCCGCCAGCTCGTAGCTTACCCCTTGGGCGGCGACGGTCTCGCGGTCACCGTTGTGGAAGGTGACGCTGAGGTCCTGGACTTTCAGGAGAGGCTCGGCGGACATGGCGCGGAGGTTAGGTCGGGGGCGGAGGGAGGGGAAGGAAGAACGGCGGTCATTCGGTGCGCCAGCGGTCTTCGATCACGGTCTTCGGCGCCCCGCGTGTCTTCCCGTCGCGGAAATCCTTCAGGTCGGTCTCGCGTTGGGCGGGGTCGAGCCAGAACAGGCCATACTGGCCGGGGTCCTCGGCGGCGCGGACATCGAAGCCGGCGGGGAACTTGACCCAGTTCCAGTGCGCGATGCGGTAGCCGGGCACCTTGAAGCCGGGGATGAAGTCCGCGAGGTCATGGATGCGTCGCTGCATCGCGTGCGACAGCCGGACCATCTCGGCCTCTTCGGTCGCCAGGCGGAAACGGTCGATGAGGCCGTCCAGTTCACGATCGTCGACGCCGGTGATGTTGTTCGTCTGGCGTTTCGGCACCTTGCGTCCGTCGGCCAGGACTTCGACCGCGTTCTCGGAGTGATGCGATTCCCAGAGCGCCGGGATCCGGCTGGAGACCGACCAGGCCCAGAAGACGATGTCATGGTTCTTCTCCATGACCTTGCGATACATCGTCGTGTGCTCGAGCGTCTCGGGGCGCAGTTCGACGCCGCAGCGCCGGGCGGACTCGACCAGCGTCGCGAGGTATTTGCGGCGGTCGGAGGTGTCGAAGGTGAGGCGCAAGGAGAGGCGTTCGCCCGCGGCGTTGATGAGGATGCCGTCGGCACCTGTCTGGGTGAAGCCCGCCCGGGCGAAAGCGGCCCGGGCGAGCTCAGGCGAATAGCGCCGGGCGCGGAGCGAGGGGTCGGTGAACTTGCCAAGGCCTTCGCTGAACTGCTGGAGGCGTTCGTAGTCGCCGCGATAGAAGCCGTCGATGACACGCTGGAAGTCCGTGGCGTGCTGCAGGCCGACGCGCACGTTGACGTCCGCCAGCAGCGGCCGCTGGGTGTTGATATACAACCCGTAGGGCGGGCGGGGGATGTCGTTGAAGAACTGAGCCTTGGTGAGGTAGCCGTTCAGGTAGGCCTTCTTCTCGTTGGTCCCATACCAATAGCGGGGCATCATGATCGGCATGAAGTCGAGCTCGCCGGCGAGCATGGACGAGTAGGCGCTATCGAGGTCGCGGATGACGCCGTAGTGGATGGCGTCGGGGTTGTAGCGATGGCGGTAGTATTTCCGACGGTCACCCCACCAGTCGGTCACGCGGGTGAGCGTGATGGATTTCTCCCGCTGGAAGCCGTCAGGCTTCACGTAATAAGGGCCGGTGGTCGGATGGAAGCGGTCGTTGAAGGCCTTCTCGTAGTTGGGCCCGAAGTCCTTGAAGAACTGGCGGGGCGTCGGTCGTAGGCCGCCGAGGAGTTCGAGCTGATAGGGACGCTTGCGCGGGGCCTTCACCGCCAGCGTATGGTCGTCGTATTTCGTGACGCCGCCCCATTCGCGGGTGTAGTGGTCGGCATACCAGTCCGCCTTGGCCCAAGGGGAGCGGTGGAAGTAGAAGGTGTAGAAGTAATCGTCGACCGTGACCGGCTGGCCGTCGGTGAACTTCGCGTTCGGATCCAGGCGGAAATAGGCCGTCAGCCCGTCGGCGGACATCGCCCAGCTGGTCGCGAGGGCGGGGATGATCTCGTCGGTGTCCGGGTGCCCGGCGAGCAGCCCGAAGTCGTTGTTGTCGTAAAGTTCACCGCGGAAGCCGTTGTTGGCGTTAGGGCCGACGCGCCGCAGCGTCGGCGGCGTCGAGGTCGTGAACTGTCGGAGTACGCCGCCGCGGACCGCGCGGGGGTCGGCGAATTCGGGCTGCGCCGCGCCGTCCTGCCAGACGAGGTCCTTGGGCAGGTCGGCCGGCTTGGCGAAGCGGAAGAAATCCGGGTGCTCGGCGTAGAAGGCGGCGGCCTTAGGGTCCTGGTAAGTCTCGGCGTGGGCGCAGCCGACGAGACAAAGGAGAGCGAGCAAGAATCTCATCGTTGTTGACGGCGGAGGTCGAAGGCGTCCTGCAACGCTTCGCCGATGGAGTTGATCATGACCATGGTGCCGACGAGGCAGCCGAGGGTCGGGCCGAGGATCCACCATGCATGCCAGTTCTCTTTGGCTTGATGGAGGAGGTCGCCCCACGAAGGCTCGGTCGGCGGGAGGCCGAAGCCGAGGTAGTCGAGCGCGGAGAGGGAGAAGACCAATCCGTGCAGGCTGAACGGGAGCGTGGTCAGGATGACCGTCGCGCAGTTCGGCAGGATGTGGCTCCAGATGATGCGGGCATGGCCGGCGCCGAGCGCGCGCGAGGCGGTCACGAAATCTCGCGCGGAGACCTGGTAGGCCGCGGCGCGGAGCTGTTGCGCCAGCCCGATCCACGAGAAGGCCACGAGGATCAGGATGAGGATCGCCAGCGAGGGCTCCAGCAGGCTCGCGAGGAAGATGATGGCGTAGAGGAAGGGGATGTTGGACCAGACTTCCATCACGCGTTGCAAGACGAGGTCGAACCAGCCGCCGAAGTAGCCCATCGCGGCCCCGAGCGTCAGGCCGACGCCGTAGACGCAGGGCAGGAAGATGACGGCGGCGAGGAGCAGCATCCGGAAGCCGCCGAAGAGCCGCGCGACGATGTCATGGCCGGATTCATCGGTCCCGAGCCAGTGGCCGTCCAGGCCGGGCGGGCAGGGCGAGGGGATCAGGGTGCGCAGGCCTGCGCCGGGGGCCCAGTCGGTCCGGTCCGTGGCGGGCACGCGGCGTGTCAGCTCGCCGCCGGCGAATTTGGCCCGCGCGACCGTCGCGCCATCGGCGAGCAGGCGGGCGTCACCTTCGGGCCGCCCGTTGATGATCGTCCAGACCTGGCGGCGGGTGCCGTCGGCGTTCAGGGAGAAGATGCGTCCTTCGGCGATCAGGCCGCGCGGATCCTGCCAGCGACCTTGGGCGTCGCGCACGACGGCGGGCATGACCTCGCAGACTTCGTCGGCCGCGAAGGGTACCGGCGGCATGATGAGCCAGCCGCGTCCGTCGCGCTTCAGTTCCTCGGCGAGGAGCCGGTAGTTGGGTTCGCCTTCGATCTTCAGGCCGAGTTCCCGGCCGGAGATGTGGCCCGCGAAGACCGGGAAGCGCGTGACGCCGTCGACCTGGAGGATGAGCGGGCGGTGGCCGACGAGCAGCGGGCCGAGCAACGCGAGGACCGACAGGGCCAGCAGCGCGAGCAGGGACCACCAGCCGGCGTGATGCCGACGGAAGCGCGCGAAGCGTTGCAGGGTGATGGGGTCGAGCAGGCTCATGCGGATTTGTCGAACCGGATGCGCGGGTCGACGGCGGCGACGCAGAGGTCGGAGACGATGTTGCCGATGAGCATCGCCAGGCTGGAGAGGGTGAGGAGGCCGAGGAAGACGGGGAAGTTGCGGTGCGTGAGGGCGTCGTAACCCAGCAGGCCGAGGCCGGGGATGTTGAAGGTCACCTCGATGAGGAACGAGCCCGTGAGGAAGAAGCCGAGGTTGCCGCCGAAGGTGGCGGCGAGCGGGATGAGCGCGTTACGGAGGGCGTGGACGAAGACGATGCGACCGTGGCTCAGGCCTTTGGCCTTGGCGGTGCGCACGTAGTCGGCCGCGAGATTGTCCAATAGGCCGTTGCGGGTGAAGAGCGTCAGCGCGGTGAAAGCGCCGACCATCTCGCACGCTAGCGGGACGACGGTGTGATGCAGCCGGCCGCCCCAGGTGAGCGACTCCCAGTCGAAGCCCTTGGTCGGGAACCAGCCGAGTTGGAAGCAGAGGAACTGCAGGGCCGCGACCGCGAGGATGAAGCCCGGGATCGAGTATAAGATGAAGAGCACCTGCGAAGAGCCGCGGTCGAACCAGCCGTCGCGCTTCAGCGCCTTGGCCACGCCGAGCGGGATCGAGATGCCGTAGGCAAGGAGCAGGGACCAGGCGCCGAACCACGCCGAGATCGGGAGGCGCTCCTTGATCTCATCCCAGACGGGCCGGTCACTCGAAGTCGAATCGCCGAGTTCTCCCTGCAGGAGACCGGCGTAAGCGCGGCGATAGACGAGCACCCGCGGGGCTTTCTCGGGGTCGTCAGGTAATGGCGCCGCTTCGGCGCGCCAGTCGGGCCGGATCAGCTTGGCGTCGGCGGGCGTGACGGCGAAGCCGCCTTGTTCGGCTCGCACGATGAGTTTCAGGGGCGAGCCTTCCGCTTGGTCATCGGCGACGTCGGCTTCGCCACGGCCGTCCTTATCCAGACGCACGGTGACCCAGTCCGCCGGACCGGGCAGGGCGCCCAGCCAGATGGCGTAGGCCTGAAGGAGGGGTCGGTCGAAGCCGTAGCGGCGACGCAGGTTGTCGAGTTCTTCGGGGGAGGCCGGGCCGGTGGGGCGGGCGGCGGAGGTCTGCTTTCGGTTTTCGGCCTGCTGCCGCTCGGCCATGGCCTGTTCGATGGGGCCGCCGGGGACGAAGCGGGTGAAGCAGAACGCGACGAAGGTGATGCCCACGAAAGTCAGTGGGACTAGCAGCAACCGTCTGAGGACGTAGTCGCGCATCGCGGGTCTCTATAGGGCATTCAGGGGCGGGGAGGGGTCAACCCCGAAAGGACTCGGCTTGCACCCGAGGGCGGACGCCCCACTTTCTTCTAGGTGCCCCTGCTTTACTCCCTCGGCTGGTTCCTGCTGATGATCGCCCTGGCGTTCGTCGCGTTCGGGCTGCTCCTGCTCACGATTTTCCTCCTGGCCTTCGCCTGGCGGGCTCCTCGCCGGCATCAGTCGATGTCTTTGGGGTATTGCGCCATGCACACCCTGTGCTGGCTGCTCCTGAAGTGCGGGTATACCATCCGCGTCCGCGGATTAGAGAACATCCCGGCGGAAGGCGGCGTGCTCCTTATCGCGAACCATGTCGCCTATGCCGACGTGCTGGTGATGGGCGTGATGTCACGTCGTCCGGTGCGGTTCCTTTCCTGGGAAGGTTTCGAACGGCATAAGTTCCTCGGCTTCATGTGCCGCCTGATGGGGACGATCCCGGTTTCCGAGACGAAGGCCAAGGAAGCCATCATCAAGTCGGGCGAAGCCCTCGCGCGCGGCGAAATCGTCTGCATCTTCCCTGAAGGCAGCCTCACGCGTAACGGCGGACTCATGCAGCTGCGCAAGGGCTTCGAGCTGATCGCCCGCCGCGGCGGCGCGCCTATCCTGCCGGTCGCGATCGACGGCATGTGGGGTTCGATCCTCAGTTTCAGCGGAGGAAAATCTTTCTGGAAGCTGCCCAAGCATTTCCCGCGACCCGTCGCAGTCGTGATCGGTAAGCCGTTTCCTGCCAGCGAGCACGCCAAGACGCGCCTGCGCCTGCTTGAGCTCGCCGCGGAGGCCTTCGCCATGCGCGCATCCCTCGAAGGTCATCTTGGCCGCGAGGTCGCCGAGGGTCTGGCGAAGAAGGGCGGCGCGATCGCCTTGGTCGACCGCACGTCCGCGCGCCGTGAGTTCACCGGCGCCACGCTGCTGGCCTTGGGCTGGGCTTTCGCGGGTGAGCTGAAGCGCCGGACCAAGTCTAAGCGGGTCGCCATCGTGCTGCCTCCGGGCGTCGCGGCGGCCGTGGCTAACCTGGGTTGCGTGCTGGCCGACAAGGTCCCGGTGAATCTCAATTTCTCGCTCGGACGTGACCAGGCGCTTTCCTGCCTGCAGCGCGCCGAAGTCGATCTCGTCGTCACCGCCGGCGCGTTCCGCAGCAAGCTCTCGGAGAAGTCCCCTGACTTCCCGTGGGGCGACCAGGTCCTCGATGTCGCCGATTTCCTGACGGCGCACTCGCGCGCCGATATCGCCTGCCGTCTCGGTTTGATCCGCTTCCTGCCGACCTCCTGGGCGCTGGCGTGCATGGGGCTTCCGAAGCAGGGCGGCGACGACGAAGCGGCTTTGCTCTTCACCAGCGGCAGTTCGGGCCAGCCTAAGGGCGTGCGTCTCTCGCATCGTAACATCCTGGCCAACCTGCGGCAGATCGACGACGCCGACATCCTGCCGGACGACGCGGTGCTGCTCAGCAGCCTGCCGGTCTTCCATAGTTTTGGTTTCACGATCGGGCTTTGGTATTCGCTCTCCCGCTCGCCCCGTCTCGTGACCTTGCCGTCGCCGCTGGATTCCGCCGCGGCGGTCAAGGCGATCAAGGAAGAGAAGGTCACGGTCGTCGTCGGGACGCCGACTTTCCTGCGGCCCTATCTTCGTCGCGGCACCGCCGCAGATTTCGCTTCTCTTGAATGGGCCGTCGTCGGCGCCGAGAAATGTCCGGCCGATCTCGTGGACGCTTTCGCCACCCAACTGGAGACTCCGGTCCTGGAAGGTTATGGCATCACCGAGACCAGCCCGGTGCTTGCCGTCAATGTGCCCGACCGGATCGATCCCGAAGGTCCCGATGGCGTCTGGCTCGGCAATGTCCGCGGCTCGGTCGGCCGTCCGGTCATCGGCGTCGCCGTCCGCTTCATCGAGCCGGAGACCGGTGAGGTCCTGCCGAGCGGGCAGGTGGGTCTCCTGGAAATCAAGGGTGCCAATATCTTCATGGGCTATCTCGATGCCGAGCAGTCCGCCAAGGCGATGACGCCGGATGGCTGGTATCGTACGGGCGATCTCGCCCGCATGGATGATGACGGCTTCCTCCATCTGGCCGGTCGCCTCTCCCGTTTTTCTAAGATTGGCGGCGAGATGGTCCCGCACGGCACCGTCGAGGACGCTCTGCGCAAGGTGATGGGGCTGATCGATTCCTCGGAGATCAAGGTCGCCGTCGCAAGCACCGCGGATCCGGCCAAGGGCGAGCAACTCGTCGTGCTGCATGTCGATGACATCGACGTCGAGGCGATCCGCGCGGCGCTGACGGCCGAAGGACTCGCTAACCTGTGGATCCCCAAGGTGTTCAAGAAAGTGCCCGCTGTCCCGATTTTGGGCACGGGTAAGCTGGATTTGAACAAGTTGCGGGAGCTGGCACAGGGCTGACGCGGTTTTGGCTCGCTTGTGGCTTATGCTCGATTGTCCTAACCGACGATCATGCCTAAAAAGAAGAAGCCCGCGAAGAAGTCCGCCAAGGTGGTCAAGGTGCGCAAGCCCGCCCCGAAACCGGCCAAGAAGCCGCCGGCGAAGCCCGCAGCCGGCTCGCCGGTCACCGCCTTCCGCGCCGCGATCCTGCATCATCTGAAGAGCACGTTCGCCCGCGACCGCGTCACGGCCACCCGCAACGACTGGTGGATGGCCACGTGCATGGCCGCCCGCGACCAGATGCTTGAGCGCTACATCGACACGCAGGCCCAGCACGCCAGCAAGAACGTCCGCCGCGTCTACTATCTCTCCCTCGAGTATCTCATGGGCCGCGTGCTCACGAACAACCTCGTGAACATGCAGCTCCGCGAGGTCGCGGCGCAGGCCTTGTCCGAACTAGGCCAGGACCTCGAGACGGTCGCCGATGAAGAAGCTGACATGGGCCTCGGTAACGGCGGTCTCGGCCGTCTCGCCGCCTGCTTCCTGGATTCCCTCGCGACGATGGACATCCCGGCCATCGGCTACGGCATCCATTACGAGTTCGGTCTCTTCCGGCAGACTTTCGCGCTCGGCCGCCAGGTCGAAGTGGCCGACAACTGGTTGGCCAACAACAACCCGTGGCTGATCCGCCGTCCGAACTACCGCGTGAGCGTGCCCCTCTACGGTCGCGTCAAGCACAGCACCGACGACCGCGGCAACCACTCCGCCGAACTCGTCGAGACGCGCGACCTCCTCGGCGTGCCCTGGGATATCCCGATCGCCGGCTTCGCGGGCAGCAGCGTCAACTTCCTCCGCCTCTGGGAATCCAAGGCCGCGTCCGAGTTCGACTTCCGCGCCTTCGACCGCGGCGGCTACGTCGATGCGGTCCGCGACCGTACTTCGAGCGAGACCGTCTCCAAGGTGCTCTATCCGAACGACAGCACCGAGAGCGGCAAGGAGCTGCGCCTCGTCCAGCAGATCTTCTTCGTGTCTTGCTCGTTGCAGGATATCCTGCGTCGCCACCGCCGCCTGAACCCCGACTTCAGCAGCCTGCCCGCCAAGGCCGCGGTGCAGCTCAACGATACGCACCCCGCGATCGCGGTGGCCGAGCTCATGCGCCTGCTGGTCGACGTCGAGCGCCTGACCTGGGATGAAGCCTGGGCGCTCTGCACCCAGACCTTCAGCTACACCAATCACACCTTGCTGCCCGAGGCGCTCGAGACCTGGTCCGTGCCGCTCTTCGCGAAGGTGCTCCCGCGGCACCTCGAGATCATCTACGAGATCAACCGCCGTCACCTCGAAGAGGTCGACCGCCGCTGGCCGGGAGACGACGCCCGCAAGACCGAGCTCTCGATCATCCAGGAAGGCTCCCCGAAGCGCGTCCGCATGGCGCACCTCGCGGTCGTCGGCTCGCACCACGTCAACGGCGTGGCCGAACTCCACACCCGTCTCCTGCGGGCCAACCTTTTCCCGGGCTTCGATGAGCTGTGGAAGGGCAAGTTCGTCAATGTGACCAACGGTGTGACGCCCCGTCGCTGGGTCCGCGGCTGCAATCCGGAGCTCAGCTCCCTCTGCGACGAAGTCGCCGGTCAGGGCTGGGAGACCGACCTCAGTCGCCTCCGCAAGCTCGATGCCGTCGCCGACCGTCCGGCCTTCCAGGAGCGATTCCTCGCGATCAAGCGCGCCAACAAGGTGCGCCTCGCCGCCCGCATCAAGGAGCTCGTCGACGTCGACGTCTCGCCCGACGCGCTCTTCGACGTCCAGATCAAGCGCCTTCACGAGTATAAGCGCCAGCACCTGAACCTGCTGCACATCCTGCACCTGTATCGCCGCATCCTGAACGAGCCGAACGGCAAGTTCACGCCGCGCGTCTGCGTCTTCGGCGCCAAGGCCGCCCCGGGTTACGCCCTCGCCAAGCATATCATCCACGCCATCAACCGCGTCGCCGCCGTCATCAATGCCGACGAGCGGGTGCGCGGTCTGCTCAAGGTGGTCTTCCTGCCGGACTACCGCGTCTCGCTCGCCGAGCGCATCATCCCGGCGGCCGATCTCTCCGAGCAGATCTCCACGGCGGGCAAGGAGGCCTCCGGCACGGGTAACATGAAGCTCGCCCTCAACGGCGCGGTCACGATCGGCACCCTCGACGGCGCCAACGTCGAGATCGCCGAGGAAGTCGGCGACCAGAACATCTTCATCTTCGGCCTCAAGGTCGAAGAGGTCCAGCAGCTCTGGGCCGACGGCTACGATCCGCACGCGGTCCTCGCCGCCGATCCGGAACTGGCCTCGCTCCTCGACTGGCTCCGCTCCGAGACCTTCACGCCGGAACAGCCGGGCGCGCTCGCTCCGGTGGTCGATTCGCTTATGTCCGGCGGCGACCCCTACCTGGTGCTGGCCGACTTCCGTAGCTACGTCGATGCGCAGGAGCAGGCCTCCCAGGCCTTTCTCGACCGCCGTCGCTGGGCCGCGATGGCCGTCCGCAACGTCGCCCGGTGCGCCAAGTTCTCTTCGGACCGCTCGATCGGCGACTACGCCAAGCTGATCTGGAAGACCAAATCCTTCCCGATTCCCCGCTAAGAAGGGATTGAGGTCGGTCGTGGGGTCGCCCAAGATGGGTGGCCTTGCGACCCCGCGTCTCCATCCCCGCGCTCTTGGCCCTGACCGTCTTGACGGTCGTGGGCGCGGAGCGTCCGCCCGGTGGCATCAAGGCCGGCGTGGTCATCACCGCTGAGGGCGGCATCGAAGGTACCCAGGTCTATCGCTACGACGCTGAGGGTAAGCCCATGGCTGGTACGCCGCCCAAGTCCCGTTCTTCCAATCCGCTGCCGCGTCCCGCGATCAGTGGTGCCGCCGCCCCTTCACCGGCCGCACCGGCGCCCGCCGCCCCCAAGGTCGACCAGACCATTCGGACGGCGGACGGCCGCACGGTCCCGTTCGCGCTGCAGGGAGCGGGTACCGGGAAAGAACTCGATGGTGCCGTCGACGTGAATGCGGGCCTCAAGCGCGCGTCCAAAGCCAGCGGGCTCATGGAGCAGCGCTTCGAGGCGGGCAACGCACCGATCGGTAAGGAGCAGGTCTATAATCGAAACAACTTGGTCACACTGGATACCTGGCACGGTCGCTATGACACCCTCGGCCGAAAGAAGGCCGACATCGAACTGACGGACGGCCTCGGCGCGGAGATTCGCCCGAAGGATACCATCGAAGTGAAATCCGTCGCCCGCACGAATTCGACCGTCAACGGCGCCAAAGCCGAGATCAAGGCCTGGGAGGAGCGCATGGGCGTCGTCTCCGATGACCGTTATGCCGGCGTGAAGTCCGACTGGCAGGGTCGGCTCAACCCCTCGCCGAAGACGGTCGAGCAGCTTTCGATGCAGGACATCAACCGCTATCAGTTCCGTCGGAATCGTTCGGACGAGCCGGGTCTGCCCGCCGTCAAACCGGGCTCGGATGCGGTGAAGACTACGGGCGGAGTGAAGTAAACGGCGGGAAATGAGGCGATCACCCTGCGTTTTTGCCTCGCAGGTTAGGTCGGGGGATTTACTCCTAGACCCTTAACTTCATGAGCGACGCTCTGCCCAGACCCGCCTCGAGCGGTATCAGCGACCTCGAGGTCAAGGATGGCCAGATCATCTTCGACTCGGTCTGGTCCAGTCTGGAGCGTGAGTTCGGCCGGGAGAAGCTGGCCTTCCCGCGCGAGATCTTCTGGCTCAACGGCGCCCCGGGCGCCGGTAAGGGCACCAACACGGCGTTCATCCTTCAGTATCGCGATTACGCCGCCGACCCGATCGTGGTCAGCGACCTGCTCTCAAGCCCCGAGGCCAAGAAGCGGATCGATGCCGGCATGCTCGTCGGCGACCGCGAAGTGGTGGAAATCCTCTTCCGCAAGCTGCTCGCGGCCGAATACGTGAGCGGAGCTATCGTCGACGGCTTCCCGCGTTCGATGGTGCAGGTGGAGTGCCTCAAGCATCTCTTCGCCAAGCTCAACGACCTGCGCACCGAGTTCCGCGGCACGCCGCACGGCCCGCGTTTCCCGAAGCCGCACTTCCACATCCTCGTCCTGTTCGTCGACGAGAACGAGTCCGTCCGCCGTCAGCTGAAGCGCGGCCAGGAAGCCCTCGCCCAGAACGAGAAGGTCGCCCGCGAAGGGGGCGCGCTCGCCGAGGTCCGCAAGACCGACCTCACGGCCGACGCCGCCCGCAACCGTTACCGCGTCTTCAAGGAGCGCACCTACGAGCCGCTGCAGTCTCTGCGCGACATCTTCCACTATCACTTCATCAACGCGCAGGGTTCCCTGCCGGAAGTGCAGGCCCGCATCATCAAGGAGCTTCAATACCAGAGCTCCTTGGAACTGGCCGAAGAGACGTATGACCTCATCTCGCCGATCCCGCTGGCCTCGCAGATCGTCCAGCACGCCCGTCAGGATCTCGTCCGCCGCCTCGACGACTACGCCGAGCGCAATGCCGAGACTTTCCGTCAGGTCATCGAGCTGATCCAGGACAAGTTCCTGCCGATCATCAAGGCCCACGCCATCTCCGGCCAGGCGCACGTCAACATCGAGACCACGGTCTTCGACGACCCTCTGGCCATCTCGATGTTCATCGACATCTTCTCCGAGCGCGGCTTCCACGCCGTGGTCGACCAGCACCGCATCGAGATCCCCGAGACCATCGTCGCCGGCACCGGCAAGGTGATCACGCGCGTCAAGAAGGTGTGGCGAGTGTCGATCCGTTTCGAAGGTTCCGAGATCCGCCGCGGCGGCGCCTGATCCTACCGCGCGGTCGTCGGCTCGGCGTCGATGCGGTTCTCTGTTCCTTCCCGCACGCTCAGCAGCGGCGCGAGGCTGCGCTTATCGGCCGGACGGTCGTCGCGCAGGAGATTGCCGGTCACGAGGCTGCGGCTGAGGCGGGTAAGACGCAGGGCGTGCCCGTCGCTGTCGAGGATGCTGTTATCCGTGATCCGGAGACGGGTGCCGTCTTCGACGTCGACCGCGGCTTCCTGTCCATGGACGCCGACCACGACGTTCCCGGAGAAGCTGGAGTCCGCGACGCGGCGCAGCACGACGCCGTTCTTCTCGGCGAGTCCGTTGCCGTTGACGAGGTAGCGCGGGTTGCGGTCGAAGTTGTTGCCGGTGACGACGATGTTCTGGCTGTCCTCGACGAGCAGGTCGTGCGTGAAGCCTTCCCAGAAGGTATTGGCCGAGACGGTGACCCCGCGGGCTTGGCGGATCTCGAGGTTGACCTGCACGTCGCTGAAGACGTTGCCGACGATGGTCACGTGCCCCTCGCGCGTATGCTCGCGGCCTTCACGGCGGAGCAGGGAGGGGTCTTTGCCGGCCCCGAGGATGCGGATGTTGGCCGAGCCCGGTGCCTTGTGGGTGTGCTGGATGGTGCAGCCGGTGACCGCGACCTCGGCGATCGAGCCCCCGGTCGAATCAAGGAGGATATTGGCCGAGGGCGGGCCGTTCTCGTCGTGGTTCGCCTCGATGTCGCAGGTGCCGACGTGCAGGTTGCGCACTTCTCCGCCCACGGCGACGATGCCGCCGCCGAGGTTGTAGCTGATGTGGCAGCCGGTGATGTTCGTCTGGTGGAGGTTGACGTTATCCAGGAACAGCCCGACGCCGCGGTTGCGGTAGAGATGGCAGTCGGAGATGACGACGTTACGATTGCGCACGGTGAGGTGGATGGCGTGACGGGCTTCCCGGATCGTCAGGCGGGAGAGTGTCAGCTGCATCGTGCCGGTGGCTTCGATACCGTCGGCCTCGGCGTGAGCACCGATGATTTCCAGGCCTTGCACGACTGGTGTGCGCTGGGCCCAAGTCTCAGGCTTGAATGACTTTGGCGCAGCGGTGCCGCCGTGAGTACCGATAACCTTTAAGGCAGGTCCAGGACCTGCCATGATGAGTGTGGCAGTACCGTCGGAAGAGATGCTGGAGGCGCCGAGCTTGGCGAGGTCGACGGTGACCGTCTTGGTCAGGCGGTAGCGGCCTTTGGGTAGTTGGACGCTCCCGCCGGCGTCGACGAGTTTTTGGAGAGCCGCGGAATCGTCCGCCTGCCCGTCGCCGACGAGGGTCTGGGCGGACACCGGCGAGGTTAGCGGCACCAAGGTGAGCAGGACCAATGTGAGGAGGCGCAGCACGGCGTTCATCGCTTGAGAAGTTCGACCATGGCCTTACCCATCGCCGCGCCCACGTCCATGTAGGTTTCGGCGTTGCCGTTGTAGTGGCTGTTGCCCGATCCGCCCTTGGAGAGGGGGTGGGCGTACACCGTTGCGACGTTGCCTGTGAATTCCGGATACTTGCCGGATTCGCCGGCGACGGCGAGCTGGGCTTCGAGGATGCGGCCGCCGTTGCCGCCCGAGCCCTTCACGGCTTCTCCCAGTGTGGCCAGGACGAACTTCGCCTGCGGCGCCTCGAAGTCCTGTCGGAGTCGCTTGATGAAGCGGACGAGATTAGCCTCATAGTTTGCGGCGTGCCCCGCGTTGCCGCCGTCTTTCTCTCCCTGCCAGAAGAAGAAGCCCGCCACCACGTGGCTTTGGGCGCCCGGGTAGTGCTGCTTCAGTTCGGTCAGGATCTGCTTCGCATGGGCGGTGTCATCGTCGTATTGCTTGCCGGCGTACCACTCGATGGGCTTCCCCTGCTTGTCCAGCCAAGCGGGCGGCGGCGTCGCGATGCCCTTTGCGGGATCCGCCGGCCAGGTGTCGGGTCGTTCCTTGTAGGCGGCATAGATTTTACCGTCGAGCAACGTGCGGGCGCTACCGGGAGGTAGGAGGTCCCAGCCGAGGCTGCGGTTGCCGATGCAACTCTTCAGGAGCATGACTGGGTCGGCCAAGGCTTCGCCAAGGGGATGGGCGATACCATGTTCGGGTCCGAGGGACTTTCCGCTGACCTTAATCCATTCGTTATTGAGGCGCTGCATGCCGTTCCCTCTGCCGGACATCACCCGCACGTAGCGAACATCATCACGGGCTTTCCATGCGCCGCTGGTATCCACCAAGAAGGAGTATTGTTTCTTTTCGCGGACCGCATGCTCCAGTGAGCCGGCTGGTCCTGCGACCTTACCGAGGCCGACCATATTCGACTGCCCCAAGAGGATGAACACCTGCACGGGTTTGCTCATGTCCGCGGGATTGGCCAGGACGGAGACGACGGTTGAAGCTAGCAGGACGAGTCTGGAGAATAGGTGACGCATGGGCTTATTTGGCGGATTTGAGGAAACCTTCGGCGCCCATCCATTCACCGGCGGTCTTGGTCCAGCCGTCGACCGGGAACTTCGTCTGGCGCGTGCCGAAGCCATGACCGCCCTTGGAGTAAATGTGGATCTCGGCCGGGATATTCTGGCGTTTGTACTCGATGTAGAGCTTAGCGGCTTCGAGCGGGTTGGCGTTGTCGTTGTGCGCGACCACGAAGAAGCAGGGCGGGGCATCGGCGGGGACGCTGAAGCCTTCGCGGAACTTGGTCTTGTCCTCCTTCTCGAGGAAGCCGCCGCCGTAGACGAAGATCGTGAAGTCCGGGCCGCGCGGGTCGTCGACACCGGGCTTCTGTTCGTAGGTGCGGGGAGTGCGATCCCAGGAAGCGTGGCCGACGAGGTTGGCGCCGGCGGAGAAGCCGATCACGCCGACGCGCTTCGGGTCGATGTTCCATTCCTTGGCGTGGGCGCGGACGATGCCGAGCGAGCGCTGCAGGTCCTGAACGGGATAGTTGTGCGGGAGCGTCTCGTCAGACGTCGGGGTGCGGTAGCGCAGGAGGATACCCGTGACGCCGATACTGTTCAGCCATTCGCAGACGCCCTTTCCTTCGTTGTTGGTTGATAGGAACCAATAACCGCCGCCCGGGCAGACGATGACCGCGGCGCCGTTCGGGTTGGCGGCCGGGTAGACCGTGATCGACGGATCGTTGATGAAGGTCTCGCGGCCCGGCTGGTTGCCCTTCGGTCCGATGCGGTCGAGCACCGTCTTCGAAGGCGCCACGCGCTTGCCTGGGACGCCTTCGGTCCAGAGGGGCAGGACGGTTTCGGCGGCGGTGGCGGATGTCGCCAAAGCCAGGAGGAAGAGCGTAAGCAAGCGCATCGGGGTAAGGTTAAGACAGCACACCTAGGTGATTGTGCCAAACAAAGAAGCGGCCGAGGGGCCGCTTCTTAAGACCGATATGGCGAGACGCCTTAGGCGATGGCCTTGACGTAGATCTCGTTGGCCTTCTTCCAGTCGACGACCTTCCAGAAGGCGTCCACGTAGTCGGGGCGGCGGTTCTGGTACTTGAGGTAGTAGGCGTGTTCCCAGACGTCGAGGGCGAGGACCGGGGTGCCGTTCACGTCGGCGACGCCTTTCATGAGGGGGCTGTCCTGATTCGGCGTGGAGGTCACGGCGATGGACTTGTCAGCCTTGACGACGAGCCAGGCCCAACCGGAGCCGAAGCGGGTGGTCGCAGCGGCCTTGAAAGCAGCCTTGAGGCCCTTCTCACCTTCGAGGCCACCGAAAGCCTTCTGGATGGCTTCGCCGAGGGCGCCGACGGGTTCGCCGCCGCCGTTCGGGGAGATGATGTTCCAGAAGAAGGTGTGGTTGGCGTGGCCGCCGGCGTTGTTGCGGACCGCGGTGCGGATGGACTCGGGCACCTTGGAGAGGTCGGTGATGAGTTCGTTGACGTCGGCCGGAGCAGCGAAGCCGGCCTCCTTAGCGAGGGCGGCGTTCACGTTGGTGACGTAAGCGTTGTGGTGCTTGCCGTGGTGGATCTCCATCGTCGCCTGGTCGATGTGCGGCTCGAGGGCGGCGTGAGGATAGGGCAGGGGGGCGAGGGTGTAGCTCATGGTTTTGGTGGAAGAGGATTGGGCGGAAAGGGAGGTGGCTCCGAGGGCGGCGGCGGCGAGGGAGGCTTTGCCGATGAAATCGCGACGATGCATGGAGTGAGAGTAGGGCGTCTCTAGTTTGGAGTATAGGACTATATTCCGGCCGACAGGAGAAGAGGTTGCGGAAAGCCTGCCGGGGTCAAGCCGAGGCGGTGGAATCGCGGCCCCGCTTCATGTTGAAATAGGCCTGCAGGATCTCGCGGCAGGGGTCTTCGAGCACGCCCGAGGTGACTTGGACGCGGTGATTGAGCTTCGGAAGGCTGTGGAGTTCGACCGCGCCGCCCATGCAGCCCATCTTCGGGTCGCCCCAGGCGTAGACCACGCGATTGAGCCGGCTCATGATCGTGGCGCCGGAGCACATCGGGCAGGGCTCCTTGGTGACGTAAAGGTTACATTCGTTGAGACGCCAGTCGCCGATCTTCTTAGCTGCTTGGGTGATCGCCAGCATCTCGGCGTGCGCCGTCGGGTCGTTGGCGCGTTCGACCTCGTTGTGGGCGGCCGCGATGATCTCGCCGCCACGTTCGATGATCGCCCCGATCGGGACCTCGTCGATACGCCAGGCGTCGACGGCGAGGTTGAAAGCCAGGGCCATGTAGAAGGCGTCGTCCCGGTTCAACTGGGAGGGGCGCATCTTCTCGAACGGGCAGATCAGCCCGGGGCGGTGGGTCGAGGCGTCGCCTTCCATGGGGGCAGGATTACCCAAGAGGGTCCTATGGCAAGAGGGGAGGCAGGCCTTCGTTAAGGGTGATTGACTCCCTTGATGGTTAGGGATGCACTGCCCCCACTAAGGCATGGCTGAAGAACCCGTTATCGAACTCGAAGGCAAAATCCTGCAGGTGCTTCCTGGCACCATGTTCCGGATCGAGCTCCCCAACAAGCACGTGGTGTTGGGGCGCATCTCCGGTCGCCTCCGCAAGAACTTCATCCGTATCAACCCGGGCGACCGCGTGAAGGTCGAGATGACCCCTTCGGACCTGACGACCGCGCGCATCATCTTCCGACTGCGCGACACCGCTCCGCGTCCGGCGATGCCGCCGCCCAAGCGCCGTTACTAAGCCTCCTGAAGACCCGGTTATGCCGGGTTTTTTATTGCGAAGGGGTGGGGGTTAATTCAGTCATGTTGACTTAACAACCCCTCAATAACCATGGCCATCTACAACAGCGTCCTCGACACCATCGGTCACACCCCGCTCGTCCGCCTGAACAAGGTCACGGAGGGTCTGCATGCGGAAGTCCTCGTTAAGCTCGAGTTCTTCAACCCGCTCTCGAGCGTCAAGGACCGCATCGGTCGCGCAATGGTCGACGCCGCCGAGCGCGACGGCCGCCTGAAGCCGGGTGGCACCATCGTCGAGCCGACCTCCGGCAACACCGGCATCGCCCTCGCCTTCGTCGCCGCCGCCCGCGGTTACCGCTGCATCCTCACGATGCCGGAGACGATGTCCATCGAGCGTCGCGTCCTCCTCCGCCTCCTCGGCGCCGAGATCGTCCTGACCCCTGGTGCCAAGGGCATGCGCGGCGCCATCGAGCGCGCCACTCAGCTCCGCGATGAGATCGGTGCGAACGCTTTCATGCCGATGCAGTTCGACAATCCGGCCAACCCGGAGGTGCATCGCCGCACCACCGCCGTCGAGATCTGGGAAGACACCGAAGGCAAGGTCGATGCCATCGTTTCCGGCGTCGGCACGGGCGGCACCATCACGGGCATCGCTTCCGTCATCAAGGGTAAGAACCCCAAGTTCCGCGCCATCGCCGTCGAGCCGACCGCCTCCCCGGTCATCACCCAGACCATGGCTGGTCAGCCCGTCCAGCCTGCCCCTCATAAGATTCAAGGTATCGGCGCCGGCTTCGTCCCGAAGAACTGCGACATCTCGCTGATCGACGAAGTCATCCAGGTCTCCAACGAAGACGCTTTCGCGATGGCTCAGGAAGTCTCCATCCGCGAAGGACTGGCGGTCGGTATCTCTGCGGGCGCCAACATCTGGGCCGCCCTCCAGCTCGCCAAGCGTCCGGAGTTCGCCGGTAAGCGCATCGTCACGATCGCCTGCTCGCCGAGCGAGCGCTACCTCTCGACCGCCCTGGCCGAGAAGGTCCGCGCCGAAGTCACCGCGCTCACCGCTTCGTAATTCGAGGGGGTAGTTCGTCCTGAAGGCCCGGGTCACGAGACCCGGGCCTTTTTGTTGGGGCAATCAAGAGGGCTGAGTCGATGACTGCGTTGATGACTGAATCGATGACAGATCAGATGCCCCAGCCGATCTTCCGGTCTCCGGTTTCCCTTTGAGTTATGCTGCGTTGTCTCTGGTAGGGTTCAGCGCCCTCGCTCAACCGCGGCTGACCAAGGGTGGTCAGCCCTACCTTACCTGATGCTTTCTCCTTGAATCCTTCACCCTAAAAGTGAACATCCGTTCACCTATGCTGGATATGCGTACATTGCAGGGGTTCGAAGCCCGGCGGCCGTTGGCTTTGCCGCTGCTCGGCTCCCGGGCGGTGGCCGGATTCCCGTCGCCGGCCGACGACCATATGGAGCGGCGCCTCGACCTGAACGAGCACCTGATCCGCAACCCGATCTCGACTTTCTTCCTGCGCGTCGACGGCGATTCGATGTCGGGCGCTGGTATCCTCACCGATGACCTCATCGTCGTCGATAAGTCGCTCTCACCTCGCGCCGGCACGATCGTGGTCGCCGAGGTCGGCGGCGAGTTCACGGTCAAGCACCTCGAACGCGACGGCGCGGGCGCGTGGACCCTGCGGGCCGACAGTCCGCGCTGGCCGGGCTGGTCGTTGCCTTTCACGCCCGAATGCCGTATCTGGGGGACAGTGGTCGCCGTCGTGCGCCGCTGCTGACGCCATGCTCCGCGCCCTCGCCGACTGCAATAACTTCTACGCCTCGTGCGAGCGCGCCCTCGACCCTTCGTTGATCGGCGTGCCGATCGTGGTCTTGTCGAACAACGACGGCTGCGTGGTTGCGCGTTCCTCCGAAGCGAAGGCGTTGGGCATCCCGATGGGCGCGCCGTATTTCGAAGTGCGTCGCACCTGCGAAGCCCATGGCGTCCGCATCTTCTCGTCCAACTTCTCGGTTTATGGCGATTTCTCCGAACGCGTCATGGCTGCCTTGGGCGAGCAGGCGCGTGACCTCGAAATCTACTCGGTCGACGAAGCTTTCCTGGGGTTCCCCGACATGCCGGACGCCGATGCCAAGGCCCTTGGCCTGCGTATCCGCGCCGATGTCCTGAAGCGTACGGGGATCCCGATTTCACTGGGTATGGCCCCGACCAAGGTGCTCTGTAAGCTGGCCAACGAACGGGCCAAGGCCGACAAGTCCAGCGGGGGCGTGATCGTCGTCCCCGCCTCGGTCGAAGGGCGTACGGCCTTCCTGCGCGGGGTCGAAGCGGAGGATGTCTGGGGCGTCGGTCCCGGACTGGCCGCCCGTTTCCGTTCGCACGGTATCCTTTCGGCCATCGATCTTGCGGAAGCCGATCCGGGTTTCATCCGCCGCATCGCCGGCGTGGTCGGCGAACGTCTCGCGCTCGAGCTGCGCGGAATCTCCTGCCATGACATCGTCGAAGACGCCGGTCCGCGGAAGAGCGTGCTGGTCTCGCGCTCCTTCGGACGTCCCATCACCGATGCGTTCGAACTTTCCGAAGCCATCGCGGCGCATGCCGCCCGCGCCGCGGAGAAACTCCGCGAGGATGGCATGATCGCCTCTTCGATCGTCGTCTTCATCCGCACGAACCAGCATCGCATCGACCAGGCGCAGTATCGCGGCGACGAACTCGAGCCGCTCGACCCGCCGACCGACGACGCCCGGGCGATCTGCAGCGCTGCCGCCCGCGCGCTCGCGCGGGTGCGACGCGACGGTTATATGTATAAGCGGGCAGGGGTGATGCTCCAAGGGCTCACCCCGGCCGATGTCGTGCAGCCTTCCTTGCCTGGCATGGGCGGTGAGATCGACCCGAACAAGGACCGCCTCATGAAGGCCGTCGACGCCTTGAATCATAAGCTCGGACGCGATGCCGTCCGCCTCGCCAGCACCGGCTTTGAACGCGAATGGAAGGGCAAGGCCGAGCTCCAATCGGGCGCCTCGCTCTCCGACCCCGCCAACCTGCCGAAGGCTAAAGACGGACCCAAGCCGCGGATTAGGTTTCACGAGTAGGCCCCGAGTTAGGGCCAGGGCTAGGGCCCGGGCTTGGGCTAGTTAAAGATGAGGCAAGGAAGGCGAGGGGGCCTTTGGCTAGCCCCGGCCCCGGCCCCAGCCCTAGCCCGGAGAGCATCCCTCCTTGTCCCGGGAACCTTCCCCCGCCATATCTGCTCATACCCCCATGAGTTCGCCCCGACTCGGTTTCCGTCATGCCTTGCTGGTCCTGGCCACCGTCACGCTTTTCGGAGCGCCGCCCGCTAAGCCGGGTATCCGCGTGGGCTTCGCCGAACGCGACATCACTCCGGACATCGGCATGGAGGTCCCGGGTAATTACGGGAAGGTCTACTCGAAGAAGATCCACGATCCGTGCAAGGTGCGCGCGAGCGTGTTCGACGACGGCCAGAAGCGCGTGGCGTTGGTGGGTATCGACGCCCTGCTGATCCGCCGCGAGACGGTCCAGGAGATCCGCGCCTTGGTGAAGGCCGCCACCGGCATCACAGACGTGATGATCGGCGCTTCGCATTCCCATTCCTCCGGACCGATCGGGATGATCCTGCCAGGTGAGTTCGACCATGCTTCGGCCGAGATCCAGGAACTTGCTTACAAGAAATCCTCCTGCGCCGACGCGGGTTACCTACGCAAGGCGATCGACGCCACCGTCGCGGCCATCGTCGCCGCCGATCAGTCCAAGGCTGCTGTCACGGTCGGCTACGGCGTCGGCCACGAAAGCCAGGTGGCGTTCAATCGCCGCCTTCGCATGAAGAACGGCCTGACCTTCTCGCATCCGGGCAAGAATAACCCTGACGTGGTCGAGTTCGCCAATCCGATTGACGACGAAGTCGGCATCATCGGCGTCTGGCGTCCCGACGGCACGCTGGCCGGCTGCATCGTCAATTTCTCCTGTCACGCGACCACGAACTCTGACGGCATCGGCGCCAACTGGATCTATTACACCGAGAAGGTCATCCAAGGTTATTACGGCAAGGACGCCAAGGTCGTCTTCCTCCAAGGCGCCTGCGGGGACGTCACCCAGGTCAACAACCTCGACCCTAAGGCCAATCCCGCCTCGGATGACTGGTCGCAGTTCGTCGGTGGACGCGTGGGCGCGGAGTCACTCAAGGTCCTGCTGAGCATGTCACAGACCCGTACTGCCGAGGTACCGCTCGCCGCCGACCAGAAGGTCTGGGAGATCGGTCGTCGTATCCCGGCGCCGGAACGTGTCGCCGCGGCTCGCGAGCTTATCAAGGGCCCGCCCGCCCATAAGGACTGGGTCTGGGCCAAGGAGACCCTGCTGCTCGACGCGTTGATCGCCAAGAAACGCGACGTCGAGGTGGAGGTGCAGGCCATCCAGGTCGGTCCGGTGGTGTGTCTTTCCAATCCCGCGGAGTATTTCGTGTCGTATGGACTCCAGCTCAAGAAGCGCAGCGGATTCCCGATGACCTTCCCGGTCGAACTCGCCAACGGCTGCGTGGGTTACGTGCCGGATGAGGAAGCCTTCGGTCCTCATGGCGGCGGCTACGAGACGCGCCTGACGAGCTACAGCAACCTGGAGATCACCGCGGGCACGCAGTTCATGAACGTCGGACTCGAGCTCGCCGCCAAAATGAAGCCCGCCAAACTGCCGGAGCGTCCGAACGGTCCCGCCGGCAAGCCCTGGGCTTACGGCGACCAACCTCCGCAGCTGAAATGATCCGCTGCGCTTCCATCTTCTTCGCCTCCGCGCTGATGGCGGCGCCGCTGCCGAGTCCGCTCTCGCCGGAGGAAGCCCTGAAGGCTTTTGAAGCCGCTCCCGGCTTACGCATCGAGCTGGTCGCCGCCGAGCCCTTGGTCGCCTCGCCGTGCGCCATCGCCTTAGATTCCAGGGGACGTCTCTTCGTCGCCGAGAACCGTGGTTACCCGATCGGACCTAAGGAAGGGGAGAAGCCTGCCGGTGTCATCGCCTTGCTCGAGGATACCGACAAGGACGGGCAGATGGATAAGCGGACCGTCTTCGCCGATGGCCTCACGTTTCCCAACGGCGTGCTCCCTTGGGAAGACGGTGTGATCGTCACCTGCGCCCCTGATGTGTTGTTCCTAAAGGATACCAACGGCGACGGCGTGGCCGACGAACGTCGCGTACTGCTGACCGGCTTCGCCACCACCGGGAGCACCCAGCTGCGTGTGAATGCCCCGACGATCGGGCCTGGTGGCTGGGTCTACCTCGCCGCGGGTCTGAGCGGCGGCATGGTCATCTGTCCGGAGCACCCGGAGCGTCCCCCGCTCAAGATGACCTCCGACGTCCGTTTCCATCCGAAGACCTTGGAGGTCGAGCTCGTCGACGGAAAGTCGCAGTATGGCATGAGTTTTGATATCCTCGGCAATCGCTTCATCTGCATGAACCGCGTGCCGGTCCAGCACGTCGTCTTTGATTCGAAGTGGCTGAAACGGAATCCACGCCTCGCGTTCAGCGAGACCGTTCAGGACTGCAACGAACGCGACGCCTTCAACGGCATCAACGGAGGTCATGACGGGGTGCGGCTTTATCCGATCAGTTCGAACATCACCACCGCCGACGGGCATGCCGGTTCCTTCAGCGCCGCCTGCGGCGTGAAGGTCTGGCAAGGAGCGTCGCTGCTGACTCCCGAGTGCGCCAACACAGTCCTCTCCTGCGATCCGACCGGTAACCTCATCCACGCCGACCGGCTTGCCCCCAAGGGCGCGACCTTCGCGGCCACGCCGGTGTTCAAAGGTCGCGAAATGGTTGCTTCACGTGACGACTGGTTCCGGCCGGTCTACCTGGCCAAGGGGCCGGAAGGAGCCCTCTACATTGCCGACATGTATCGCAAGGTCATCGAGCATCCGGATTACCTGCCGGATGAGGTGCGCAAGCATACCGACTTCGAGTCGGGTAAGAACCTCGGGCGCATCTGGCGCGTGAGGGCGGAGAAGCCGAGTGATCAGCGTCTGCATATGATGTTGGCCCTCAGCGACACGCCGAGGAATCGATTCCGTAAGCTGATCGACCTAGGCGACGACGCTTCGCCGGAGGCGACCAAGTCACTTGCCGAGGGGCTAATACGGTATGCGGACGACAAGTGGATGCGTAACGCCGTGCTCAGCGGCATAGGCGGCAGGGAAGGGCCCTTCTTGAAGGACTTGTTGGCGGCATTGCCGGCAGAGGCCAAGGTCGACTCTGGCCTGGCAGAGATCTTCAGCTACCTCGGCGGCGCCTGCGCCCAGCCGGCGGATCTCGAGGTCGCCAGCGGAGCGCCCGAAGCCATCAGGCTCGCGCTCCTGAACGGCTATCTCTCCTCAGCCGGCCGTAAGCCCGCTGGGCTGCCCGCTTCCTTCGGCTCTTTGCTCGATGCCTCGCCCAACGCCGCCATCGATGCGTCTAAGACTGTCGCGGAGCGTATCGTAGCCGTTAAGCTCATGGGGCGTCTGCCTTGGGAGCGCAGCGGTGAGGCCTTGTTGAAGCTCGCCTTGGATGAATCCTCGCCTGAGTTGGCGAACGTCGCGCTCAAGTCTGTAGCCGCCTATCCTAAGTCGGAAGTCTCGGCTGCCTTGCTCGCTGGTTGGGCACGCTATACGCCGTCCCGCCGCGATGCCGTGCTGGGTGCGTTGCTCAGCGTGCCGTTCCATCTGAAGGCCGTGCTTGCTGCCGTCGAAACCAAACAGATTCCCGCCAGCGTCTTCACCGGGGTTCGTCGCCGTCAGGTGCTCGCCTCGAAAGATCCGGCCATCAAAGCCCGGGCGGAGAAACTGCTGACCGTCTCGGCCCGACCGGAGGCCTTGGCCGAGGCTGCCAAGGCGCTGGCCCTGAAGCCTAATCCGTCGGAAGGGCGTGCCGTCTTTAACGCTGTCTGCGCCAGCTGCCATCGCTTGGACCGCGAAGGCCATGCGGTCGGACCCGATCTCTTCGATATCCGTCGTCAGACCAAGGAGAACATCCTGTTCCATGTCGTGAATCCCGACGCCGAGATCGCGCCGGCCTTCACCGCTTATCTCGCCGAGGCGAAGGACGGACGCGTCCTCAGCGGCATCCTCGTGGGAGACACCCCGACCTCGATCACCTTGCGGGGCCCGCTCGGCGTGGAGGCGACACTTCTTCGCTCCGACCTCGCCAAGCTCGAAGCCTTGCCAGGTTCGCTCATGCCCGCCGGCCTTGAAGCCGGCCTGAGTAAACAGCAGCTCGCGGATCTGTTGGCTTACCTGAAAGGTGAGCGATGAATTTATCCCTTAAACCTAACTAACCATCGCTATGCGGATTGCACTGACTCTTTTGCTCACCCTGATGCTCGCGGGTTGCGCGACGACGCCGCCGGTGACACCGGTGAACACTGAGAAGCCCAGGCCTATCGACCTGGCGACCCAGTTCAGTCAGGAGTTCGAAGCGGCGGTGGCCGCAGGTACCCAGCAAGCCTTCATCAACCTGATGCACCGGGCCTTCGCGAATCCTGGGATGACGCGCAAAGTCATGCTCGCCACCTTGGAGACGAAGGTAGGCCATCCCCAGCTGTGGGTTCGGGTCGAGGTCATCGAATGGCTTTACCGTCAGAAAGAATTTTCCGGCCGTGACGAACTCATCCGGATCGCTGCGTTGCCGCAACCTGCGTGGTACCCGGAGACCTTCATGGGTGGCATCCGTTGGGATGTCCGGGAGAGGGCCGCGCTGGTCATGGGGAGGAATGGTGACGCTCTCGGCGCCGATTCCGTCCGCCGCGCCTACGAACGGGCGCCGTCTTATAGCCTCCTCGAGGCGATGGTTCATTTCCGTCTGCCGGAGGCGATCGGAGCGCTGCGTGCCGTCAGTAAGGACGGCACCGGCGACACTCAGAGGAACTACTCCCTGTTCTGGTATGGTTTTGTCGGTACTTCTGAGGACTTGCCTTACCTGCACTCGGAGTTCCAGTCCCAGCACACGTCGGTCTATCGCCGCCTCGACGCTGCCTGGGCCATCACTCGCATCAAGGATGATGCTGAGGCAGCGGCTTTCGTGCGGAGCCAGGCTCAGGCGGCCTTCATCAAGCTGTCGCCCGGTAAGGTCGACCCGCAGGCCGCACTGGCCGTGCGGTATCTCGGTACCTTGACCGACCCGGAGTCCGTGCGGTTGCTCGAGAAGATCGCCATGGAGGCGTCCGTCGGGTTCTACCGGCTGACAGCTTTGTGCAATCTCGCTTACCATCATCGGGACCGTAGTCCGGTGGGACGCGCCTCCCTGACGCTGGCTTCCAGCTTGAATTACCAGCAAAGCATTAAAGGCATGAACGTGCTGCTCGCCTACAAGATCGCGACGCTGCAACCCGAAGACGCCTATTCCCCGGAAATCCGTCGCGGTTTGCTGAGCCGTCGGCGCGCGATTCCTTGGCACGTCGCCGGTGAGACTCCGCCGTTGTCCTCTTACGTGGTCGATGCCCCGCGCTCCGAGCGGATGACCCCTTATGTCCGGACCAATCGCGATCTGGACTGATCGGATGGTTTCATAGGTGTGCCACCATCCGGCTTGCCCGGACGGGTAGGGTAGGTAGAAAGGACTCACCCCTATGAGCCCTACTCGTCGTGCTTTCCTCGGATCCCTCGGTGGCCTGGCCGCCGGTTACGCCCTTGCTCCGGCGCTGCGTGCGGCGGAAGCCAGCGGTAAGCCGCTGGGCCTCGCGCTCTGCGGTCTGGGTGGTTACGCCAACGGCGAGCTTTCCCCGGCCCTGCTGGAGACCAAGAACGTGAAGCTCGTGGCTGCCATCACGGGTACCCGCGCGAAGGGTGAGAAACTGGCGAAGCTCCACGGCTTCGATCCGGCCAACATCTATTCCTACGACCAGTGGGACCAGGTCGCCGCCAACAAGGCCATCGACATCGTCTATGTCGTCACGCCTCCCGGCGTCCACGCCCAGAATGTGATCGACGCCTTCGGCGCCGGTAAGCACGTCATCTGCGAGAAGCCCATGGCGACGTCTGTGGCCGATTGCGACGCCATGATCGCCGCGGGCAAGAAGGCCGGCAAGCGCCTGGCCATCGGCTACCGCCTGCATTTCGATCCGTATCACCAAGAGCTCGTCCGTCTGGCCAAGACCCAGGAGTTCGGTCCGTTCATGAAGATGACCAGCGCCAACGGCTTCACGCTCCGTAAGCATGCCTGGCGCATCGAGAAGAAGCTCGCCGGCGGCGGCGCGCTCCTCGACATGGGCGTGTATTCGATCCAGGCCTGCTGCATGGCGGCCGATGCCAATCCGGTCGCGGTCACCGCCAAGGAGCTGCCGAAGACCCAGCCTGACTTCTTCAAGGAGGTCGAACAGGCCATGGAGTTCCGTCTTGAGTTCGCCAACGGCGCCGTCGCCGATGTCTGGACCGGCTATGACGCCAACCGTGCCGAGTTCCGCGCCGAAGCCGCCAAGGGCTGGTTCGAAGGCTCGAAGCCCGTATTCAGCTACCGTAACCTGAACATCTCGACCTCCGCCAAGGGTAAGCTCGATTTCGGCGTCTTCCGTCAGCAGCAGCGCCACATGGACGGCGTCGCCGAGGCTTTCCGCAACGGCAGCGAAGTCACCTGCACCGGCGAAGTCGGCCGTCGCGACATGGTCATCGTCGAGGGCATCTACGAATCGATCCGCACGGGTAAGAAGGTGCAGTTGAAGTATAGCTGACGAAGAGGGGTTGGGGTGGGGGTAGGGGTAGGGACAGCACCACGTGCTGTCCTGATGCCGCTATGTCGTGATGCGGTCCCGACCCTGCCTTCGGCTAATCGATTCAGTCCTCAACGCAGTCATCGACTCAGTCCTCTTCTTCAGTTCGTCCCCTTGGCCAGGCGCTGGCGGAGTTCGGCGACGACGGAGGCGTAGGCGGGATCGGTGGCGAGGTTCTTGAATTCACCGGGGTCGGCGTCGTGGTCGTAGAGTTCGACGCCAAGCTTACCTTGGTTCCACTCGGTATAGCGGTAGCGTTCGGTGCGCACGGAGCGGCCGACCTTACGCTCGGGCGTGGCCGCCTTCTTCTTGCCGCCGGCGTTGATGGCGCCGAAGTCCACCTGCGTGTAGGCGGCGTGATTCCAGAGCGTATCGGGGCGTTCCAGTACCGGGCGGAGGCTCTTGCCCTCGACCCGCTTGTCGGGACTAAGCCCGCAGAGGTCGGCGACGGTGGGGTAGAGGTCGACGAGTTCGGCGACGCGCTTGGTGGCGCGGCCATTGGCGGGGTTGCCGGGGTCGCGGATGATGAACGGCACGCGGGCCGAATCTTCGTAGAGGGAACGCTTCTGCCAGAGTCCATGTTCGCCGAGGTTGTACCCGTGGTCGCTGATAAAGATCACGACGGTGTCCTTATCCAGGCCCTGTTTCTTGAGTTCGGCCAGCACCATGCCGAACTGGGCATCCATGAAGGTCATCGAAGCCAGGTAAGCCTGCTTGGCCGTGCGCTGGGTGTCCTCCGACATGCCGTAATTCGCCACGGCGGTGTTCGAGAGGGCAACCGGGGGCTTAGTCTCACGATTGCCGGCGGGTTCCTTGGCCAGCTGCACCTGATCCTTCGGGTATTGGGTGAAGTAGGGCTTAGGGGCGACGTAGGGCGTGTGCGGACGGAAGAAGCCCACGGCCAGGAAGAACGGCTTGTCGCGCTTCTGACGCAGGAAGTCGACCGCTTGCGCAGCGATCTTGCCGTCCGTCTGCTCGGCATCGGTGCCATCGGCGGCGAGCCAGCTGACCGTGCCGCCGTAGTTGCCGGAGCCCACGAGGATCGGACGGCCTTGTCCCATGTTATCCAGCTTCTTGTTGGCGGCCGAGCCGGCCGAGACGCCGATCGAGAAGATCTTATCCTCGTCGTCGCAGTCACGTCCGCGGGGATTCCAGACGCGTTCCCAGGACTGCGGGTCGTCGAGTCCGTTGGTGCCGATCTCCTTCGGCACGCCGTAGTGGTAGAGCTTGCCGATGCGGGCGACCGCATAGCCGTTGTTCTTGAATAGCTGCGGCATCGTGACCATGTCCGGGATCACCTTCCGGAATTCCTTGGCGTTGTCGTAGACGCCGGTCGTATCCGGGCGCAGGCCCGTGAGGAATGACGTGCGGCTCGGATTACAGAGCGCGTATTGGCAGTAGGCGCGGTCGAACCGGACGCCTTCGCGGGCGAGGGCGTCGATGTTCGGCGTCAGGGCCGGACCACCGTAGGTCCCCATGCGGGTACCGCAGTCATCGGAGACAAGCAGCAGGACGTTCTTACGGGGTGCCGCGAGGGCGGACAGGCAAGAGAGCAGGAGCAGGGCGTGGGTAAGGCGCATGGGACTTATTTAGGGGACAAGTGGGCACGTGGGCAAGGGGGCAAGATGGAGAGGCCCAGATGCCCAGAATGAGACAGCCCGGAAAAGGGAAGGCCCAGGGACTTGGATTCTCAGCTTGTCTGAGCCTCCGAGCCTCTGGGCCTCCGGGCCTCTATTTTAGTCGCTTAGACTTCCCAATCGTCGCCCTTGCCCTGGAGGATCTTGTCGATGGCTCCAAGGACCAGATCGACGGCTTCTTCCTGCGAGGTCTGGTCGGTCTTGATGTGGACCTCGGGAGCTTCCGGGGCCTCATAGGGGGACGAGATGCCGGTGAACTCGGCGATCTCGCCACGGCGGGCCTTGGCGTAGAGTCCCTTGACGTCGCGGGACTCGCAGACGGCGAGCGGGGCGTCGACGAAGACCTCGACGAACGTGTGGTTCGCGAGGGCGGCGCGGGCCTTGGCGCGGTCGGCGGCCAGCGGAGCGATGAGGGTGACGAGGGTGATATGGCCCGTGCCAGCGAAGAGGCCGGCGACGGCGGAGGCGCGACGCACGCTTTCGGCGCGGTCGGCGGCGGAGAAGCCCAGGTCGCGGTTGAGCGAGACTCGGAGGTCGTCGCCATCCACGCGGATGACGTTACGGCCGGCGTCGAAGAGGCGGCGCTCGACGGCTTCGGCGATGGTTGACTTGCCGGAGCCGGAGAGGCCCGTGAACCAGACGACCGCCGGAGCGTGGCCGGCGCGGGCGCCGCGTTCGGAGGCGGTGACCTTGCCGGAAGGCGCGTCGGACTTCGTGACCGCGTCGAGGATGATGCCGCCGCCGTGGATGCGGCCGCTTTCTTCGAGGGCGAAGCGTCCCGTGATCGGGCATTCGTGATGGAGGTCGAAGGCGATGTTACGGGTGGCGCGGACGATCACCTCGCAGATCGAGTCACGCTGCACGCTGTCGGCTTCCTTCGATTCGAGCGTGGAGGCGTCGGTCACCTTGATGATCTTGGCGATGACGGCGTCGACGTTCTGGGTGAGCAGGCGCAGGCGGTAGGTCTTGTTCTGGACCAGCGGTTCCTTGCCCAGCCAGAAGATGCGGGCGCGGAATTCGCGACCGACGCGGGGCTGGTTGGACGGATGGGCGGCGACCTGGCCGCGTTCCACGAAAATCTGCTCGGAGAGCGTCACGCTGGCGGAGCCGCCGGTGCCGACGACCGAGCGGGACTCAGGGCCCGGCCAGTCTTCGAAGGTGCGGACCGTGCTGCGACGGCCGCCGGGCTGGAAGATGAGCTCGTCACCGGGGCGGATGGCGCCGGCTTCGACGCGGCCGGCGATGATGCGGCGGTGGTCGAAGCGGTAGATGTCGGAGACCGGGAGGCGCAGGGGCAGGCCGGTGAGATCGTCTTCGTGCGAGAAGGCGTCGAGGGCCTCAGTGACCGTCGGGCCCTTCCACCAAGCCATCTTGGCGGAGCGGTCGACGACGTTTTCGCCGTGCTTGGCAGCGATCGGGATGAAGTGGACGGCGTTGAGGCCGAGGGTCTTCAGGAAGGCCGAGTATTCGGTGACGATCTTCTGGTAGGTGGACTCCGAGTGGTCGACGAGGTCCATCTTATTCACCAGCACGACGAGCTGCTTCACGCCCAGAAGGGAGAGCAGGAAGGCGTGGCGACGGGACTGGTCCATGACGCCTTCCTTGGCGTCGATGAGCAGGAGGGCGGCGGAGGCGCTCGCGGCGCCGGTCACCATGTTCTTGAGGAACTCCTTGTGGCCCGGGGCGTCGATGATCGCGTAGGCGCGCTGCTTCGTACGGAAGAAGATGCGCGTGGTGTCGATGGTGATGTTCTGTTCCTGCTCTTCGATCAGGGCGTCGAGGAGGAAGGCATATTCGAATTCCATGCCTTCGATCGCGCAGTTCTTGCGGACCTGGTCCATCTTGCCGTTGGGCAGGGAGTCGGTGTCATGGAGGAGGCGGCCGACGAAGGTGGACTTGCCGTGGTCGACGTGGCCGACGACGACGACGTGCATCTTGCGATGATCTTCGACGGAGGGAAGGGAGGTGCTCACAGGTTGGGAAAGGGATTGGGTGTTCATCTTTTTGGGCGGCTCACATGAAGCCCTTGGCACGGAGTTCCTGCATGGAGTTGCGGCCGACGTGGTCCTGGGCGCGACCGGCGCGTTCGCTGGTCTTGGTCAGCTTCAGTTCCTCGATGACCTCGTCGATGTTGCTGGCAGGGCTGTCGACCGGATGCGTGATGGGATGGCAGCCGAGGGAGCGGAAGCGCTTGCCATTGCGGGCGAAGTAGAGGGTCGGATTCGGGATGTTCTCGCGGCGGATGTATTCCCAGATGTCGAGCTCGGTCCATTCGAGGAGAGGCTGGACACGGACGTGGCCGCCTTCGGGGGCCGAGCTGGCGAACTGGCCCCAGAATTCCGGGGGCTGGTCCTTGTAGTCCCAGTTGCCTTCGGCGGAGCGAGGGGAGAACCAGCGCTCCTTGGCGCGGGTCGGGTCTTCGTCGCGGCGGATGCCGGTCACGAGGGCGTCCCACTTGAATTCATCGATCGCGGCCTTGAACGGGACGGTCTTGAGCTCGTGCGTGACGGTCACCGGGTCGTGCGTGGCGTAACCGATGCCGCGACGGATGGCGTCTTCGTTGACGCGGACGATGAGGTCGATGCCATGGATGACCTTGGCCTTCTCGCGGAACTCATACATCTCCGGGAACTCGTA